>Ga0315900_10009212_pt1 | contig 12551 bp, 7 predicted proteins | sample LakEriMetagenome_FD_203521 | JGI IMG/M metagenome (GOLD analysis project Ga0315900, IMG submission 203521) | Freshwater fungal communities from buoy surface, Lake Erie, Ohio, United States - Buoy 12 MA114 | ecosystem: Environmental > Aquatic > Freshwater > Lake > Lake biofilm | place: USA: Lake...
TGCAGCGGAACTTCGAACGGTTCCGTGGCAGCACCGCCGAAGAATGCTTCGCCTGGCTGCGGTCGATCCTCCGCAACAACGTGATCGACGCGGTGCGGCACTTCGAAGCGGCCCAGAAGCGCGACGTCGGCCTGGAGTTCAGTCTCACCGCCGGCCCCCTGCCGGATGGCTCTGGCCTGCCGGTCTGCCGACACCTGCCCGACGGATCGGCGATCCGCCATGAAGACGCCGCCCTCGTCAACCGGGTGGTCGCACGACTGCCCGCGGATCAGAGCCGCGTGATCGAGTTGCGGTACTGGCGCGGGATGTCGTTCGCGGCCATCGGCGCCGACCTGGGCCGTTCGGAGGACGCCGTGCGGAAACTCTGGTACCGCGCCGTGGAGCGGATGCAGGTCGAACTCGCCGCCGCCCGCGACACCGCGGCACCGTCGTCTTCCCCGGCCACGACGCACCCCTCCTGATCCGGGAGCGCCATGGCCGACGCGTCGCCCCGCCCTGGCACCGGTTTCTCCGCCGCCCCGCCCGATGACCACGACACGGTCGTCGAGCGGGTGGCCGCGATCGACGACTACCTCGCCGGGTTTGCCGATCGCGAAACACTCGATGCCGCATCGCAGCCCGGCCTCGATCCAGGAACCTTCGGCGGCCTCCTCGACACGCTGCTCCTCCTCCGACAAACGGCGGCCGCGGCCGGCGTCGTCCCCCTGGCGGCCCCCGACGCCCCCCGCCATATCGGCCGCTACGAGATCGTCGCCCGCGCCGGCGAGGGAGGCTTCGCCACGGTCTGGGAGGCCTGGGATCCCCTGCTCCGCCGCCGCGTGGCCCTCAAGGTGCGGCGAACCGAGGCCCTGCTCTCCGCCACCGCGCGGCGGCGATTCGTCCGCGAAGCGGAGATCGCCTCACGGCTCGTGCATCCGCACATCGTCACCATCTACGAGGTGGGGATCGAGGACGGCCGGGAGTTCATCGCCCAGGAGTTCTGTGCCGGCGGCAGCCTCGCCGACTGGCTCGCGCGGCATCCCACGCCGCTGCCCGCGCGAACGGCGACCCGGCTCGTCCTCGCGTTGGCCCGGGCGATCGCCCATGCCCACGATGCCGGCGTCATGCACCGCGACCTGAAGCCCGCGAACGTCCTGCTCGCGCCCGTCAACACCGGAGACGGCGAGCCGCCGATCCTCGCTGGCGACGAGTCCACGAACGCCCCGGCGGCCGGCGGGTTCACGGTGAAGGTCGCCGACTTCGGCCTCGGCAAATCGCTCGACACCGACGCGAGCGACCCGCTCTCGCAGCTCACGCGCACCGGCGCGAGCCTGGGCACGCCCGCGTGGATGGCGCCGGAGCAGATCGATCGCTCGTTCGGTGCCGTGGGCCCGACGACCGACGTCCACGGACTCGGCCTGCTGCTCGACCGTCTGCTCACCGGCCGCATGCTCCGCAGCGGCGGCACCACGGCCGAGACGTATCGCCAAGTGCTTTTCGATGACGCCCGCCCCGCCGATCGGGTCGCCGCGGGCGTGCCCCGCGATCTGGCGGCGATCGGCCTCAAGTGCCTGGAGAAGAAACCAGCCGCCCGCTACGCCACCGCGGCGGCGCTCGCCGACGATCTCGAACGCTGGCTCGACGGCCGCCCGACGATCGCCCGCCCCCTGTCGGCAGCCGCCCGCCTGGCCCGCCTCGTCGCCCGACGGCCGCTGTTCACCGCGCTGACGGCGGCGGCGCTGGCCGCGGCCATCCTCGCGGGCTGGGCGTTCGTGGAGCGCGGCCGCGCGGCCCGGCGGGCCGTCGCCCAGCAGGAGGAGATTGCCCGTCGCGACGCGGCGGCGGAACTGCGGCGCGGCTTCGAGGCCCTGCGCGGCGGCAACGTGGCGGCGAGCCTGGCCCATGCGAAGGCGGCCCGCACGCTCGATCCCATGCACACGGATTCGCTCGCCAGCCGCTGGCTGCAGCGCCGCCTGCACGGCGAGCGGGAGATCCTCCTCGCCCCCGCGGAACCGACCGCGGCCAACCGTCCCCGCGACTTGTATGGGATGGCCCTGGCGCCCGATGGCCGCGCCGTCGCCCTGGCGGGCGCCGACGGCAGCATCCGGCTGGTGCGCGGGATCGACGGCCCGCCGAAGACGACGGTCATTCCGGCGCATGACGAGGTCAACGACGTCTGCTTCTCGACCGACGGCGGGCTGCTCGCGTCCGCCGGCCAGGATGGCCGCGTTCGGTGGTGGCGCATCGACGACGACACGCTCGTCGCCGGCGGCGAGGCCCGGCCCGGCAGTGGCGCCCTGTATGCCGTCACGTTCACGGCGGACGGAAGGAGCCTGGCCGTCGGCGGCGAGGACCGCGTGATCCGGCTCGTGCCGCTGGAGGCCGCCGACCAGCCGCGCGAGTTGTACCGCTTCGCGCCACCGCCCGGCAGGACGCCGGAGGTGGAGTCGCTGGTGGCGGTGTCCGCTGCCGCGTTCGCGGCTGCCTGCGGCGACACGATCGTGCTCGTCGATGCGGCGACCGGAACCCTGATCCGCGAGTTCGAACGGCCGCAGAAAGGCAACCGCAACGCCGTGTTCGGCAGTCTGACGGTGTCGCCCGACGGCACGCGGCTGATGGCCTGCGGCACCGACGCCAAGGCCCACGTCTGGGAAATCGCCACTGGGAAGCTCGTGGCCTCGCTTCCCAGCCACCCCGGCTGGGTGCAGGGCTGCAGTTTTTCCAGCGACGGCACACAAGTGGCCACGGCCTGCCGCGACGGCGGCGTGCGGGTCTTCGCGCTCGACACCGCCGCGCTGCTCGGCCGGTTCGTGGGCCATGTCGGCCGCGTGTGGTCGATCGCCTTCGAGCCCGAGGGCACACTGCTCACCACGGGCGCCGACGGCACCCTGCGCCGCTGGGATCCGCGGACCACGCCCGAGATGACGGCCATTCGCGAGGTCGCGGTGCCGGGCCGAAAGATCACCCGGATGGTGGCGGGACCAGCGGTGGCCGGCGGTTCCGCCAGCCGCTCGGTCGTGGTGGTTGATCCGCTCGACTCCACATGGCGGGTGGACCTCGCGACGGGCAGCGTCGTGCCGCTCTCGCCCACGGCGCGAAGCGTGCTCGTGGTCGCCTACGACCCGCCCCGGCAGCGGCTGGCCACGGCCGGCAGCCAGCCAAAGCCCATCGAGGTGACCACGTTCGCCGGCGGTGTGCCTGCCGCGACCCGCTCGATTTCCCTGCCGCAGACCGCCGCCCCCCTGACCTCCACCCTATGCTGGACGCCGCGTGCTGACCTCGTCGTGGCCGACGGTTCCGGCTCGGTGTTCGTCTGGCCGCCGGCCCTCGATCGCGTCGCCCCCCTCGCCACGCTCGCGGATCCCGTGCACGCACTGGCGGCCGCGCCGATGGTGCCGCACCGGGTGGCCGCCGCGGGCCGGAAGACGGCGATCATCCCGCTCGACGCGGCGCGCCGGCCGGAACCGCTGTGGCTCGAGATCGGCGAAGACTCGTGGAGCGTCGCCTGGTCGCCAGATGGGAGGCTGGTCGCCGTGGGCACGCGAACCGGCCGCGTGCTGCTCTTCGACGGCCTCACGGGCGCCGCCCGCGGCGCACTGACTTCGCACGAGCGGCTGATCGAGGGCCTGACATTCTCGGCCGACGGCCGCTGCCTCGTGACCGCCGACATGGGCTGTATCCGCATCTCCGACGTGGCCACGCTGACGACGTTCGATGAGCTGCGTCCGGGCTGGCAGGTGCTCGCCATCGGTCTCCTGCCCGACGATGCGGCCCTGGTGATCGCCGGCAGCGATGCGGAGACGACCCGCAACGCGGTGGCCCGGCTGGCCGTGATGGAGTTCGACCGGCCATGACGCCCGCGTGCGGGATCGCCCCGCGCCCCCGCCGGCCCGGTCTGACGCTCGTCGAACTGCTCGTCGTGATCGCGGTCGTGGCTGTGCTGGTGGCGCTCCTACTGCCGGCCTTGCAGTCAGCCCGCGAGGCTGGCCGCCGCACCGCATGCAGCATCAATCTTCGCCAGCTCGCCTTCGCCTGCCTCGCCCATGAGCGGGCCCATGGGTTTCTGCCTACGGGCGGCTGGGGCGGCGCCTGGACGGGCGATCCGGATCGCGGTTATGGGGTGCGTCAGCCCGGTGGCTGGGCGTTCAACGTCCTGCCGTTCATCGAGCAGGCCACCCTCCGCGATCTGGGCAGTGGCCTCGCGGACGCCGAGGCCAAGGCTGACGCGGCGGTCTTGCGGCTGCAGACGCCCGTGCCCGCCTTCACGTGCCCGACCCGCCGTGGCCCGACGACGTGGCCGTTCGACGCCGGCAAGAACACGCGGCCTCTCAACGTCGCGGCGGTGCCGGCGGACGCCGTGCGGCGGCCCGCGGCGGTGGCCCGCGGCGACTATGCGGCCAACATGGGCAGTGGCACGTTTCCCACCAATCGCTACCGCAGCGGCGGCTCGCCCTCGAAGACCGCCGAGGGCGACGCCATGACCGACGACCAGTGGCAGGCCGCCTACGGCCCGCCGCCCGATGGCCTCGTCTTTCGCCGCAGCCGCGTGCGGCTCAAGGACGTCAGCGACGGCGCTTCCGGCACGTACCTCCTCGGCGAGAAGTACGTGAACCCCGCCGGGATGGCGGCCGGCACCTCCGACGACGACGACCAGTGCCTCTTCTCTGGGCACGATCGCGACGTGCTCCGCGTCGGCCTCGACCCGCCGCAGCAGGATCGCCGCGGCTTCGACCCGCCGTCAATCGCTTTCGGCAGCAGCCATCCCGGCAGCTGCGGCCTGGCCTTGGCGGACGGCTCCGTGCAGGCCGTGGACTACGCGATCGACCCGCTCGTCCACCGGGCGCGGGCGTCGCGGAACGACGGCGCCCGATAGCACCGCGCCAGCACGAGCACCGCGCAGGCGCCGGCCAGCGCGAGCGTCGAGGGCTCGGGCACCGGGATCACGCCGCCGGTGGCCCCGCCCAGCGCGAGGACCTCGCCGGCCGAAAGCGCGTCGTCCCGAAACTGGAGGTTGGCGACGAACGTTTCGCCCACCTCGCCGGCATTGCTGCCACCGTCGTTGAAGAGGAAGAAGGCCGACGTCGAATAGAGCGGCAGCTGCCCGCTGCTGATCTGGCCGAGCGTGTAGATGGAGAACCGCCCATCGGTCTTGAGACCACTGCCCATCGGTGCGCTCGGGTCCACGAGATCGAGTTTCACACTGTCGTTCGTGGCGGTGCCGCTCGTGTACAGGTCGTCCCACACGAGCGCGGCCGCGGGCTGGCCGTCCACGTAGGTGGTGAACCGCGGCTGATCCGTGGCCGCGTCGAGCGAGGCGACCCAGGCGATGCGGTGCCACTGGTCGGCGACGACGTCGCCGCCGTAGACACCCGCCACGCCCAACGGACGGTCGGCGCCCGGCAGCCCGGCCTGGTCGCGGACGTCGATGAACAATTCCGCGTCGGAACTGGCTGCGGTCTGAAAGAGCCCCATGAAGCGGCCGCTCGATCGTCCGTAGACCGCTTCGTAGGCCGACTGCCGCACGAGCACGTCCATCACGATCGTGTAGCGATTGAGCGAGTTGGCTGTCGCGTTCGTGATCCGCGGAAACTCCGCGATCAGGCCCCCCATCGGCCCGTAGCCCGACTGGTTCGGGACCCGCATCACGGTCTGCGGGGCGGCGCCGGGCGCGGCGATGCCGAGCGCGCCGGTCGAGACGAACTCCACGGCGGGGATGTTGGCCGAGCCACCGTACACCGTGTAGTAGGGCTTCGTCCGCAGTTCGGACAGGGCGATCGTCCCGGCGACCGGACTAAACGAGCCGGCGGAAAAATCCCAGTTGCCGATCACGCCGGCGAAGGCACCGGGCGGGCCGCCGCCCCATGCGCCGAGGGCCACGGCCACCACGAAGGCCGACGACGCACGACACTGCGAAACGAGCTGCATGCTGGCACCTGTGTCGCGCGGCAAAGGCGCGGCCACTGCATGCGGGCGGGCCGAAGGCGGGCGTCGCGGAGCGATCCTGACGCGGGGCAAACCACCTCCCCGCGGACGGCCCGGCGTTGGGCCATGTCACCATCCCGGGACCGAGGCCCCGGAACTGGAAACGTGGGCAGCCTGCCGGCAGGGCCGGACGGTGCCACACGATGCTCCGAACGGTCGCCTTCGGGGATTGTGCCCCGCAGTCAGCGACCTACGCCTTCACGAGCGGTTCCTGGAATCGAAAGAGGTTGATGAACGAACGACCGCGGGCGGCTAGGCTGAACCGGCTTCGCGATCGGCAGTGGCGAGGCTACCCCTCCGCGGGAGCGGCGTCAACGAACGGGCTCGGCTGACGCGTCTCCCCCGGGCGCCAGCGACTTCCTCACGGATTTTTCACGATGTCCACGCTCGACGGCCAGGAAGGTTTCCCGTCGCTTGCGCCGCGATTTCCACGGCGGGCTTTCCTCTCCACGACCGGGGCGGCGACGGCCGCCGTCGCAGGCGGCATCGCGCGGTCCGGCCGCTCGGCCCCGCCGGCGCTGGCCCCCGCGCCGGCTCGGGCCGCCAATCCGCTCGCCGACTACGTGCGGGCGATCGACAAGACGACGCGCTGGACCAGGATCGCCGGCGGCGAACTCGGTGCGGGGCGGTTTCTCGCGGCCGACCTCGTCAGCCAGACCTGGCGGGGCACCGCGTGGCGGCATCAGTGCGCCATCTATCTGCCCGCGAAGCTCGCCGTCGAGCGGCCGCCGCTGGTGCTCTGGGTCGACGGCGGCAGCACACCCGAGGACGCGGTCCAGCCTCCCGCCAAGCAACTGCCGATCCTCGCCGCCATCGCCGACGCCGCCGGGCTGCCGGCCGCCGTCGTCCGGCAGGTGCCGAACCAGCCGCTCTATGACGGTCGCCGCGAGGACGACCTCATCGCCCACACCTTCGAGCAGTTCTTTCTCACCGGCGACCCGACCTGGCCGCTTTTGCTGCCGATGGTGAAGACGGTGTCGGCCGCGCTCGATGCCGCGGCCGACCTCGCGCGAACGGAGTGGCAGGTGGAACTCGAAGGCGCGGTCGTCGCCGGCGCCTCGAAGCGTGGCTGGACGAGCTGGCTGGCGGCCGCCGTCGAGCCGCGGGTGCGCGGACTCGTGCCGATGGTGATCGACATGCTCGACCTACCGCGGCACATGCGGCTGCAGGTGGAGAGTTTTGGAGCGCCTTCGGAGGCCCTCCACGACTATGTGTCGCGCGGCCTCCACCGCCTGCTCGAAACGCCCCGCGGCCGCGAACTGATGGAGATCGTCGATCCCGTGCGCCATGCCGCCGCGATCACGCAGCCCAAGATCCTCGCCCTGGGCACGAACGACGAATACTGGCCGCTGGAATCGCTCGCCCTCTACCGGCCGCAGCTCCAGGGGCCGACCTGGGTGTCGTACGCGCCCAACGCGGGCCACGACCTGCCCCCGCTCCGCGTCGCGCCGCTCGTGGCGGCGCTGGCCCGCCACGTGGCGGGCGTCGAGCGATTGCCGGATTGCACGTGGGAGTGTGACGCGGAGGCCGGCACCTGCGCGCTCGCCATCGACCCGCAGCCCGCCGCGACGACGCTCTGGACGGCCGCGAGCGACACCCGCGACTTTCGCCAGGCGACCTGGGCCTCTCGGCCCGCGACCCTGGCCGACGGCCGCTGCCGGGAACACCTCGACCGCCCCGCCGCCGGGTTCCGTGCGGCCCTGCTCGAGTGCCGCTACGACCGCGGCCCGCTGCCGCTCTACCTCTCGACCGCGCCGCTGGTCGTCGCCGCCGGCTGACTGCGGCGGGCGGCCCGCGACCGGCGTCGCAGCAATCCGGCCGCGATGCCAACGCCGCCGAGAGCAAGCACGACCGCCGAAGGCTCCGGCACGGCGTAGACGAAGCCGTCCTGTTGGACGACGCTTAGCGGCTGGCCCGACAGGGCCACGATCGCACCGCCGCTGATGTACGCGGAGAGCGTGGAAGCGTAGCTGTCGGGAAGCTTGAGGGCCCACGCACCCGGGCCGCCGACGCCGTCGAAACTGTCGAGCGTGAGCAGGCCGCCGTTCATAATGTTCAAATCCGTGAGCGTCAGGCCGCCGCTGCCTGTCGTGGTCAGGAAGCCGCCGTTGAGAAACAGCGAAGCGATCGAGTCGGTGCCGGCGACGAAGCCAAGGCTGGCTCCTTCAGCCAACGACAGGCCGCCCACCTGGTATGCCGCGCCTCCGGCACGATTGACCAGCATCGTGCCGGATACGGCGAGCGAGTTCGCGACTGCGAACGTGCCCGACACCAGATCGAGCGTACCGCCGGAAACAGACACTCCACCAACCGTAACGTTGGCATCGCTCCGAAACACGCCACCGTCGCCTACGGAGAGCGCGGAACTCCCAGTACCGCTGATCACGAGCGGTGCATTGGCCATGTAGGTGGCGGCCGCATCAGTCCCGATATTTTTCCCGTACACGGTCACCTGGGCGAGCGTCTGCGGCCCGGCATTCGCCGCGGTCCCGCCCCAGGTCACCGTGAGCGTGGAACCGGTGAAGGAATCATTCGCTTCCATCGTGAACGAGGCGAGGTCGCTGATGCTCACGGCCGTCGCCGGCGCCGAGATCACCGACGCCGGCGCCCGGGTGACACTCGCCGCGGAGCCCGAGACATAAAGACTTTCACTCACCGCCAACGTGCCCGTGACCAGATTGAGCGTACCGCTGACCACCGAGACACCGGGAGCCGTGACGTTCGCATTCGCCGTGAATACACCGCCGTACCGGACGTCCAATGCGGTCGTGAACTCGCTGCCGGTGAGCGTCAGTGGGGCGTTGGCCGTGTAGCTGGAAGGCGAGCCGGTGTCGTAGGACGTGGCATACACATACACGGAAGCGAGCGTCTGCGGCCCTGCGTTAGCGATGATTCCCCCCATCGAAGCGGTCACACTCGAGCCGGTGAAGTCGTCGCCGGTCTCCATCGTGAAGGTGCCCTGTTCGTAGGCAGTGATTTCGGCTCCGGTGGCCGTGATCGTCAGGCCCGGCGACGCGCGGAGGACGCCGACATTCGCGCCGTAAACTTCAATGCTCGGGTTCACACCGTCACTCGCCGCAAGGACGAGGTTTTCCGTGAGGGTGACGGACGTCGGCAGGTCGTCAAAGCCGTCATTCAAGCTGATTCCGCGAGTGACTGTGATTCCGTCACCGATCGTCAGATTCGCCCCATCAGTGACATAGACGGTTGGAGTCGTCACGGTGAACCCGTTCCGCTCGAGCGTGCTCGTCGAGCCGCGGAGGGCCAGTTGTCCGTAGGTGCCCGCGAGCGTGAGATTCTTCTGGATGGACAGCGTGCCCGAGGAGTTGATCGAGGCGTACTCGGTGATGGTGTCGCCGGGTCGATAGGGGAGTTTCTGGCCGGACACGGAGACCGCCATGACGTTGTACGACGCGTCGGCCAGGCCGACGATGCTGCCCCCCCTGCCAAGCCCGAGGTACGTCAGGTTCAGCGTCGTCGTGCCCGGTGCGAGCGTGATCGTGCTTGGGGCCACCGGATCAGTGACATAAAGTTCGCCGGCGGAGAGAGAGCCTGGCGTGTCACCGGCGATGAGAGTGAAGTTGGCACCATCCGTGGCGCCGATACTAACGCCGCTGATCGTCTCGGTGCCGGTCGCACGCAGGACACGCGACCCGGATCCCGTGAGGTAGATCTCTGTGCCCTCTGGAGCGACGAGGTTCGTTTGCAACTCGAGCGTGGCCCCCGATGAGATGCCAATGAACGACGTACCACCCCCGCTTCCCCAGACGTCCCCGGCGGTGTACGTGACCGTCGCCCCTTCGCCCAGGCTCAGATAGTCGATCGCCCACGCGGCGCCCGGCGCCCGCTGAAATGCTGCCGTGCCCGACAGTTGCAGGTTGCGTATCTGAAACGTTCCCGAGAGCAGATTCAGCGTGCCGCCATCTCCTACCGTTCCGCTCCGAAACGTGGCCGCGGTGACGTTGGAATTGACATTCATCAGTCCTCCGTCCGTCACCGACAGCACCTGATAGTCGTAGCTCGACTCGTCCCCCAACTGGAGCGGCGCGTCGATCGTGAGCGTGGACCGCTCGCCCGCGGCTCCCGTGCCGCTCACGCTGACGGTGGCGTACGTCCCGGAGGCGTAGGTGCCCGGCACGCTCTCGACCGTGCCGCCGGTGACGGTGATCGAGGGCGGTTGCGCGGCGGCCAGCCCGGCCAGGAGAACACACCCACAGAGTGCGGCCAGAGCCGCGCTCCAGAAACGACGGGATGCCAGGGGGCGATTGCCGATCGCGTGCATGCGAAACTCCGGGGCTGGAACGCCCATGGCCGGCCGCGACCAGTCGAAACCTGGACGCAACCCACTCGGACATGGGCCACAACGCTATTGGGCAAACGTCGTGCCACGCGGCACATAGTGGGCCTCATAACTGCGTTTTCCGCAGAAAAAACGATCGCAAGACGAAGCGGTGAATCCTTCCTCGCTCCGCATGGCTGGACTCACCAATCACTGAACCTGCGATGCGTGTCGCAGAAGCCGAGACGACCATCCCAGCCCCTGCGATCGACGACCCCCTCTCACGAAGGACGCCTCCGCGGATTCGTCCCTGCTCATGCCGGATTCGTCACATTTTCAGACCGGGCGTGTCCGGTTTGGCCGTTGTTCTCCGCCTTACTCTGTGGGCAGGCCGCCGCCTGCCAGCACCGACACCATGCTTCAGGGCCAGGAACTCATGGGCCTTTTTGCCAGCCGCGCACAGACCGGCCGCCTCGCCGGCACATCCCCGCCGCCGGCCCTCGAGGCCGCTTCGGCTCCCGCCCGTCCGTCTGCCCGCGGCCGTTGGCCGCGGCTGGTCGGGGGGGCAACGGCCGTGCGCCGGCTCGAGGCCGCCATCCTGCGGGTCGCCGAGTTTCAGTGCACGACGCTCGTCACCGGCGAAACCGGCTGCGGCAAGGAAGAGGTCGCCCGGGCGATCCACGCCGCCGGCCCGCGGCATGACGCTCCTTTCATCGCCATCAACTGCGGTAGCCTGCCCGCCCCACTCGCCGAAAGCCAACTGTTCGGGCACGAACGGGGGGCATTCACGGGAGCCATCGGCGCCACCCGCGGAGCCTTCCGGGCCGCCCACGGCGGCGTGATCTTTCTCGACGAAATCGGCGACCTGCCGGCCGAGTTACAGCCGAAACTGCTCCAGGTCCTGGAGCGACGCGAGGTCACGCCCGTCGGCGCCACGCGGCCCGAGCCCGTGGACGTGCACGTGATCGCGGCCACCCACCGAGACCTCGACGCGGCGGTCGCGGCCGGCGGCTTTCGCGAAGATTTGCTGTATCGACTCAACACCGTGCACCTCACCGTGCCGGCCCTCCGCGACCGTCCGGAGGATATACCCCGCTTCGTCGCGCACTTCGCCGCTCACTACGCGGCCCACTACGACCGCCCCCTGTGGCGACCCGATCCCGGGGTGCTCGAGCGGCTCATGGCGCACGACTGGCCGGGAAACGTGCGGCAGCTCGCCCAGACGATCCAGCGGCTCTACGTGTTCGCCGACGCGGCCGACGCCGTGCTCGACGAGGTGCTCGGGCCGGCGCGTTCCCGTGCTCCACGCGCGATCCCGCCGGCAGGGTCACTGCCGGCAGGCCATGCTGCCGACGGCACAGCTGACCCGCACGGCCAGGCAGCCGAGCCGCCGACGTTCAACCTCCGCGAGCTCCGCCGCCGCACCGTCCGCGCGGCCCTCGACGCCACCGGCGGCCACTTCGCCCGCGCGGCCAAGCTGCTCGGCGTGTGCCCCAACACGATGACCAAGCTCGTCGCGGAGGCCTGCCCCGAGCGGTCCGTGGCCGTCGCGCGGCGCCCGGCCCGGCCGCGATGACCAAATCCGTCGCTGCCACCGCCGAAACGCCGCCTCGACTGCCCTTGGGTGATTCCCGCCGGCCCGGCTAGGCTTCCGGCATGCCAGGCCTGGCCACCGCCCATCGCGTCGTCGGCTTCGATCCGGGACTCAACGTCACCGGCTACGGTGTCATCGAATGCCACGGCGCCCAGGTACGGCTCGTCGAGGCCGGCACCGTGCGGTCGAAGGGCGAAACGCTCGAGGATCGGCTCCACACGATCCACTCCGGCATCCGCGAGGTGATCGAGGCCTGCCGCCCGACCGCGATGGCGATCGAGCAGGTCTTCTCCCACGCCAAGTTCCCCAAGACGGCGATCCTCCTCGGCCATGCGCGGGGCGTGATCTGCCTGGCCGGCGTGCAAGCGGGGCTGGCCGTCCACCATTACCTCCCTAACCGCGTGAAGGGCACGCTCACCGGCTCGGGCCACGCCGGCAAGGAGCAGGTCCAGGCCGCCGTGCAGCGCGAGCTCGGGCTCACGACCCGCCCCCAGCCCGCCGACGCCGCCGACGCCCTGGCGGTCGCCCTGGCCGACTACCACCTCCGCCTCCGCCCCCTCCTCTTCGGCACCGCGATCGTGCGGATCCGGAGCAGCCGCGCATGATCACCAAAATCTCCGGCACGCTCGAACGCGTCGATCCCACCTCGAATGCCATCGAGATCGCGATCGGCCCCGTGGTCCACGAGGTGCTCGTCACGGACCTCGTCCGTCGCGG
>Ga0315900_10009213_pt1 | contig 12551 bp, 9 predicted proteins | sample LakEriMetagenome_FD_203521 | JGI IMG/M metagenome (GOLD analysis project Ga0315900, IMG submission 203521) | Freshwater fungal communities from buoy surface, Lake Erie, Ohio, United States - Buoy 12 MA114 | ecosystem: Environmental > Aquatic > Freshwater > Lake > Lake biofilm | place: USA: Lake...
TGCAGTGGCGCGGCGCCGAACTCGAGTGCGAGGGCATGGCGCGGCCGGACGGCCGCGGCGTGCGCGTCGTGTTCGCCGGACGCGCGGGCGACGAACGCCTGACGTTCGTGTTCGGCATCCCGCGGCTCGCCGAGGGCGATTCCGGCACCGGGGTGCCGGTCAACGTCACCGTGATACGCGACGGCCGCGGCGTCTACGGCACGCAGGGCGAGGACCGCTGCACGCTCGACTCGGTGCGACAGGCGCCGCTCGACGCGGTGGAGCCGCCGCCGCGCGAGGCGGCCGAACCGCGCCGCTGGCGCATCGAGGCGCGTGGCTTCTGTCTCGAGCCGGCGCGGGCAGTCGCGGGCGAAACGAACGATGCGATACTCGTCGCCACGTTCGATTTCGTCGGTGTGCTCACGTGGCTCCATTCCCCGGCCGATTCCGCGGCCTCCGCACCGCGCTCCTAGCGTTCTGCGCCACCGCGTGCCTCGCGGTACCGGTCCTCGGGCCGGCGCCGTCGCGCGCCGCCGACGGCACCACGCAGGAGTCGTTGCGCGAACCGCTGGAGCGCTTCCCGCAGTCGCGCGTGGTGGTCGATACGGGCGGCCGCAGCCACGCGTTCCAGGTGTGGGTGGCCGACACGGAGCCGCGTCGCGCCCAGGGCCTGATGTGGGTGCGCGAACTGCCCGCCGACCGCGGCATGCTGTTCGTGTTCGATCGCCCGCAGGCGATGTCCTTCTGGATGAAGAACACCTTCGTGCCGCTCGACCTGCTGTTCGTCGCGCCCGACGGCCGCATCATCCGCATCGCCGCGGACGCGAAGCCCCACTCGCTCGCACCGATCGACTCGATGGGCGTCGCGCTGGGGGTGCTGGAAGTGCGCGCCGGCACGGCGCAGAGGCTCGGGATCCGCGCCGGGCACCGCCTGCGGCATCCGGCGTTCGAACGGCGCTGACTCCTCGGGTATGATCGCGGCCCGCGCGCCGGCCGGCGTGCGCGCCGGCCCGCAGCCACAAGGAGTCCGGCCGTGAACAGGAAGACGTTCGCCCTCGGTGCCGCCCTCCACGCCGCCCTCGCGCTGGGCGTGGCCACGACCGCGCAGGCCGACGAGACCGTCGGCAAGTGGTACGTCACCCCGATGCTCTACGGCACGTGGCCGTCGGACACGTACCGGGTCGACGACGACTTCTCGTACGGGCTGGCAGTGGGCCGCAACTTCACCGACCTGGTGTCGGCCGAGATCGGCTACCTGCACGGCGACTTCGACCCGCGGCCGGGCACCCCGCGCCTGCAGCTCGACTCGTTCAGCGCCGATGCCCTGTTCCACTTCTACCGCGAGTCGCGGGTGCACCCGTACCTCAAGGCCGGCCTCGTCTACATGGACGCGGAGCGTACGCCGGGCGGTTCGGACGCGCTGACGATGGTGCAGGGCGGCATCGGCCTCATGGGCGACCTCTACACGAACGCCGCGCGCACCGCGGTGGTGACCCTGCGCGGCGAGGTGAAGGGCCGCTGGACGCTGGCCAACGAGTCCGGCCGCCAGAAGCCCGACGATTTCCTGGCGGGCATCGGCCTGCAGTTCAGCTTCGGTGCCGCGCGACCGCTGGCGGCCGTGCCCGTCGAGGCGCCGGCCGAACCGACGCCTGAGCCGGCCGCGGCGCCGCCGCCCGACTCGGACGGCGACGGCGTGATCGACGCGAACGACAAGTGCCCCGACACACCGGCCGGCGCGAAGGTGAACGCGGAGGGCTGCGAGCTCGACTCCGACGGCGACGGCGTGGTCGACCGGCTCGACAAGTGCCCGGGCACGCCCGCGGGGCTCAAGGTGGACGCGAACGGCTGCGAGATCGAGGAGATCGTGCTGCGGGGCGTCAACTTCGACACCGACCGCTCGACCCTGAAGCCCGAATCGATCGCCGTGCTCGACTCCACCGCCGAGTTGCTGCGGCAGCGCCAGCACTCCACCGTCGAGGTGCGCGGCCACACCGACAGCGTCGGCCGCGACGCCTACAACCAGCGGCTCTCGGAGCGGCGGGCGCAGGCCGTCGTCGACTACCTCGTCTCGAAGGGGATCCCCGCGAACACGCTGAAGGCCGTCGGCTTCGGCGAGACCCGGCCGATCGCCGACAACGAGACGCCGGACGGCCGCGCGCAGAACCGTCGCGTGGCGCTCCAGTTCACGACGTCCGTTCCGGCCCCGTGAGCGCGAGGCCTGCGCCGGGGCCCGCGCGGCCCCGGTGCCGGCCGTCCGACGGCTCTACCCGTCGCGGCCGTGGTGCGGATGCCACGCCGCAGGCCTTGTCGCGAATAGACAACAGAAATCGTCGCTGAAGCGCCACACGCGACCCGACCTCTGGCGGTGCCGTCCGGCAGTCAGGGTTTCCCCGCGCTTCCATTCGCTTCTTTCTGAGAGCAAACTTGCAGGCCGCAGTGAGTTTCCGGTGTGGCCGCTCGCCCTTCCGGAGCTTGGATGTCGAGTTCGAGCCCCGACGGCCGCGCCACTCACATGCGGCGTCTTTACAACACAGGGAGCTTCACGATGACGAGTCGCAACCATGTTGCGCGCGCCGTGCGTTACGCACTCGCGCTGAGCGCGATGACGGCCGTCAGCGCCTCCGCGCTGGCGCAGCAGCAGCAGGCATCCGAAGCCGCCGACACGACGCTGGAAGAAGTCGTCGTCACCGGCAGCCGCATCGTTCGTCAGGACTTCGTGGCCAACAGCCCGATCCAGACCGTAACGGCCGAGCAGATCGCCGCGAACGCGGACGTCACTCTCGACACGTTCCTGAACACGCTGCCGCAGGTGAACCCGGCCGGCACGACCACCTCGAACAACCCGAGCAACGGCGGCCAGGCCAACATCAACCTGCGCGGCCTCGGCGCGAACCGCAACCTCGTGCTGATCGACGGTCGCCGCGCGATGGTGTCGGCGTCGAACCTGACGGTCGACCTGAACACGATCCCGGCGGCGATCATCGAGAACATCGAGATCATCACCGGCGGCGCGGGCGCCGTGTACGGCGCGGACGCGGTCGCGGGCGTCGTGAACCTCAAGACCAAGACGGACTTCGAGGGCATCGACATCCGGGCCGGCTACTCGAACCATCTCGAGCTGTGGGACGCCCGCGAGTACAACCTCTCGGCGGCGCTCGGCGGCAACTTCGCCGACGGCCGCGGCAACGCGATCCTCGGCTTCGAGTTCGCCCAGCGCGACGGCCTGATCAAGAGCCAGCGGCCGTTCTCCGCGATCGCGACTCAGACCACCGGCGCGATCCCCGAGGGCGTGGTCCGGCCGAACCCGAGCAACAACTTCAGCCAGGCGGCCGTGAACCAGGTGTTCGCGCAGTACGGTGTCGCCGCCGGCGCGGTGAACGCCGCTGTCAGCTCGCTAGGCCTGAACACCGACGGAACCCTGTTCTCGCTCGGCACCTTCAACAGCCCGCTGGACGTCCAGAACTTCCGCTATCCGATCGACCTCGCGGTCAACACGCGGTTCTTCCCGGACTTCTACAGCTACAACTTCGATGCTGTGAACATCCTGACCCTGCCGAACAAGCGGCGCAGCTTCATGGCCAAGTTCGACTACGAGCTCGGCGGCGGCGTCGAGGCCTTCGCGCTGGTCGGCTGGACCGAGTACGACTCCACGACGGCGATCGCGCCGACGCCGGTACCGACCGGCACCGGCACCGAGAACCCGGCCGGCGTCAACGGCGTCGTCGACCCGTTCCGGCCGAAGTCGAACCTGGTCGCGGCGAACCAGAGCGTCCCGGGCAGCCTCGTGGTGCCGGCGACGAATCCGTTCATCCCGGCCGACCTGCGCACGGTCCTCGCCTCGCGTACCGGCGACGACCCGCGTCTCGTCGGCGCCGGCGCGGCCGAGCCGTTCCTGATGGGCACGCGCACGCTGCCGCTCGGCCTGCGCGAGAGCCTCTACAACTTCTCGGTCACGCAGTACACGCTGGGCTTCCGCGGCGACCTGCCGGTCGGCGAGGGCTGGCGCTGGGAGTTCTCGGCCAACGAGGGCCGCACCGAGGAAGACCAGATCCAGACCGGCAACGTCAACGCGCAGAACATGCAGGCGCTGCTCGAGTCCCCGACCGGCAGCGTCGGCGGCTGCACCTACAACCCGTTCGGCCGCAACGACCTGTCCGAGGCCTGCAAGTCCTTCCTGCGCGCCGAGGGCGGCATCTCCCGCGAGTTCCGCCAGCGCATCCTGCAGGGCTTCGTGACGGGCAACGTCGCGGAACTGCCGGCCGGCGACGTCGGGGTGGTGCTCGGCGCCGAGTGGCGCGGCTTCACGTACGCGTTCAACCCCGGCGCGGCCTCGGGCGCGATCTACGGCTTCAACTCGCAGTCCCCGGCGCGCGGCAAGAACTCGTTCAAGGACGTGTTCACCGAGCTCTACGTGCCGATCCTCAAGGACGCGCCGTTCGCGCAGGTGCTCGACCTCACGCTGGGCTACCGCCAGTCGCAGGCCGACTTCCGCGACCTGCGCCGCAACACGGCCGGTGACAACACCAGCGACTCCTACAAGGTCGAGCTGAGCTGGCAGCCGCTGGACTACCTGCGCGGCCGCGCTTCGTACCAGCGGGCGGTCCGTTCGCCGAACTTCGGCGAGCTGTTCGACGGCAACACGTCGGCACCGCAGTACTTCGACCCTTGCTCGAGCGAGAGTGCGATCCGGCGCGGCGCCAACGCCGCGCAGGTGCAGGCGCTCTGCGTCGCGACGGGCGTCGGCGCCGCGGCGTACCCGAACTTCGCGGCCACGCCGGGCGGCCAGATCACCACGCAGGTGACGGGCAACACCGAGCTCAACCCGGAGAAGGCGGACACGATCACGTTCGGCGTCGTGTTCAACTCACCGTGGGGCGGTGCGCTCGAGCGCCTGACCGCGTCGCTCGACTACTACTCGATCGAGATCGACGGCGCGATCCTGACGCCCGACCCGAACCTGTTCGTGGCGGACTGCTACAACTACTTCGGCAACAACCCGACCTACTCGGCCACCTACGCGGCCTGCCAGCAGGTGATCCGCAGCGCGAACAACATCTCGCGCATCAACGGCGCGCCGGGCGTGGTGCCGTTCCCGGGCGTCAACGCGACGACGATCGCGACCGACGGCATCGACCTGCAGGTCGACTACGGCATCGGCATGCCGGCGCTGTTCGGCCAGGAGAGCGACCTGCGGCTGAACCTGCTGGTCAACTACCTGCTGAGCTTCGAGCGCCAGGACCGGCCGTCGGTGCCGAAGATCGACTACGCGGGTTCGGTCTCGTACTTCGGACAGGACCTCGGCACGAGCTTCCCGGAACTCAAGGCCAACCTGACGGCGGGCTACCGCGTCGGCCCGGTGTCGGCGGACGTCCGGCTGCGCTTCATCGACAGCATGGTCAACCGTGCGTCGCTGCAGTTCGCCGGCCAGCCGACCTTCACCGGCGTGCCGTCGATGACGTACGTCGACCTCGGCCTGACCTGGCGCTTCATGGAAGGCGCGTCGATCCGCGTCGGCATCAACAACCTGACCGACAAGGAGCCGCCGCTGTACTCGCCGAACGTGCAGTCGGGCACCGACCCGTCGCTCTACGACGTGATCGGGCGCCGGATCTTCGGCCAGGTGAACTTCAAGTTCTGATCGATCTTCCCGGCGACGGGAACCTCGGGGGCGGCAGGCAACTGCCGCCCCCATTTTCTTGCCCGCCCGCGAGGGCGGCGAGATCCACGGAACGGCTTGCGTCGCGGCCGGGTTCTGCGGTTCGATGATTTCATGCGCCAGCGCCGCCCCCCCTCGTGTCCAGACGCTCGTCCGCCGAATGCCGCACGGCTGGCGAGCGCGTTCGCTGCGGCTGCACTTGCGGCGGTGGCATCCTCCGCGACGGTAATCGCTGCGACCGCACCCGCCGCGAATGCGCAGGCTGCCCCGGTCGCGCCTGCGGGGCCCGCATCGCGGCCCGCACCCGTATCCGCATCCGCCGCCGCCACGCCCGCGGCCGCCCCGGCGGGGCCCACGTCGGCCGAGCGCTTCGGCCGGCTGCGCGACGCCCACGCCGCGCAACGGTGGCTCGAGGTGCTGGAGGAGTCGATACCGGTCGCCACGGCACTGGCGCGCGACGGCAAGGCCGAGAGCGTCGAGATGAGCGAGGTTCTGCTAATGCGCGGCGATGCGCTGCGGGTCGCCGGCGATGCGGCCGCTGCCCATGCGAGCTACCGCGCGAGCCTCGACGCCGCCGAGCGCGCCGCGGGGCCGCAGGGTACGGCCCTGCTGCTGCCGCTCGAGCGGCTCGCGGACGCGGCCCGGGCCGCCGGCCTCCGGGAAGAGGAAGTCGAACTGGTCGCCCGCTCGCTCGCGATCCTGCGGCGCCGGGACGGGCTGCGGACGGCGGGCACCGACGAGCTGCAGGGGCGCCTGATCGACGGGCTCGCGGCGCTCGGTCGCTTCGACGCGGCCGAGCGCGAAGCGCTGACGCAGCTGCGGGCGGCGGAGAGCCGCTACGGCACCGATTCGCCCGCGCTGCTCCCGGCGCTCGACGCGGTCGCCACGCTCTACTCGAGTTTCGCCGCCGGCGCGCAGGCGCGCCCGCATCTCGAGCGGATGGTGCGGCTGCTCGAGACCGGCGGCTCGCCGGACGATCCCCGGCTGCTCAAGCCGCTGCTCGGCCTCTCGCGCAGCCACGCGCTCGAGTACCGCTTCGGGATCGTGGACCCGCGGACGATGTCGGTGCACGCCGACCGGACGGCCGACGTGCGTCGCCCGGTCGAGAATGCGTTCGCGCCGCCACTCTGCGTGACGGACCCGCGCACCGGCCTGCCCGTCTGCCAGCAGGTGCCGACCCCGTTCACGCGGCCCAACCTGCCGCCGCGGCTGTCGACCGACGGCGAGGCGCCGTTGCTCCGGGCCTTGCGGATCGCCGAGGCGCAGCCGAGCGTGACGCCGTTCCAGCGCGGCGTCGTGCACGTGGAGGCCGGCGACTGGTTCCTGCTGCGGGGCGAGGCCGCGCGCGCCCACGAGCACTACCGCAAGGCGTGGACGCTGCTGGCCGATCCGGCGGGGCGCCCGACCGGTTTCGAAAACCCGCTGCGCGCGCCTCGCCAGCTGCTGTACCGACGCCCGGCGTCGACCCAGGACTTCGCACACCTGCCGGCCGGCAAGTTCACGGTGCAGAGCGTGGTGACGGAGTTCACCGTGCGACCGGACGGCCGCGTCGGCGACGTTCGCACCGTGGAGGAGAACACCAACCTGCGGCGGCTCGAGGACGCCCGCGCGGCGGTGCGAGGCGCGGTGTTCGCACCGCGTCTCGAGAACGGCGAGCCGGTGGCGACCGAGGGCGTGCGGATCGTCGAGAACTTTCCGGTCCCGCGCTGAACTCCGCCCGCGCCGCGCGCCGCTCGAGATCCGGCGCACCGAAACGAGTGCCGCGCATCGGCATCGGCAGCGACCGTGGTAGCCTCCGGCCGAGCGGGCCCGTCGCCCGCGACGGAGGCATGCCATGCAACCGTTCGAACATCCGCGTGTTTCGAGCCTGGTTCCGGTCGTCGCGGCCTGCGCACTGACGACCGGGTGCGCCGCGAAGCCGCCGGCGGACGCGCCGGCCTGGCGGCAGGTCGCGCCGGACCCGCAGCGCATCGCCGCCAACCTGCGGTGGAACGAGGTCTGCGGCTACGAGACGCCGTCGCGCACCCGGTTCCCGGAGTGGGTCTGCAGGACCCGCGAACAGGCGGCGCGACAGGAGCAGCAGGCGGTGGACCTGCTGCGCAACTGGCAGCGTGGCCACGGCGGCTGAGCCCACCGGCGAAGGCGCGGCCGGCGAGGGCGAGGCTGCGCGCGCGACCGACGCGCGCCTCGCGATCGACCCGAGAGTCGACGTCCCGCTGGTCGCGCAGCTGTACCGCGAGCGCGGTCGCGTCCACGTGCCGGGCTTCCTCGCGCCGGCCGCGGCCGCGGCCGTCCACGCCGCGCTCGAGCGCGACACGCCGTGGTCGGTCAGCGCGAACGAGGGCGAACGCAACTTCACGGTGCGCGTCGAGGCGTTCGCCCAGCTCGCGCCCGAGGCGCGCGCGGGCTTCGAGGCACGGGTTCTGGCCAACGCCGCGCGCGGTTTCCAGTACTACTACAAGAACTTCCCGATCCACGACGAGTACGCGGCCGGCCGGTTCCGCGATCACCTGCTGATGCGCGTCTACGAGTTCCTGAACTCGAGCGCGTTCCTCGATTTCGCGCGCACCGTGACCGGACGCCCCGACGCGACGCACGTGGATGCGCAGGCGACGCTGTTCGAGAAGGGCCACTTCCTGACGCGGCACGACGACCGCGACGACCGGAAGCGGCGGATCGCCGCCTACGTGCTGAACCTCACGCCGGCCTGGCAGGCCGACTGGGGCGGGCTGCTGGCGTTCCTCGACCCGGACGGCCACGTCGCCGAGGCCTACACGCCGGCGTTCAACGCGCTGAACCTGCTGCGCGTGCCGCAGCCCCACGCGGTCACGTGCGTCGCGCCGTTCGCACCGGCGGGGCGCTACAGCATCACCGGCTGGATCCGCGCGGACTGACCGTTCGCGCCCGCAGGCCGTGGCCTACAATGGCGCGGTGTCCGCCCCCGCCCCGCTCCGCATCGCGCCGATCTTCGCCGCCCCGTTCGCCTCGGCCGTCCCGGCCGGCGCGGCGGAGCTCAACGCCGAGCTCGCGCCGCTGCTGATCGCGCGCGCGACGGAAGCCTGGCGCGATCCGGCGGCGCCCCTGGACCCCGGCCGCTTCGAGAGCCGGCCCGACCTGTTCCAGTGGCCGGAGCCCGCCGTCGCGCGCCTGCGGGAGATGCTGCTCGAGCACGTCGGGCGCGTGGCCGCCGAACTGTCCGGCTTCGGCGCCGCCGAGGCGGCCGCGCTGCGGCTGCAGGCGAAGGCGTGGTTCGGCCTGGTGCGCCCGGGCGGCGCGGTGCCCGCGCGCCAGCACGCGATGGCGTCCTGGTGCGCGCTGTACTGCGTGCAGTCCACCGACGCACCGGCGGAGCGCCTCGATGCAGGCTCGTTGCGGCTGTACGACCCGCGCCTCGGCAATGCGTACCTGGACGCGGGGAACGGCCGGCTGCGGATGCCTTACGGGCACGGCCACTTCGGGGCACGCCAGTCGCCGGGCCAGCTGTCGATCTTCCCTGCCCACCTGCTCCACGAGATCGCGCCACTGCCGGAGTCCTGCACCCGGCCGCTCGTGTACGTCGGTGCGACGTTCCGCTTCGCGCTCGCGGAGGGCGCGTGAGCGCGGCTTCGCAGCCGTCGGCCGCGTCGACTGCGTCGACGTCGTCTTCGGCGTCGTCCGCCTCGCCGGAGCTCCAGCCGCTGTTCGCAGTGCCGTTCGCCACGACGCGGCTCGCGGACTGCGCGGCGCTGAACACCGAACTCGAGTCCCTGTTCCTGGCCCGCGAGACCGATGATTGGCGCAACCCGGTGCCCACCCACCGCCCGCAGCGCGAGCTGTTCGAGAGCGCCTTCGACCTGTTCGCCTGGCGGGAACCCTGCGTCGCGCGGCTCCGCGACTTCGTGTTCGACGCGGTCGGGCGCGTGGCCGCCGCTGCGGCTGGCGTGCCGCTGCAGCGGTTCGCGGGACTGCGCCTGCACCACCACGCCTGGTTCCACGTGACGCGTCGCGGCGGTTCGTTCGTCGCGCACAATCATCCGATGGCGTCGTGGTCGGCGGTGTACTGCGTGCGGGCCGGAGAAGCGCCCGCCGACCGGCCCGAGAGCGGCCTGCTGCGGTTCCTCGATCCTCGCGGCGGCGCCGGGGCGTTCGTCGACGCGGCGAACGCGGCGCTGCGGTCGCCGTGGCGCGTGGGCGCCCACGATGTGCGACTCGAGGCTGGCCAACTGGTCGTGTTCCCCGCGTACCTCGTGCACGAGGTCACGCCGTTCCACGGCTCGGACACCCGCATCACCGTTGCCGCGAACTGCTGGTTCGCGTGACGGCGCGCGGCGAGCCTGCCGGCGGAGGAGGCGATCGCGCTCGTGCTCGCGCTGTTCACCTTCCAGGTACTGCCGGTCAAGTACGCGGGACTCGCGCTGATCCTGCTCGGCGTGCTGATGCTCGTCGGCGAGGTGCTGGCCGCCGGCACCGGCGTGCTCGGACTCGGTGGCATCGCGGCGTTCGTGATCGGCTCGGTGATCCTGATCGACACCGACGCGCCCGGCTTCGGCGTCAGCCGGGCGCTGATCGAGCAGGTCGCCGGGGGCGACCTGCGGGCAGTAACGCTGGGCGTGCCGACGCAGGACGTGATCTCGCGCGACAACGTCTCGGTGAAGGTCAACGCGGTGATCTACTTCCGGATCGTCGACCCGGCGCGGTCGATCATCCAGGTCGCAAGCCCGTTCGAGGCGACGAGCCAGCTCGCGCAGACGACGCTGCGCTCGGTCCTCGGCCAGCACGAGCTCGACGAGATGCTCTCGCAGCGCGAACGGCTGAACGCGGACATCCAGTCGATCCTCGACCAGCAGACCGAGGCCTGGGGCATCAAGGTCTCGAACGTCGAGTTGAAGCACGTCGACCTCGACGAGTCGATGGTGCGCGCGATGGCGAAGCAGGCGGAGGCGGAGCGCACGCGGCGCACCAAGATCATCCACGCCGAGGGCGAGAAGCAGGCGGCTGCGCAGCTGGTCGAGCCGCTCGAGCGTCGCCGCGGCCTGCGGCGCGTCGTCGAGGCGCAGCCGCCCCGACTGCGCCGAGCGCGAAACTCGGCGACGCGATCGACGACCGCGATCGCGCCTGCATCGGGCACTCGCTGGAACTCGCCGAGACGGGCCGCGCGGCAGTCTGGACCAACCCGGCCACGGGCGTCGGTTACGTAGTCAGGCCGCTGCGCGACCTCGGCGGCGGCTCCCGCGAGTTCGAGCTGGTGGCGGAGCGCAACGGTCGCAAGCAGAAGGACGTGCTGCAGGCGTGCCGGGGCGACGGCGCCGCGTGGACCTTCCGCGCGCGCTGAATCGGGTCACTCGCCCGGCGGCGCACCCCGGACGCTGATCGTCACCGCCGCGAGCGGACGGCCCGCAGCGTCCACCAGTTCGATGCGGTGGCGACCACCGACCGGCGACCAGAACGCCGCCTCGGCCAGGGGCCGACCGTTCACCCGCCAGCGGCCGGCGTTCGCCGGCTCCGCGAGCAGCGGCACCCGCTGCAGGTGCGGCGGGATGTCGGGATCGAGCGCGACGATCGTGCCGTCCGCGGGCGCGACGATCCGAGCCACCTGCGCGCGCGGCGCGGGCGGCACGACGCGTTCCTGTTCAGTGCCCGCGTAGAACCACTCCCGTCGCGGCGGTTCGCGCCCGTCGAAGGCGACCTCGCGAGCGACGAGGCCCGTCGGCACGGGCGGCGCGGCCGCGCCCTCGCCGCCCTCCAGACGATCGACGATCGCCGCCCAGGCGGGCGCGGCGCCGGAGACGCCCGACACGGCGCGCATCGGGTCGCCCTCGAAGTTGCCGACCCAGACGCCGACCGTGTAGCGGCGCGTGAAGCCGACGCACCAGTTGTCGCGCAGGTCCTTGCTGGTGCCGGTCTTCACGGCGCTCCACGCGCGCGTCGCGAGCGCGCTCTCGAGGCCGAAGGTGGGCGCGCGGGCACCGCGATCGGCGAGGATGTCGGCGACGAGCCAAGCCGCCCGCGGATCGACCACCTGGCGGGCCGCGGCCGCGTTCGCCGGTTCGTTCGCGTTGGCCGGCTCGTGCGCGTGCGCGATGCCGCCCGTGATCGCGGCCGCTGCGACAGCGTACTGCAGCGGCGACCACCGTCCGCCGTTGGCGAGCGTGCGGTAGGCGTTCACCTGCTCGAGCAGCGAGACGTCCGCGGTGCCGAGCGCCAGCGACCAGCCGTAGTGGGCCGGGTCGTCGACGAGCCCGGCGTAGCCGAGTTCCTGCAGTTCGCGGTGCAGCGCGTCGGGCCCGAGCAGCAGCAGCGTGCGCACGGCGGGCACGTTCAGGCTGCTGGCCAGGGCGACGCGCAGGCTCACGAGTCCGCGGAAGCTGCGGTCGTAGTTCTGCGGCACGTAGAGGCCCGCGTCGGTGGCGAGACCGAGCGGGCCGTCGTCGAGCAGCGAGGCCGGCGTCAGCCGCTGCTGCTCCAGCGCGAGCGCGTAGAGGAACGGCTTCAGCGTCGAACCGGCCTGCCGGCGCGCGCGTGCGCCGTCGACCTGCGCGGCCCGCGAGGCGGGGCCTGCGCTGCCGACGTAGGCGAGCACCTCGCCGGTCGCGCTGTCGACGACGATCGCCGCGCCGTCGCGCACGCGCTCGGACCCGAGGCGATCGAGCTGCGCCGCGAGCACGTCGCGTACGTAACGCTGCAGTTCGGCGTCCAGCGAGGTCGCGACACGCTCGCCCGGCCGCGACAGCAGCCGCCGCGCGAGGTGGGGCGCGAGATCGGCGGCCGGCGGGATGGCCGCGGGCCGCGCGAAGGCCGACGCCGCGAGCGCAGCGGCCTCGGCGCACTGCGGCGCGGGCCAGCGCGCGAGCGCGCACGCGCGGCGTGCGATCGCCGCGGGCGTCGCGCCGGGAGCCCGCAGGGCGCTCGCCAGCAGCCACGACTCCTGCGCCGTCAG
>Ga0315900_10009216_pt1 | contig 12549 bp, 10 predicted proteins | sample LakEriMetagenome_FD_203521 | JGI IMG/M metagenome (GOLD analysis project Ga0315900, IMG submission 203521) | Freshwater fungal communities from buoy surface, Lake Erie, Ohio, United States - Buoy 12 MA114 | ecosystem: Environmental > Aquatic > Freshwater > Lake > Lake biofilm | place: USA: Lake...
TTGTCGTTGCCGCCGCTCAGGCGATCGTTGCCGGCATCGCCGGCGATCAGATCGGCGCCGTTGCCGCCGGCCACCGTGTCGGCGCCGTCGCCGCCGTTCAACGTGTCGTCACCGTCACCGCCGGAGAGGCTGTCGTTGCCGGCATCGCCGTTGACGAGATCGTTGCCTGCGTCGCCGAGCAGCGTGTCGTTACCGTCACCGCCGTTGAGCTCGTCCTCGCCGTCGCCACCGCTTGCGCTGTCGTTGCCCGCGCCGCCGTTCAGCGTGTCGTCGCCGGCCTCGCCGTAGAGGCGATCGGCGCCGGCCTCGCCGTTCAGCTCGTCATTGCCGTCGCGGCCGTACACCGAGTCGTTGCCGCCGTCGGCGAAGACCTGCGCGTTGCTGCCGGCGATGGTGTCCTTCCAGAGGTTGTTGCTGGTCGACAGGACGTAGGTTTGATCGAATGCCATGGTTTAGCTCCGTGTTGGACTGGGGATCGCCACCCGTCGGGTGGCTGCCGATGGCGCGGACCGCGCCGTCGGGCCCCGTGCTTCAGCAGTCTTCGTGCCAGTCTGGCAAGTGACTGATTCGATTGTGTTTTCCAGTTCCTCCGATCGTCCGCGGGCGCTTGCCTGTATCAGCCGGGTAATGCCGGGTTTCGTTGTCGATACAGACATCGTCGCGAGTCGTCGCGCGCGACGCGCACCCGCTCAGGCCTCGCTGCGCAGGTTCAGCCGGTGCAGCATCCGGTACAGCGTGACCCGCGAGACGCCGAGCTGTCGCGCGGTCTTCGAGACCTGGTTGCCGTTGGCTCGCAGGCTGCGGGCGAGCAGCTCGCGCTCGAAGTGCGCGCGCGCGTCGTCGAGGGTCAGGCCGTCCGGGTCTCGCGGCGCGCGCTCGAGCCCGAGGTCGCTCGCGTCGATCAGGCGGTTGTCGCCCATCACGACCGCCTCCTGGACGCGGTTGATCAGTTCGCGCACGTTGCCGGGCCAGTCGTGGCGCTGCATTGCGCGCAGCGCGTCGGCGGCGAAGCCGCGCGCGCGGGCGCCGGGGTGCTGCGCCGTGAAGCGCTGGCGGAAGAGTTCGGCGAGTTGCAGAACGTCGTCGCCGCGCTCGCGCAGCGGCGGGACCACGAGCTGCAGCACCTTCAGGCGGAAGTAGAGATCCTCGCGGAAGCCGCCGAGGCGCACCGCCTGCGCGAGGTCGACATGGGTCGCGGCGATCACGCGGAAGTCGACCGGCGTCGATCGCGTCGAGCCGACCCGGGTGATCGCGCGCTCCTGCAGCACCCGCAGCAGGCTCGCCTGCATGTCGAGCGGCAGGTCGCCGATTTCGTCGAGGAAGAGCACGCCGCCGCTGGCCGCCTCGATGCGGCCGATCTTGCGCTGCGTCGCGCCGGTGAAGGCACTCTTCTCGTGTCCGAAGAGCTCCGACTGGATCAGCGTCGCCGGGATCGCGCCACAGTTGACCGCGATCATCGGCGCGCTGGCGCGGCGCGAATGGCGGTGGATCGCGTGCGCGACCAGCTCCTTGCCGGTACCGGTCTCGCCACCGATCAGCACCGGTGCGTCGGCATCGACGACCTTGGCCAGCCGGTGGAACAGCGCGGCCATCGCGGGGCTCGTGCCGCAGATCCCGAATCGCTGCGCGGCGTCGCCGCCGCCGACAGCCGCCGGCTCGAGCGCGCGGCGCAGCGCCGCGCGGCCGCAGGCATGACCGAGCGTGCCCGCGAGGCGCCGCACGTCGACCGGCAACGTGTGATGGTCGATGAATCCGCGCAGAACGAAGGCCCGGAACGAGGGATCGACCAGTCTGGCCGGATCCACCAGCGCGATCCAGTCGGCCGGCGAGGGCATCGCCGCCAGCTGCTCGACCTCGTCCAGCGCGAGCGAAGAGCCGGGGTCGAACACCGCGATCGCGGCGTCGAAGGCGGCGTCCGCACCCAGCGCGCGCGCCTGCGCCACCGACCGCACGTGCCGCGGCTCCAGCCCCTCGGCGGCAATGCCGGCCAGCGCCTCGCGCATCATGCCGGTGGTATCGAGGACCAGCACCCGACGCCCGGTCAATTCCACGGTTCCTCGCGCAGCACCATCGTCGTCGACCCTCCTGTCCGTCGTCGCCGCCCCGCGCGGCGCGTCACGCAGCGGGCATTCTCGGTGGCGTCCGGCTGGCGGGGCTTGTGGAGGCTCAAGCGGCCGGCTGGAGGTCGGCAGGGCGCGTATGTCGGTCCGTGATCCGCGAGGCGAGGACCGGACGCTAGCCTCGCGGTTGCAGCGGAACTTTTTCCTCGACGAGATCTTTCCTTTCCTCTCTGGCCACGATGCTTGCCCAACTCGACCGCAGTACCCTCGACGTCGTCGCGATGGTCGTCGCCATCGTGCCGGCGGCGGTGGCGATCAGCATCTGGCGGATCAATCGCGCCCAGCAGGGGCCGCTGTTCTGGATGCTGGCGATCACGCTGTCGCTGCTGACGTACGCGGCGGTGCCGGTGCTGCAGTGGTTCGAGCTCCCGCCCGGGGTGGCGGTGGCCATGAACAACACGTCGAGCCTGACCGGCATGCTGCTGCTGCTCGAGGGCAACCTGCGATTCACCGGCCGCCTGGATCCTCGCCGCATGCGCGCCTGGGCGGTGCTGGTGCTGATCTTCCTCGTGGTGTCGATCGTCAATCGCGACGATGCGGCGCGACGCTACCTGTTCCACGATGCCTTCGCCTCGGCGCTGCTGCTGGCCAACGCGGCCACGCTGCTGCTCGGGGCCCCGGCCTTCGAGCGTCGGATTCGCGCGGTCGCGGCGATTTTCCCGCTGATGATGACCGCCGTCTTCATGAGCCGCTGGTGGATTGCGCTGCACGCCGACGACGACATCGATCTGGCGCGTCACGCGATCGTGATGCCGCTGATGCTGGCCGGCATCGTCTTCACGCTCGGCTGGACCTACTTCGCCAGCGTGTTCTGCTACACGCGCTCGCAGGCCGAGCTTGCCAAGCTCGCTCGCGAGGACCCGCTGACCGGCCTGGCCAACCGCCGCTACTTCGACGAGGCGATGCAGCGCGAGATCGCCCGCTGCCGGCGCACCGGCAGCGGCTTCGCACTGGTCACGCTGGACCTCGACGGTTTCAAGCGCGTCAACGACCGGCTCGGCCATGCGGCTGGCGACCGGATGCTGCTCGAAGTCTCCGAACGCCTGCACGGGTTCATCCGTCGCACCGACCTCGCGGCTCGGATGGGCGGCGACGAGTTCGCGCTGATGCTGGTCAACGTCGACTCGCGCGAGGTGCTCGACAGCATCCTGGCGCGGTTGCGCCCGGCGCTCGAAAAGCCGCGCGTCGGCGCGAGCGAGGAGCCGACGATCGCGGCGAGCCTTGGCTGCGCGCTGTGGCCGCTCGATGGCGACGATGTCGATGTCCTGCTGCGCGCGTCCGACGAGGCGATGTACGCCGACAAGGCGCGGCGCCGGCTTGGCGGCGCGACGGCGCGCACCGAAGCCGCCGGCACGCAGTTCGCCGCCGCCTGAGCGCCGGCGGCGCGCCATTCGCGATGGCCTGGAAGGCGCCGGCCGCTTGACGCCGGCGCGGCTGCCGGCCCGGGGCTAGAATCGGCGATTCGCCGTCGTCGGGAACGCCATGACCGGATTCGCCTCGCGCCACTTCCAGCCCTTTTCGGGCCAGGACATCCGTACGCTGATCGCCGCCCAGGCGCGGCTGCGTGCAGAGCACCCCTACATGATCTGGCGGCCCTTCGACGGGTCTCGCCGTGTCTGGACCTATGCGGCCTTCGCGAACGCCGTGGCGCGTTTCGCCGCGGGCCTGCACGCGCGCGGCGTGCGCGCCGGTGACCGCGTGCTGGTGCATCTCGACAACTGCCCCGAGGCTGTCATCGCGTGGTTCGGCTGCGCCTGGATGGGGGCGGTTGCCGTCACCACCAACGCGCGCTCGAGCGCCGACGAGCTCGCCTGGTTCGCCGACCACGCCGGCGTGGTCGCCGGCATCACCCAGCCGCGTTTCGCGTCGCTGGTTGCCGGCGCCTGTCGCGGCCTGCGCTGGCTTGCGGTGACCCGAACCGACAACGGCGACGACGCCGGCAGCGCAACGCCGTCGCCCGCCGATGCCTTCGAGGCGATCGATGCCGATCCCTCGGCCTTGCCCGCGCGTGCCCACGACCCGCTGGCGCCCTTCAGCGTGCAGTACACGTCGGGTACGACATCGCGGCCCAAGGGTGTGCTCTGGACCCACGCCAACGCGCTCTGGGGCGCGCGAATCAACGCCACCCACGAGACGCTGCGCGCCAACGACATCCACATGGTCACGCTGCCGCTCTTCCACACCAACGCGCAGGCCTACTCGATGCTGGCCACGCTGTGGGCGGGGGCCACCGCGGTGGTGAACCCGCGCTTCTCGGCGAGCCGCTTCTGGTCGGTGTCCCTCGAGGAGGGCTGCACCTGGGCCTCGGTGATCGGCTTCATCCCGCGCGCGCTGATGGACCAGGAGGTGCCGGCGCACCGCTACCGCCTGTGGGGCACTGGCGTGTGCGAGCCGCCCTCCGATGCGCGCTACCGGGTCAAGACGCTGGGCTGGTGGGGCATGACCGAGACGATCACGCACGGCACGCTCGGCCTGGTCGATCTTCCCAGTGCATCGCTGTCGATGGGTCTGCCGGCCCCCGAATACGGGATCCGCATCCTGGTCGACGGGCGCGAGGCCGAGCCCGGCGAGACCGGCGACTTCCAGGTGAAAGGCGTGCGCGGGCTGTCGCTGTTCGCCGAATACCTGAACAACGCGAAGGCCACCGCGGAGTCCTTCACCGACGACGGCTGGTTCATCACCGGCGATCGCGTGACCCTCGGCGAGAATGGCTGGCTCTATTTCGCCGATCGCTCCAAGGACATGCTGAAGGTGGGGGGCGAGAATGTGGCCGCCTCCGAGATCGAGCGCGTGATCATGACGGTACCGGGCGTGGTCGAGGCCGCGGTGGTCGCGCGTCGTCACCCGATGCTCGACGAGGTGCCGGTCGCCTTCGTGCGGGCCGAGGCGGCGCGTGCGGCCGCGGTGGCGGCCGAGATCGATGCGGCCTGTGCCGCCGGGCTGGCCGGTTTCAAGCGGCCGCGCGAGGTGCGGGTCGTCGACGAGCTGCCGCGATCCACCCTCGAGAAGATCAACAAGGCCGCGCTGCGGCGCATGCTCGAGGCCGATGACGGAGCGGCCTGAAGGGGCCTCGCCGCGGCTTGACCGCTGCTTCAGGCAGGGCGCGCGGCCGGGCCCCGACCTCAGGCCGGGTGCGCGGCCAGGTGCGCGAGCAGCAGGCTGCTGACCCGTTCGGGGCACTCGTCCGACGCGAAGTGACCGATGCCGGGAAGCACCTCGAACCGGCAGGCAGCCTCGACGCAGCCGGGGGTGCCCTCGGCGGCAGCGCGCCCGACGGTCTGGTCGGCGTCGCCCCAGACGAACAGCGTGGGCACGCGGATTCGTCCGAGATCGGCGCTCAGGCCGACGTTGGCGCGATACCAGGCCAGCGCGGCCTCCAGCGCCGCCGGGGTGCCGAGGACCGACAGGTAGCCCTCGATCGCCTCGGCGGGAACGCCCGCCTCGGTGAGCCGTGCGCGCAGGCGCCTCGCGCCGTCGGCGAGCAGCAGCGGCCCGGTCTGCGGATCGAGGAAGGCACGGTGGTGCCGCGATCGGTGCCGCTGGTCGCCGGCGGGGTCCTGCAGGGCGCGCGCGAAGGCGCTCGGGTGCGGCCGCGACAGGATCGTCAGCGAGGCCAGCCGCTGCGGATGGCGGTCGGCCACGCCCCAGGCCACCTGTCCGCCCCAGTCGTGCCCTACCAGATGGAAGCGCGCCGCGGGGCCGGCGCAGGCATCGGCCAGGTCGATCGCATCCTGGATCAGGTTCTCGTAGCGGTAGTGCTCGAGCTGCGCCGGATCGGGTCGGGCGCCCGGCGAGTAGCCGCGCTGGTCGGGGGCGAGCGCGCGGTAGCCGGCCTGCGCCAGCGCGGGCAGCTGCTCGCGCCAGCTGTGCCGCGACTGCGGGTAGCCGTGAAGCAGCAGGACCAGCGCGCCGTCGGCGGGCCCCTCGAGCCACGCGTCGAAGACGAGGCCCGCGCGGGTCGGGATCTGGTGCACCGGGAAGGACGGTTGCGGCATCGGGTGTCTCCGGGCGCGGCTCAGGCCTTGAAGCCGAGGTCGCGCGCGATCAGGTTGCGCTGGATTTCGCTGGTGCCTTCGCCGATCACGTAGAGCAGCGCGTCGCGGTGGATGCGACCGACCGGGTATTCGCGCATGATCCCCGCGCCGCCCAGGATGCGGATCGCCGCTTCGCTGACCCGCACCGCGGTCTCGCTGGCCACCAGCTTGACCCTGGCGGCCAGCGCCGGCGTGAGTTCGTTGCGATCGACCTTCCAGGCGCCGTGGTAGACCATCCAGTGCGCCGCGTCGATGTCGGCGGCCATGTCGGCGAGCTTGTGGGCGATCGCCTGGTAGTCACCCACGCGCTTGCCGGCCACGAGGCGCTCCTGCGCGTAGCGATGGGATGCCTCGAAGGCGGCCCGCGCCATGCCGAGCGCGTTGGCGGCCACGCCGACCCGGTTCTCGCTCAGCGACTCGAGGATGACCGGATAGGTGCCGGTGCGCTCGCCGAGCAGGCAGTCGTCGGGCACGAAGGCGTCGGTGATGTGGATCAGGCCGGTTTCGGAGCTGCGGATGCTTTCCTTCTTCAGCCTCGCGATGTCGAAGCCGGCATGGGGCAGCTCGACGATGAACAGGCTGATCGCGTCGGCGGTGAGTTCGGCCCCGGTGCGCGCCGCCACCAGCATGAAGTCGGCGATCGGCGCGTTCGTGATGTAGAGCTTGCTGCCGTTGAGCACCCAGCCCCCGTCCACCTTCTCGGCGCGGGTGCGCAGCGCGCGGATGTTGGAGCCGCCATCGGGCTCGCTCAGGCCGAAGGCCGCGATCTTCGAGCCGGCCAGCGCCGGCCTGAAGAAGCGTTCCTTCTGCGCAACGGTACCCGCGCGCCAGATCGGCCAGATGCCGAGGTGCGTGTGTGCCGACCAGCTCGAGGCGAAGGCCTGGCACACGAAGCTCATCTCCTCGCGGATGATGCAGTCGGCGATCTTGTCCATGCCGGTGCCGCCGTCGGCCTCCGGGTAGCGCACGCCGAGCAGGCCCATCTCGCCCCACTGCGCGAACAGCTCGCGCGGAAAGCGCTCGCTTTCCTCGGCTTCGGTCACAAGGGGGGCCATCCTTTCGCGGGCGAAGCGGCGGATGCTTTCGCGCACCGCCTCGTGCTCGGGCGAGAAGCTGAAGTCGAGAGCCATCGTGGGAGTCCTGCGGGTCGGGGGGCGGTGACAGGGTCGAGGGCCCGATCGGTTGTCGGGCAGCTCAGTCGCAGGGCAGGCCCATCTCGCGGGCGATCGCGCGCAGCTGGATCTCCCAGCTGCCGACGGTGACCGGCGCGACCAGCGCGTCCATCGCCAGCCGCATCGCCGGCAGCTCCTCGGTCAGGCCCCAGCCGCCGCCGACGTGCAGCGCGGTCTGGGTGACGCGTACCACGGCTTGCGTCGCGTAGAGCTTGGCCGAGGAGACATCGAGGATCAGGTCGCGGATCGGCACGCCGCTGTCCCAGCGCTCGGCGGCATGGTAGGTGAGGTGACGGGTCGCCTCGACGTCGACATGCGACTGCGCGAGCTGGAAGGCGATCGACTGGTTGGCCCCGATCGGGCGCCCGAACTGCTGGCGCACGCCGGCGTACTCGCGCGCCCAGGCAAGCGCGTGACGCATATGGCCCAGCCAGCGCGCGGCAACCATCACCCGCTCGCGATTGAAGCCCGCCATGATCTCGCGAAAGCCTGCCGCGACCCGGCGCGAGCCGGGCACCCGGACGCGGTCGAAGTTGATCCGGTAGGTCGGGGCGGGGCGGTTGACATGGGTCTCGATGCGGGTGGCGGTGATGCCGGGGCTCGCGCGGTCGACCGCGAAGAAGGCCATCCCCTGCCGTCCGGCGGCAGCATCGACGCGCGCCAGCGTGACGAGCACGTCGGCGTCGCCACCGAGCGTGATGAAGGACTTCATGCCGTCGAGGATCCAGTCGTCGCCATCGCGCACCGCGGTGGTCTTCAGGCTGGCGACGTCGTTGCCGGCTTCCGGCTCGGTGACGGTGATCGCGACCACGCACTCGCCGGCGATCACGCGGCGCGCGATCTCGCGCTGCGCGGCGTCGCCATGCTCGTAGAGGATCGAGCCGGCGACGTTCTGGACCAGCACCGCGACCGCGAGGTTCGGGTTGACCCGCGACATTTCCTCCATCGCGATCGCCTCCTCGTAGCAGCCGAGGCCGGCGCCGCCGAGCGCCTCGTCGGCGGTGATGCCGATCAGGCCGGCGCGTGCGGCGGCCACGAGGAAGTCGCGAGGGAAGATGCGAGTGCGGTCGGCCTGCTCCCAGCGCGGGCCGATCTCGCGCTGCGCGAACTGTTCGCACATCGCCCGGAAGGCGTTGCGGTCGACGGTGTTGGCGGGAACAGGGCGGGTTCGGTCGAGCATCGGGCGGGCGCCCGGCCTGCAGGGGCGGCGCGCCGTGTCGATGGTGACAGTGCGCCGCGGTGGTGTCTACGCGGGGGGCGAGGCGTCGACGTCCATTTTCGCGGGGGGTTCGGCGGCTGCTGCGGACGCGGCGCGGTCGCGTGTCTCGCGGCGACGCGAGGTGTCGGCCACGCCCGCGAGCGCATCGATCTGCGCGGCGAGCAGCGCCCAGAGATCATCGGCGGCGACGATGCCACGCAGTTCGCCGTCGCGCCCGACCACCGGCACGCGACGAATCCCCTGGGCGCGCATCGTCGCGAGCACGGTCATCAGGTCGTCGTCCTCGCGCGCGAGCGCGGGTTGCGGCGTCATCAGGTCGCCGGCGTTCAGCGCGCGCGGGTCGATGCCGAAGGCGACCGCCTCGATCGCGATGTCGCGATCGGTGAGCATACCCACCGGAATCCGCCGACCGGCGCGTTCCTCGACGATCACCAGACTGCCGACGTGTTCGTCATGCATCAGCTGCGCACAGCGCGGCAGTGGCGTGTCCGGGGTGGCGGTGACCACCGTACGGATCCGGCAGTCGGCGAGGGTGGCGGTGGCGGCGGTATCCATCGATGGCTCGGGGCGACGATGCTCAGCCGGCCTTAACCGTGATGCGGCGGGGCTGCTTTTGCTGCGCCTCCGGGGTCTTCGGCAGGGTCACGGTCAGGACCCCGCGGGCGAACTCGGCGCTGATCCGGCTGGTGTCGATGCCCGAGGGCAGCGAGAAGTTGCGCTCGAAGGCTCCCCAGGCGCGTTCGCTGAGGGCGTAACCCTGCTCGCGCTCGTCACGAGCCTGCTTCTTCTCGCCGCGGATCGCCAGCGAATCGTCGGTCACCGTGACCTCGACATCCTTCTCGTCGATCCCGGGCAGCTCAGCGCTGATGCGGTAGTCCTGCTCGCTTTCCTGGATGTCGACCGCCGGCATGTTGATCTCGCCGACGCCGTCGCGCCACAGGCGAGGCTCGAGCAGGCGCGGCTCGAACACCCGCTGGTCGAACAGACGCCGGCCGAAGGGCCACTGGCTCCAGGCGCCGGAAAATTCATCGAAGAGGCGATCGATCTCGCGGCGCAGGCTGCCGATCGGGTGACGGATCGGCTCGGTGGTTTCGGTGGCGCTCTCGCGCTTGACGGGTAGCTTGCTGACGCTGGGCATGATGGTGACCTCGCAAAGAGTGACGAAAGCCGGACGGTGCGGCGCCCGGGCCGGCTGCTGCGATCGATTGTGGCGACATCGCGCAGGCCGCCCTTGCGCCAGCGCAAGTACCGCGCTGCCCGGCCCGCGTTCGCGCTCGCGCGGCGCTTCGGATCAGAATGCGGGCTGGGCGGCAGCGGGCCGCCCCGGCGGAGGGATGGCGATGGGCGAGCAGGGTGGTGCATCGGGGGCCGGCGGCCGGGCGCGACCGACACGGACGAGGGCTGCGTGCCGAGCGTCGTTGCGCATGCTGCTTGCCTGCCTGGCGGCCATGCTGGTGCTGGTCCTGCCGGTGAGCGCTTCGGCGCGCACCGAAGCGGCCGATGCGCCGGTCCCGCCCGAGCCGGCTACGCTGCGGGTGCTCAACCGGGAGATCGTCACCTTTCGTGCCGAGCTCGGGGGCGCCAGCCCGCGCGCGCGGGCCGAGCGCGCCCGGCAGCGGCTGCGAGGGTTGCCCGAACACGCCGTCGACGAGCCGCTCACCGTCGTGCCCTTCTCGCTCGGCAAGGCCCGCGGCGTGCAGTTCCTGCTGCGAGGCGAAGTGCTGTGGTCGCTCGTCGAGGACGACGTCGATCCGACCGGCGGCCAGGACTTCGCGGGCCTGGTGCGCGACACGCAGGCGCGTGCCGAGGGGCTGCGCGAGGCCTGGCATCGCAGCCGCGATCGGCCGCTGCTGCTGCGCGGGCTGCTCAGCGCCCTCGTCGCGAGCGCGGTGCTCGGGTTCATGGTCTGGGCGATCCTTCACGCAGGACGGCGCGCGGTGGCGTGGCTGGAGGGCGCCCGCGACCGGATCGCCGCGCGCGCGGCGCGGGTCGACTGGCGGGAGTTCCTCGCGCGGCTCGCGGTAGGCACGATGAAGCTCGTGCAGTGGCTCGTGCTGCTGGCGCTCGGCTATGCGTGGCTGCGCTTCGTGCTGGCGAGTTTCGTGGCCACCGCCCCGCTGTCCGAACTGCTCGGCGAGTGGCTGTGGGCCCGGGCGGCCTGGGTGGGCGACGGAATGCTCGCCGCCATCCCGGGGCTGGTGTCCCTGGTGATCGTGCTGGTGCTCACGCGCGCGATCGTCGACGTGCTCGGCTACTTCTTCGACGCGGTTCAGCGCGGCAGGCTTCGCGTCTCGATGCTGCATCCCGAGACCACGGTGGCGACCCGGCGCATCGTCACGCTGCTTGCCTGGGGTTTCGGGATCGCGGTCGCCTATCCCTACCTGCCGGGATCGAGCAGCGATGCCTTCAAGGGTCTGTCGGTGCTGTTCGGGCTGATGCTGACCCTGGGCAGCACCGGCGTGGTCACGCAGGCGATGAGCGGGCTGGTGGTGGTGTACTCGCGGGCGCTGCGCAAGGGCGATTTCGTGCAGGTCAACGGCGTGGAGGGCGTGGTCACCGAGGTCGCGGCGCTTGCCACCAAGGTGGTCAACATGCGCAACGAGGAGATCACGATCCCGCACTCGGTGCTGATCGCCAGCCCGATCCACAACTTCTCCAAGCTCGCCGGTGCCCAGGGCACGCTGGTGTCCACGCGCGTGACCATCGGCTACGACACGCCCTGGCGCCAGGTGCACGCGATGCTGATCGCCGCGGCGCAGGGTACCGCCGGCGTGCGCGCGAGCCCGGTACCCTTCGTCTACCAGCGCGCGCTGTCGGACTTCTACGTCGAGTACGAGCTGTTCGCGAGCATCGACCGCCCGCTTGAGCGGGTGGCGATCCTGTCGGCGTTGCACGGCAACATCCAGGACCGCTTCAACGAGCAGGGCGTGCAGATCATGTCGCCGCACTTCCTGGCGCAGCCCGACTCGCCGGTGCTCGTGCCGCCGTCGCGCTGGCAGGCGACGCCCGCTGGTACCGCGCCATCTCAAGTCGGGGCGCGCCATGCCGATAGCGACGGTACGTCCCCCGCGGAGCCCCCACGCCCATGATCACGAGCGCGCTGCCCGACCTCGCCGCCTGGACCGACGCCTTCCGCGTGCTCGGCATTCCCGTCTTTCGCGATAGCGCTCGGGGGATCGCCGAGATGATCGCCGACGAGGACCGGGCCTCGGCGATCGCGATCGGTCGACTCGCGCAGCGCGACCCGCTGCTCACGCTGCGGGTGCTCGCGCTCGCGGCACGTCATCGCTCGCGTCGGGCGGTGACCGACACCGAGACCACGATCACCGGGGTGGTGATGATGGGCCTGGGGCGCGTGTTCGAGGATCTTGCCGCCCCCGAGGTGGTCGAGGACCTGCTCGCCGACGACCCCGATGCGCGCGCCGGGCTCGACGAGGTCGTCGCGCGTGCCCACCGTGCGGCGGGTTTCGCGCTCGCCTTCGCGGTGCACCGCCTGGACACCGACGCCGAGGTGATCCAGGAGGCCGCGCTGCTGCACGATTTCGCCGAGATGCTGCTCTGGTGCCACGCGCCGGCGCTGGCGCGCGAGATCCGTGAGCGGCAGCGGGCCGATCCGGCGTTGCGCTCGGCCCAGGCGCAGCTCGATGTGCTGGGCATCCGCCTGACCGATCTGCAGCAGTCGCTGATGCGCGCCTGGCGGTTGCCCGAGCTGCTCGCGCAGATCACCGATCAGGGGCAGATCGCGCTGGCGCGGGTGCGCAACGTGGTGCTGGCGGTCGACCTCGCCCGGCATTCGCAGCATGGCTGGGACAATCCGGCGATCGCCGAAGATCTCGTTGGCATCGGGCGGCTGCTCAACCTGACGCGCGAGGCGGCCCGCGACAAGGTGATGGCGCTCGAGGACTGACGCGCCTGTCCGGATCGCGCGACGCTCAGGTGCGTCGCTGCACCCCTTCGCCGACCGCGAGCGCAGCCTGGTGCTGCGGCCCGCCGTAGAAGGGATC
>Ga0315900_10009217_pt1 | contig 12549 bp, 9 predicted proteins | sample LakEriMetagenome_FD_203521 | JGI IMG/M metagenome (GOLD analysis project Ga0315900, IMG submission 203521) | Freshwater fungal communities from buoy surface, Lake Erie, Ohio, United States - Buoy 12 MA114 | ecosystem: Environmental > Aquatic > Freshwater > Lake > Lake biofilm | place: USA: Lake...
CAGCTGGCCATAATTTACTTTGTGCTAAACCAAATTCGGAATACGTTTGAGAATAACTCCTAATAACCCCTCCATTTGCAGCCCTAACCTCACCAGTTTGAATGAAGGGATATTTTCCTCCAAATAGCTCTTTCGCGTCACGAGGCCTATGCTTTGACTTTCCTCTTTTAATTGTTGCAACCTGTCCAAAAGGATAATATACGTACTCACCCTCAAACGCCCACTTCAACACCGCCTGCCGATACACCTTCAATTGCTGACGGGCGGTTTGGAGCGATTCAATGCCCTTGTCTAAACTGCTGAACAACTCTTCGATTTTCGCTACAATGCGGTGCTGCTCGGCGAGGGGGGGGGTAATGACTGGAATTTTTTTTAAGGCACCTTGCGTTAATTTAAGTCTAGTTGTTCCTGTTACGCACCCTCTGTAATCGAAATGATTTAAGTAATGCAGTAGAAATCGGTTATCGAGTTTAGATTTAAGTATATGAGCATGATTATTAACCCATGTTTTACCATTAATCAAATAGGCAACGTTCTTTGACTTATCATAAAATGGAGCAGCATCCTCTCCTAGTAAAATGTATTCTCCATCTGTAAGGTAATCATCAATAAATCCTACCTGACCTGTAGCCCCGTAATAAGGATAAAGTTGTTTTTTGTCCTTGCCTTCAATTCGTTTTAATCTTTCTTCAGAATTTATTGGCTTTCTCAAATTGTCATGTACATCACAAACATTATCTAAAGGAAAGGAACACCAATTTACAGGTTTGTCTTTTAGTTTCATCATGCCGCCAACACCTCATTTAATTCGTTTATAATATTCTCCATCTCAGCGCCGAAGAGCTGCCACATTTTACCTCGGCCGCCCAGGGCGTCGAAGGGGGTGTAGTCGAGGTCGTCGGTATCGAGGTGGATGCTCGAGGCGATGTGCTCCTTCATGAGCCTCAGCCACGTCATGTGCTCTTCGGTAAACTTCAAACTGGCACCGGCTTGCTTCTTCCACACCCAGTCGGCAAAGTTCTTATCGACCGTGCTATCGAAAGGGGTGAGCGACTCATCGATACCGGCTACGCGGCGTATGAGCGCTACCAATGCTACCAGCTCATTCTTGGGTGAGCCTGAGGCTTTTTCCAAATCGGCGTAAGCACTCCACACCTTCAACGGCGCCAGCTGCGGGCGCTCGAGCAAAATGCGCTCGCTCAATTCTTTGATCATGCGGTAGGTGAGCTCGCGCCTGCGGTAGGGCTGATCGTAAAAAATCTGCAAGGCCGTAATCTCGTTCTTGTGCTCTTCGATCCACTGCTTGAAATGGTTCACCAACTCTTCGGCATGGGCACGCTGGTCTTTCACCCAACCGCTCTTGGTAACGCTGTCGATGTTCACCACATCAATGATCTGGTCGTATTTCTTGCGCACATCCACCAGGTATTCGCGCAAGTCGGGGTTGTGAAAACACTTCACGGCCTGCTCAAGCACTTCGGCAGTGCGCTTTTCAATTTCCTTCTCTATATCGCTCGGGGCCTGTCCGCGCATTTCGCTATACACGCTTTCGCTTATGCTCTCGCGGGTGTCGGGGTCGTGTGCAAACAATAGCATGCGCACCACTTGCTGCAGGTTGCGACCACCGGCCTTTTCTTCAAACTGCTCCTTCTCGTGTTCGCTAATCTGCTTGTCGAGGCGCAACAGGCGGTTGGCCAGCGTGCTCATCATCTCTTCGCTGCGGTCGCCCACAGCAATGCGTTGCAGCACCTCCTTTAACGATACGCCCGGTGCTTTTTCCAATGGACGGCTATCGGTCTTTTGCGATTGCTCCACCCCAATGGCGTCGATAATCACAAAATGGTCTTTCGAGTATTTGGCGCTCGGCGTGCCCTTGTTCTTCAGCTCTTCCAACGAGCAGGTGCGCGTGCCACGGCCTTTCATCTGCTCGTAGTAACTGCGGCTTTTTACGTCGCGCATGAAGAGCAGTGCCTCGAGCGGACGTATGTCGGTGCCCGTGGCAATCATATCGACTGTTACCGCTATGCGCGGGTAGTAGTCGTTGCGAAACTGCGAGAGAATGGTCTTCGGGTCTTCCTTGCTCTGGTAGGTGATCTTCTTGCAGAAGTCGTTGCTTTCGTTGAACTCTTCGCGCACAATTTCGATGATGTCTTCAGCATGCGAGTCGGTTTTGGCGAAGATGAGCAGCTTGGGTACTTCGAACTCGCCTTTGTCGTCGTAGCGATCGGGAAACATCACCGGCAGCTGTTGCTTCACCTCGCGAATGATGGTGCGAATGGTGCTCGGGTTCACGATGTCTTTGTCGAGCTGACGGCCGCTGTATTCCACATCTTCATCCACTGCTTCCCAAAACTTGCGGCGGGTGAGGCGTTCGCGCTTGTCGACCATTTCGCCCATTTTGATGGCGCCACCTTGCGTGGTGATGTGCGTTTCGATGGTGTATACGTTGTAGGGCACCAGCACGCCGTCGATCACGGCTTTTTCATAGCCATAATCCGACACGATGTTTTGGTTGAAATAACCGAACGTGCGGTTGTCGGGCGTTGCGGTGAGGCCCACTTGCACGGCATCGAAATAATCGAGCACCTGCTTCCACAGGTTGTAGATGCTGCGGTGACATTCATCGATGAAGATGAAGTCGAAAAATTCGATGGGCAGTTTTTCGCTGTACACTACGGGCATGGGCTCGCGGGTGTGCGCTTGAAACTCACCCGGGTTGTCTTGCTCGGCCGATTCATCGAGCTCCGTGCCTTTAAGTATGCTATATAAACGTTGAATGGTGCAGATGTACACCTGATTGTCGTTGGGAATGTAGGAGCTCGTAAGGCGCGTCACGCCATACAACTCCGGAAACAAACGGTTGTCGTCTTGCGGTTGGTATTTGCGAAACTCGCCCTCGGCCTGTTCGCCCAGGTTCTTGGTGTCGACCAAAAAGAGGACGCGCTCGGCCTTCACATGTTTGAGCAGGCGATACACGGAAGTGATGGCCGTGAATGTTTTGCCCGATCCTGTGGCCATTTGCACCAGTGCTTTCGGCTTGGCATCGGCAAACGACTTTTCGAGGTTGGTAATAGCGTCGATCTGGCAATCGCGCAGGCCATCGGTGATGAGCGCCGGCATATTGCGGTGCATAGCATCGCGCAGCGATTGTCCTTTGCGCAGCCATTTGGCTAATGTTTCGGGACGGTAAAAGGTGAAAACCTCGCGGTAACGCGGCTTCGGGTCGCGGGCATCAGCAAAGCGAGTAACCTCACCTGTGCTGAGGTACACAAAAGGAAGCGGTTCGTTGTTGATGTATCGGAGTTTGGCCTTCGAGTATTCTTCCACTTGCGATTCGTGGGCCGACATTTTGCCGCCCTCCTCCACTCGCTTCGCCTCAATAACCCCGACAGGTTTTCCCTCCACGAACAGCACATAGTCGGCCGGGCCCACATCGGTGGAGTATTCGCGCACGGCCACACCCATGCCGGCAGCGAGGTTCAATTTCTTAAAATCCTGAACAACCCAGCCGCTATCGGCCAGCAGGCGATCAATGTGATCGCGGGCAATTTGTTCGGGGGTTTGGTTGCGTTGTTGGGACATTTTACGGACTGCGGGCACCTAACAGAACAATCCATTCAATCAGAGGAGAAAAGGCTGTTTAAAGCTATATAAACCTGTTTTACAGTGTTTTATAAGGCTTGTCTTGATCCCTACGAATTGATTGTACCTGCCAGTCTCGTTAAAAATACAACAATTGCCGAATCGGTAAAACGGCCAAAACAGGTTAGGAGGGATAAAAATGGCTACGCTGGAGGAGAGTTGAAAATATTCCTGACAGAATCGGTCAAAATTGATGACCCATTACTGGGATAGCGCATTGATTATAAAAAATTAAGCAACGGACGGTTAATCATAGCTCAACGACCTACCATAATCATATCCATCGGTAAACTCAATGTAACGAAAACCTTCCTTGTATAACAGAGTGAAATACCCCTCCGTCTCGAATTTCCTGAACCAAACATCTGTGAACAAGATATACGTCAATTTAATCTTGGTATTGTTCCTGCCATATACAGTAACCTCTATGTCGAGATTGTTGTCTAAAAAACTATTTCGAAGCGTTGATTCATATGCAGCACGATCAGCAGACGTGCTTATTTCGACTTGTTTAGCATACACCCTCTCAATACTATCTTGTGTTTTCCTGAGCCTGTCTGCGTGTTTAGTTTCACGTAGTCGAAAAGACAATGATCGAAATTTTTCGATTTCATCTGGCCCAACTTCGACGCCCTTTAGCTTTGCGTAAGCAGTATCCATTTCTGTAAGCGCACTCAGTACAGCGATCGAGTCTTCGTGGCGCTTGTTTTCCGCGATCTCAGCAGGGCTTAATTCAGACGATAAATCCGGTTTTTCCTTTTCGCCTTTATTACATTGGTAAACCAGAAAAATTGCGAGAATTAAAATTAACAGGAGACATCCTCCTGCCGAATCCTGCTCGTTTTGTTGCTTTGACATTTTTTAATGGTTTGAATAATACCCATTAATTCGTGCGCTGAATTGCGTTTTATATCTATCGTGTTTCGCCGTAAAACCATCCACGCTGACCATCATCCACCTCACATGAAATCGAGAATGAGCGGGGCTTCATGGTGAAAAAGTTGAATCGATTCCCATCCGAGTCGGTAAACTGGCCCATTCCGACAGTATAGGTTGAACCTGCATCAATATCGTAGCCTTCTAATATGTAATCATCATTCAATTTCATTCTTGCGTTTTTATATATAAAAAGATCGTTGTTTTTAATTGTTATTTCGGCACCTGAATACTCAAGGTCCACATTTAAATCTACATCCTTTTTTCCTTCCCCTGTTGCAAAAGCGATCATTACGAATACGATACAAATAAACAGGCTGGTCGTGTGGCTTCGATTTGATTTTTTATTCATGTTTTATTGTTTTTGTTGTTTCGTATCGCAATAATTGATGCCGTAATAATACAAAACAAGTCTATAAAGTCAAAAGTGCCTTGTATCAGTTGGCATTGTTGTCCTATTTCTGAAAAAATTCCAATGAGTAATGGGATAAATGCCCAAGTTGATGTTTTTTCTGTTGATTTATTTCTGGGTATTATAAGTAAAGCGCTCGTAAAGGAGTACACCCACAATCCATCTGGTAAACAATAAATGATCCAACCTAATCCATCATAATTTAATTCTCTACTGATTAAATGTCCTGTTAATCCACTGGTAATTGTGTTTATAAATTTGTTTAAATAGATTGTCTCGCCTCGACACGAAAAATAAATAAATCCGCCTATTAAAAGCGGTATCAATACATGGCGAATTGCTTTTCTTGTCACTGAAATATTCGATCTTTCTTGTTAATACTAATTTTATTGTATATTGTATATTGTGTTATTGAGCCATAGGCATATCACCCCTTCACAAACACATATCGATTGTGATATTTTATATTCTCGTTACAAATCTGTTTAGCACTATTACGCGGAACATGAATGGGTTTACGTTCGTAGGACACGAAAAAGTCATCAAGTCGGAAACCGTTCAGTTTTTGTGAGACCATCACCTCATACTCGCTGTTGATGGATATGGCTCCGCGGTCGAGGGCCCAATGGTGGAGTTTGCACAGGGCGAGGCCGTTGCTGATGTGGTCGTCGCCGAAATGTTGGATGGGTTTCAGGTGACAGGCGTCGATGCCGATCAGGATATCGCCCAAGCGAATGGAATAACCGCAAATTGCACACTTGCGTTCATACGCATCCAATACCTCCAGCACGAAACTTCTGTCGCGAGCAAGGGTTCTCGATCTCAACACCTGCATCTCCTCCACTTTATTACTCAAATCCAAATCCGAAAGGATGTCCTGGTGGTAGGCCTCCGGCCAATAGGCGTCCAACAGGTAACGAACGACTGCTGAGGCATTGGCAGGCAAGGAAAGGTAATGTGTGAAGTCCTCATTCAGCTGCGCGGTCTTACCCAAAACTTCGCGGCGTGAAACCGCATCAGGGATTTTAATGTCCTTTCTGGAAACGGAACATTGCCACAAAGCCGGACTACTAGCCAGATATACAAAGGGATATTGGGCATTGGTCACCTTGGTATTCTTCAGACCGTACTTGGCAATCAGCAGCTTAAGCTCTTCTTCAATATCATCAAACAAAAACAGGTTCTCACCTCCCTTTATCACCTTACTAACCGCCAGTAGCAACAGTAAGGGCTTATGCATAGAAATAACAGCTCCGGACTTATGGACTTTGATTCGGGACAGCTCGTTGAGGTAATTCACTGGGATGGCGGGTGGGGTTGTCTCAAAAGTAATTTCTTACAACGGATGATGAGAACCTATTCGCTGCCATACCCCGGAGCGAGGCCAATAATTCCGTCCTGTGGAGCTTTGGGCTGCGAATGGTGTATGCCGGGAGCTTGGATTTTACGCAAGAGCCTGAGTAATTTTACTCAATGCATTGCGTGTTTTCATGATTTACTGAATGATAATTTATTGCAGCGTCTTTATCCCCTATATCGCGCCTTCCGGAGTGTCCGTTTCAATTGCACAGGTTATTTAAGACTTCACCTCAACCTGCCGCTGTATGGACTTGAGCAGGGTTAACATGAGTCCGGTTTCAAAAGTTCCGACCAATACGCCGGGGCAGTGGCGATCGTTTCGTACGACCGCTGTGATGAGCTTGCACTTCGTCAGGAGATCCACCGTATCGAAGTCGAAGTCGGGATCGTTGGCCATGGTGCGCCCCTCATCCCACTTACCCCAATCGAATCCGATGAGTATTGGTATTTGGTAGACCAGCTCCCGAAAACGTATTACCACGGCGTCCTCCTCCGGACTGTACAATTCGATAACACCATCTTGCAGGGCGTCTGAACAGGTGGAATGGTCAAATACGATTTTATGTTCAATCTCCGAGACGAGGTTGAAAAGTGGTTGCCACGTATGCCGAGGGTATGCGGCGAGAATGCCTGAGGCTTCCTCTTCATTCAAACAAAACATCCAAAGCTGGTTTTATACAGTATGTAACCCATTGAATCTCTACCGAAGCGTTTTGGTAAACCGGTGTGAACTGAAGGTGGTCTTGAATCTTAATCAAAACACAACCAATACCAAATGCATTGCGGTTATTCAATAGACTCAGCAAAGGTATCCGCTCGCCTGGTTTTTTGATCGTAAATCGCCACATTTCGGTATTCTTTTGTTGCTTAGTATCAACTATATACAACTTGTTTATACTAATTCTGACAGATTATGTCAAAGGCGAAGCGGAAAAGTAGCGCCTACCCGACGCAACATGGTTGATCACCGTATAGATTCGTTTGTTTTACAATGGCTTTATGTATTATCGATGACAGATTTTCACGTAATCATGTCGATTTTTAATGTTAAGTCATTTACCTGGTTGTTTGTTAGAAACCAATCAACCGTGTTACGGTCAATGGTAGGCTTCAACTGATGTGGATGCGAGTCTTGTCGTTTCGTACCTTGGCAGCACCGCAATCCATCGTATGAAAGCCCATTCCATTCTGGCCCTCGTCGGCCTCTCTCTGCTCATCTCTTGTTCCGGAAACAAAACCGAACCCGAACAGTCCAATGCCGACTTCCTGGCTGCAAACATCGATACCGGTATCTCACCCGGAACGGATTTCTTCCTCTACGCGAACAACGGTTGGTTTAAAAAGAATCCCATACCCGGAAGCGAAGGAAGCAATGGATTGTGGCAGCTGATTCAGGATACGATCAATGCGCAGGTGCGCGATATCTGTGAACGATCGGCCAAGGATACAAAAGCTGAAAAGGGCAGCGCAAAGCAGAAAATCGGCGACCTCTATTTCTCGGGAATGGACAGTTCCGGCATCAATGCGGGCGGCATTAAGCCTATCCAACGCGAGCTCGATCAACTGGGCGCAGTAAAGGACGCGAAGTCAATCGCCGCTGCAACCGCATTGGTGCACATGAACTCGGGCGCTCCCATGTTTGATTTTTACGTGGGACAGGATGATAAGATCAGTAGCAAGCATGCTGTGTTTCTGCGTCAGGGCGGCCTTGGGCTCCCCGACCGCAGCTTCTACCTCGAGCAGGATGGTCGCAGTAAATCCATCCGCAGCGATTATACCGATTACCTGCAGCGCATGCTGCTCATTTTAGGATACGATTCCCTGCGTGCCAAAACACGGGCCGCAGACATCATGAAGCTCGAAACACGCCTGGCACAGGCTTCGCGCAGCATCGAGGATACGCGCGATCCGCAACGCAATTACAACAAAATGCCACTTGCCGCTTTGGAGCGCACCGTACCCGACTTCGACTGGAATGCTTTTCTACCCGGAATCGGTTTGCAGGGCCCCGACACGGTCATCGTTGGACAACCCGAATTTTTCACCGCCTGGAACTCGCTGTTGAAATCGACTCCGATGCCAGTGTGGGGCGCCTATCTGCAGGTACACTTCCTGCGCGGCCTGGCACCGTATCTCGACGACAATACCTATGCCGAGCACTTCCGGTTCTATAACACCACCATGCGCGGTATAACGGAAATGAAGCCCCGCTGGAAACGTGTGGTAGATCAAACCAACGGTTCGCTCGGCGAATTGATCGGTCAGGTGTATGTGGCCGAGTACCTGCCGAAGGGCACCAAGGAAAAACTGCTGAAGATCGGCGAGGATATCCGCAGCGTGTATGCCGGACGCATCCGAAACCTGACCTGGATGAGCGACAGCACCAAGACGCGTGCACTCGAGAAACTGAGCAGCATGGTAATGAAGGTGGGCTATCCCGACAAATGGAAAGACTTGTCCTCTTTGACTGTAGACCGTACTTCGTATGTGCGCAACGTGATGTCGGCCAACCGCTGGAGCATGGCCTATATGATCGGGAAGTTCGGAAAGCCGGTCGATCGTACGGAATGGGACATGTATCCCCAAACCTACAACGCCTATTACAACCCGTCAAACAACGAAATCGTGGTGCCGGGCTGCAACATCATCGTACCCGGGTATGAACGCGTTATGGCTGACGATGCCATCCTGTATTCAATCATCGGCGGATCCACCTTCGGTCATGAAATCACACACGGCTTCGACGACCAGGGGGCACAATACGATGCGAATGGAAACCTTTCAAACTGGTGGACGCGTGAAGACAGCATCCGTTTCGCGGCCCGTACCCGGCGTGTTGTTGAACAATATAACGCCTATACCGTCGTCGACAGCCTCCACATCAACGGTGAAATGACCCTGGGTGAGAACATCGCCGACATCGGCGGTATCCTGATGGGATACGAGGCCTTCCGGAAAACCGAACAGTACACAAGCGGAAAGTCCATCGCCGGGCTCAGTCCCGACAAACGCTTCTTCCTCGGCTATGCTTTAGCTTGGATGATCAACACACGTGAAGAATTACTGGTGGAACGGGTACGCAGTGACGTACACTCACCGCCTCAATTCCGTGTGAACGGTCCCTTGGCGAACATGAAGGCTTTTCACCAAACATTCGGCATAAAGCCGGGCGATGCGATGTTCCGACCGGATAGTCTGTTGGTGGAGATCTGGTGAGGCTGGTTATACGGTTGCTTGATATCCGGAACTGCACCGGATTGCAGGCTCGTTTGTCCTCATCACGTCAAGCCTTACGGCCATAGGAAACCCCAAATCACTTGAGGTAATCACATGGCAATTGTCTGAATCACTAAGGCCTCATTGTAACGATTCGACTTAGTCGTTGATTAGGCTGTCGGTTAACTCCCCAGATTCAGCCGATTTCTTGAATTACAAGAGCGAATTCAGCAGGCTTTTGGCGTCGAGTCTGGGCAAGCATTCGATCCATTCGCTTTTGATGCTTTCAATTTTCATTACAACAACTATAACTTGAACTTGATGCCTTTTCAAATCAATTTGAAGGTTTACAGGAAATCGCTATTTGATCTGAATCAAACTCTTACCACCTATTCGACACAACCGCATTACCTGCCTGCATGTGGGTTTGGTCGATTTTTTTTTCTTCCTCACTACTTCGATACCTGCAGCCTTACACCAGCGTATAGTGCGTGCTCCTTCCTCCTGAATCCTGTTGTTGTAAAATGCCCTTATCCATCAAGTCTTTGATATCCCTCAACGCTGTATCGGTCGAGCATTTGGCGATGCGTGCCCACTTTGATGTTTTTAGATATCCCTCAAATCCATCCAGTAGCCTATTCAACAAAAGACGCTGACGCTCATTTAACGGTGTATGTTCGTGTTGGCTCCAAAAGTCAGCTTTCCGCAGAGCTCCTTGTAGTTGCTGATCTGCCTCGATCAATGCATTCTTCAAACATTCGAGGAACCACACAAGCCAGGAGGTAATATCACCTTCACTGTGCTGCACGCGTTGTAAAACAGCATAATACTGCTTGCGCTCCACCATGATACGGCTCGACATGCTGTAATAACGCTCCGGACTTCCATCGGCCCTGGCCAGCAGCATGTCGGTGAGTGCCCGGGCCATTCTGCCATTGCCGTCATCGAAAGGATGGATGATGATGAACCGGAAATGAGCAATCGCCGCCTTCAGGATAGGATCGAGCGGAGAATTCTCTTCGTTTATCCAACGGAGGAACAGATCCATCTCCGCTTTCACGACAGAAGGCGGTGGCGCCTGATAATGCACCCGCTCATAACCCATTCCACCGCTTACAATTTGCATCTCCCGGTTTCGGTATTGCCCAACCGTTATGGAATACAATCCGCTTCTGCCGGTGGGGAATAAAGCGGCATGCCAGGCGAAAAGCCGATCATCCGTAAGCGGTATTCTATAGTGTTGTACCGCATCAAGTGTCATATCCACCACGCCATCCACATGCCTGTCGCTGGGTACAAGACCTGCGTGTTCCATCCCCAAGCGGCGCGCAATGGATGACCGAACCTGATCTGTATTCAGGCGCTCTCCTTCAATTTCGGAGGAACGGAGTACATCTTCAGTAAGCGTACTGAGCTGGGTCTGCTCCTTCATCCGAAAACCCAATACCCCCATTTGCCCGGTCAACTTACCCCGCAAGCGATGAACCTCGGCCAATAACGCCATAAGGGTCGACTCCTTCCAGGTGAAGGCTGTCCAGTTTTCATTCTGATAGATGTAATGCATGATCCCTTGCGGTAAATATACGGCTTATTCACCGCATAAATGCGGTGAATAAGCAATTTATTCGCCGCATGAGTCGGAGCTGGGTGCACGAAAACAGAGGTTATGCTTCGCGTAAGAAGCTGTTTTTTAGTCAATAACGGGGGCGAGGCGGGAAAAAACAACGAAGTTTTCTTCCGATTCATACCATTCACGAATTATAAACCAAACAGGGGCGGCCAATAACCTGACCGCCCCCGTTCATCCGTGTATCGTTTGTTTATTCCTTGATAAACCGGCGGGTGATCACCTCGCTGCCAACCGTGAACCGAAGCAGATAAACTCCGCGCTGCAGTGCCGAAACATCGATGCGATCGGTTGAGTGGCTTTTCAGGAGCATACGGCCATTCAGATCCACAACATCCAACTCGAATTGCTCGGGAAGCGATTGGACCGCGATGAACAATTCATCCCGTACCGGATTGGGATACACCTCGAATCTCCATGAGGCTGGTTCCAGCGATTGCCCCGTGGACCCCGCACCCGGAGTGGCGATGATCTGTACCGTATAATCCTCTACCTCTCCACTGGCGAACACTTCGCAGGATGTGGGGTTTGAATTATATTTCATGGATACCCGTATGCGAGTGGTTCCCGTCACTGCCGTTGTTGGTACAGTGAAGCTGCCGCTGATCGGCGTGGCTGTTGTCTTGTTTCGGCTGAATACCTGCTCGCCTGCATCCGCAAAATCACCGTCGGCGTTGTAATCGATCCACACCCTGTAGGCCTCACTGCGGGCGGTGCTGGTCCAGCCCGGTACGATGGTGATGCTTTGGCTGGTGCCTCGGGTCATGCTGGTGCTGAGTGCGGTGAAATTGCCATACCCGCCGTTGTTCCCCGAAGTGTTGTTGATGGAGCCCACTTGAACACGGTTGATGAACTCGCGGCTCGTGCTGTTTCCGCGCGATGCGCAATACGTCGGCACGAAGGGAAGTGTGGTGACATCCACCTGGTTGCTGGCGGCAGAGTTATTGCCTGCGGCATCATTCGCTGTCACATAAAAGGAATAGAGTGAGCTTGGACTTAGCCCGGTAACCGCCAGGGTAGTTGATGTGGTATTTGCAAGCAGAGTGCCGTTTCTGTAGACCTTGTAGCCGGTGACCAACACATTGTCGGTCGAAGCGGCCCAGGTGAGTGTAAGGCTGTTGTGCGTAACAGACGATGCAGCCAATTGGGTGGGTGCGGTGGGTGCGTCCACATCCACGATCGGATCCAAAAGGTTGAGCGTGTAATCCTCCACTTCACCTGCAAATCCGGTTTCACAACTGGTAGGTACCGCGTTGTTTTTCATGGATACGCGCATGCGCACCGAACCTGTCAGCGCTGAAAGTGGAAAAGCGATGGTTCCGGTGACCGGATTCGCCGTGGTAGCAGCCTGCGTGAA
>Ga0315900_10009218_pt1 | contig 12547 bp, 11 predicted proteins | sample LakEriMetagenome_FD_203521 | JGI IMG/M metagenome (GOLD analysis project Ga0315900, IMG submission 203521) | Freshwater fungal communities from buoy surface, Lake Erie, Ohio, United States - Buoy 12 MA114 | ecosystem: Environmental > Aquatic > Freshwater > Lake > Lake biofilm | place: USA: Lake...
CGCAACAAGAAAATTACTGCCAAGAGAATGACCCAAAAAGTGATAACTCCCCACCAGTAATAAAGTCCATCCCATTTCCATACTCTGCTTATCGTGATGCCGCCTATCACTGTCACGCTGCCCGCGAACAGATGGCCGAGCAATACAAAGTACGTGTCGCCTGCCCCTTTTAGTGCTCCGACGAAAACGGTTTGAAACGCATCAAAGATGCAGTAGCCGGCAATGAAGTAAAGAAGTGGTCGAAGGATCGGACGCATTTCGGCAAATCGCTCCGGGGCGACATCCAATGAATAGAGATCCATTGCGACATCAGGAAATCCACCATAAAAAACGACGAAGAAAAGCGAATACGTCACACCGATCACGAGTCCACTTCGGACCATGCGTTTCGCACGATCCCTATCTTCGAGTACCAAGTACTTTCCAACAAGCACTCCGACGGCGATACCCAATCCGACCAATGGGATAAAGGCGAGCAGGTTCACACCCAGTGCAAGTGTTGTTGCGGCAGCGGGTCTTTCGCCTAGCTTTCCCACAATCATCATGATCGCGGTAAAGCTCCATGCTTCTGCAACCACAGACATACCCGCTGGCCATCCGAAATGTATTAGTCTTCGCATGAGACTCCAATCGAATACAGTCCCTCTCGTTCCACTAATTGAGCCACTTTGCGTCCCAGGCTGAATAAGTTCTCCGTGAAAATGTTCTCCCTGGGCATGCTCTATTTTCAATTTTCCTGTGGACGGGTCGCGATGACGGACCATCGCCGTTCGAAAGTCGGGGAGCGCGTAGAAAATCAATACGAGCAACTTGAATATCAACGAGATGCTGCTCGCTAGTGCCGCACCTCCAGTTCCCATTTCAGGAAATCCCCACATACCAAAAATGAGCGCGAGATCGAGAGCGAAATTGATCACGGTTGCGATGACATCGGAGATCACCAGTACCCGCGTGCGGCCGCTTCCTTGATACAAACCCACGAGAGCTGATGCGACGACAGATGCACAAGCGCCCGGTACTAACCAGCAGAAGTATTGTGACTCCGCCAAGGCCATCGATGGCAGGTGACCGGACCACAAGAAAAAGCTGTGCGACAACAGACCGCATACGATGAGCAATGGTACTACGGCAAGTCCGAGCAGAAGTCCTTGCCAAACCACTTGCATGGCACGCTCGGGGCGTTTCGCCGCCAAATACTGAGATACGAACGCGTTGGTGTACCCGCACACACCGCTCGGGAGACAAGTAATCGCCCAAAAGAGCGTACCTGCAGCCATCGCCGCTGCGGCCGAGCCCTCAGAATACCGATACAGAAGCATGCGGTCCACGAAGAGGGTTATCGAGAATAACCCCGTAGATAGCATCATCGGCCAAGCGGTCGACAATACCTCTGCCATATCTTTCTTCAATGTCTGGATCATGGCAGCAGGGACACACTCAGGTTCGCGGTATTGTTCTCTAGAACGACCAGCGTACCACGACGAGCATCATTATGGCAGGGAGGTAGATCAACGATGCTCGGAGTAGTTTCCTCGCGGTGACATCATTGCGATCCAACAAAAATCGATAGGAAGCCATGGCTTGAGAAACACATGATAGAACACCCAATATCGCGATGCACCAAGTAATCGCTGAATCAGGTCGCAATACAACGACAGACAATGGAATCAGCGCCAAAGCTCCGCACACAGCATGCCATCCAGCAGCGACTCCGGTCGGCTCTTCTTTAGTAAGCATCCGAAAGCCGGCGCTAGCATACTGGTTGCGGTACAACCATGCGATCGACATGAAATGCGGGAACTGCCACAAAACCACGATCGCTGTCAGAGCCCAACCGTTCCAGTCCCAAATCGAACCACCCACTGCTGTCCAGCCGATCATGACGGGCAATGCTCCCGGCAATGTCCCAATCGCTGTGTTCCACCATGTTACGCATTTCAGCGGTGTGTATATCCAGCAGTAAACGAACCATGTCGTCAGTCCACACAGCATCGACATCCAACTCACAGCAAGCCCTTGGTAAAGCAATCCTGCAATGGCTAGAAACCAACCGAACGCTGCCGCTTCGAATCGTGTTAGTCGACCGCTAGGCAACGGCCGCTTTTGCGTACGCGGCATAATCATATCTCGTTCTGTTTCGAACCACTGGTTGAGCGTGCTCGCACTTCCTGCGATCATCGCGGTAGCGATCAACGTGTGGAGCCAAATCCACCACGAAACAAAATGACCATGCAGTTGCTGCGCTGCAAACATCGCTACAGCTACAGTCAACAAGATCATCAAGGTGATTCGGGGCTTTGTCAAAGCCGCATAATCACGCCACCATGCCACCGATGTGCTGCCGAGTGTCGCTATCGAGATAGCTTGTGGAGAATCGCTGCTTGAACTTGTTGCCGAACTCATGAGACTCCAGGACCTGCCAGAGCCGGACTAGGTCGACCTCCGGCGATAACTTCTGTAACTTCGTTTTGAATAGACATGTTCGCAAAACGGCTTGCGACACAGCGACGCTCGACTCGACATAGTAACCAAAGCGAGAAAACGATCAATAAGGAACCTGTCGCTTGGTGTCCATTGATGATCATTGACTCCCAAAAACCTCGCCCCGCGATGGTGTAATTCGCGAAAAACGCGTTCAATTCAGGCCAAGGTAGTGCGTAATTGGTGATCCACGTGCTAAATCCCAAAACTACTTGTGCGATGACGATTCCTACCAAGAGTATTGCTGGTAATCGCAATGAGCGATGCGCTCGATAGGGTCGGAAAAAGACCAGGATGGCCGACAAGAAGACAAAGAGTGTGATCAGCGATGCCAACAACAAATGGGTATGGACGAAAGAAACAAACAAGGTCGGCCGCCAGGTCGGTAACGCGTGACGCAGATGGGCACCGAGAACCAACTGACAAATCGACAGCAGAAACAAAACACGTGTGATCCACCTTAAGCCAGAAACGTTCAAATTCGAATCGGCCACTTTCCAATCTCGTGAATTGACCATCACAATCCAGCAGGCCAATGAGAAAACGAGTGGCCCTCCAACACCGTGGATCAAGGCGACAACTCGCTCATCGAGCAATACGCGAATGCCTCCGAGCAACCCCTGGGAAATGACAGCCAAAAGGAGCAACCAGCAGAGTCTCTGTACCCAGCCTCTCGATTCGTATCGCCAAGCGATAAAACAAAGGACGATAGCCATCAATCCCACGACGGATGCCAACAGTCGATGCCCGTGCTCTACCAATAAATCGAACGGGCCGAACAACCATGTCGACAGCGGGTACAGGAACAAATTGTATCCATAGGTGCCAGGCCAATCGGGAACAGCCATTCCCGCGTCATGCGTTGTCACCAGACCACCTAACCAAATAAGCGGAAAGGTCAAACCGGCCAGGGCCAAGCTCCAAACATAAACCAGACGATTCCCCTGCTTATCTTTCATCGCGTCCTCCTGCATGGTGAGCGACGGAAGTCCCTTTTGTAATCTCCTCAGTCTGCTTTACTTTGGCCATCGAAGCGACGAAACGAACGAGATCTTCAAGCTCTTCGCTGTTTAAGCTATTCGGTGATGCTTCGCCGATTGCCGCCGATGGCATTGGCGTACCGTCAATGCCCAACACGACTCGTTTCGTGATCGTTTCTATCGAGTGCCCACCGCGAATCGCGCCGAGATGAAGGTTTCTCGATCTGTTGACTACTGGTTTCAGGGCTCCGAATTTCTTCATGACTTTCCACTCGGATTTGCTTGCAGGATCAATTCCGGCTCGTATCGTCCAGTCTTTGGTCCACTCGTCATAATCTTGCGAGATGCCATCTCCCCGACCTTCGGTTCCGTGACATTTGAAGCATGCCGTTTTGTCGCTATTGAAGAGCTCCTTACCGCGGGCAATAGAAGCAGCTAGCAATTCTCGCTCCACAACAGGAATCGAGGGAACTGATTGAACCTTTTGGTCCGCTTGCTGCCATGTATCCACCACGATGGCGGCTTCCTTCAAGGCATCCTGAAGCGTGAGTTGTGATCCATCTGCAGTGGCAGTGCGGATCAACCGGCGCTCGACTTCGCCGCGAATCGATAAGTAAATAACGTACTCGGTGACAGCTTCTATGTCCTTGGCAAACTCGTCTCTGTTTCGTAGGGGTGCAAAGGCAGGCATCGAGGTGCCTGCAATTCCATGCTCGATGGTGTGAACCAAATCCGCCTTGGTAGGTTTCGAGCCGATCGGCGTCGATTTGAATTTGAAAGTTCCTCGTCGAAAATCCCGTGCATACGGAGCAAGAAGTGTTGCAGCGGGGCCGGCACCGTCGCCGGTTATCCCATGACATTGGACACAATGCTTTCGATAGAGACCTCGTTCCACTCGGTCCTGGGCCCTGCCTACCGGGCCAGCACTTCGCTTTACTTCTTCGAAGTCGACCACACTCTCAAGGGATTCGGGCCAGCGAGGCGCATCGGGGGTGCCGAACAATTGGCTCGTAAGTTCATTGGCAGAATTCGCAATTTCTTCAATCGATGGGTCGTCATGGCTCTGCAGGAAGGCCGCGGTCGCCAGGCGATTGGGGGAAAACACCGGTTTGGAGCAACCTGCCAACAGGAAGGCAAACACCACAATCCAGGTGTAAGTCTTTGCTGTTAAAATAGTTAAGGATTTTGTTGCAGCCATAAACTTGCAGTGTGCGGGACAAGGGAAGCACCAAGAAGGTCACTTCGTGAACCGCAAGATTGTTACAGGAAACACGCATTTTCGCAGGGTCAAATCGCCGCAGTTGGTCTTTCTACAAACCGACTTGGCGGTGATTTCGTATTTCTTACAGATTTGTAGTTTGCTGGACCTAACGTGTCCCAGGGGAGGGCGAAACTACCACTGTTCAAACAAACGATGTTGAAAAAGAGCATTGATAATGGACAGAATTTTGAAGACGGTTGAAGAATTTGTTTCTCTTCACCCGGATCCTGAAGCCATTTTGAGTTCGATTTCGGCTTAAAAGAACATAACTTTAACGAAATTGGTGCGAATTCCAATTTTTGCGAAAAATCTGCGAACGTTTGGAACGCAGTTAGCTCCAAGGGGTTATCCCGATGGATGTGTGTCAGGTCAAAAACAAGAAGTGCTATCAAAGCCAAGGAGGACTTTATCATGTTGGTATTAAGCAGAAAAGAAGGCGAACGAATTGTCATCGGTGACAACATCACCTTGATCGTTTCCAAAGTGTCAGGCAATCGCGTGACGATTGGGATCGAGGCCCCAAAAGATGTCAAGGTTGTGAGAGGAGAGTTGAATACGGCTCTGAACGCTCCCACAAGCGAAAAGGTTGAGCCAAAGCCGATAAGCCTTCGAGAGTTCGCAGCGAGTGTTTTGCCGCTGCAGCGACAGGTTGGCTAATTGGAGTGAAAATTCATTTCTTCTAGGACCGTCCTAGAAGAAATGATCTCAGGCCCGCGTCAGGCTTTCGCACCCTGCCAAATTGTCGGATTGCTCGCCAATCGGACTGCAGCCATGGAAACCGCACTGAGCGAACGAGCAAACATGACACCTAGAGTTTTCATTTTTGGTTTGCGCGTTCGCACAGTGCGTCCTTGAGCCGTGCGTCCTTGAGCCGTTTTTGCACAGCTATCGTGACGCGATGCGTAACTCCGTCACGGATCAGAGTTGCGACTACCGAACGAAGCATGTCGCAGTTTGCAACCACATGACTCGGAATGCGAAATCATAAATGCTAGCGAGCCTCGTCGCTCCAATCACGACACGAAGCGTGCGCGAGAGACGAAAAATCCCTAGGAATCCCTCGCGCACGCTTCGGGTTGGGATGCGTCCAGGAGCTACAAACGATTGGCGATTTCTAGCAAAACGGTAGACAGCACTTGTCGTGCAATCGGCGCATCGCTTCTGCTTGGCAATGGTGTTCGATACTGGATCGGACCAATGTGAGAGCCTGGAGGCAATCCTTGGCTGGGCACAGGGCCGAGATGATAGGGCCCCACATCGCCAGGCCCCAATTCACGCGGCCTAAAGTCCCTTGGGTCAAATTCGCGAGGAATGGCGGGAATCTCTTCTCTGAATCTTTGTTCGTGTTGAAATGGCGGTGATGGGTTCCAACCGAATGGCGAATCTCTGCCTGGTATGCGTTGCTGATTGCTCCAGGCATCTCCCCTTCGATAAGGCTCGTCTCGGTAGAGGAGATTTGAATCGGCGAATGGAGGCCGTGAAGGAGCAACACAAACAGGTTGTGTCTGCTTGTGATAAGCTTTCAATAGTTCTTGATCGAGTCGTTCCAGGCGTTGGCTGAATTCGCCAAAATAACCGGTAAGCCGACGGTCAACACGCGTGCGGCAGTCTTCGAGGACCAGCATATGCACTTGCTGTCCAGCCGCGCAGGTTTGTTGCAAAAGGGATTGAAGCTGGTTCCAACTGCAACCGCTTTTGACGGCCGACTCCAGTTGCCGGGCGACGTTATCCAAATGTAGTGCGGGACGAGTTGCGATGCTAAAAGGAAAATCATCGGATAATCGTTCGGCGATATCGTCCGTTTTGCTTTGAACGGAACGTGCTTCGCCGACCTCACTGGACCATGGGTTGCCAGCCAACACAACATTACAACAGGATGCCAGCAACAGACTGCATGCGGCGGAGACAACAGCTCCTCGAAAAACTAAGTTTGCCATCACAACTATCCTTTCACTTTACGGATTCTTCTGGATCGAACCATTTCGATTCAATTTTCAGATACACACAATCCGTGCCAAGCGTCATGAACTTTCTTCCGTTCCGTAAACCGATTGAAAATGAAGCTAATTTGGGATGTTGGATTCCGTGGAGAAAACTTTGTCGTGTGAGCTTGTGATCAAGAAGACGACATAGGTCTCTCTTTGATGACGAAGTCGCTTCAAAAAGTTTGCGTTTCTTAGCCGATAGCTCTACGATGAGTAAAACCATTGAGAGAGGCCTAGGCCGAACAGCTTGATTTCGTCTTGGCTTTGCTACATCAGAGAGCAAAGTTCATTTGATCTAGAATCCAGTATTTTGCGGAAGGGATAGAGATGACGAAGAAAGAAGCTCGCATAGTGAACTATGCATTTTTGCAAGAATTGAAGGAAGAGAATTCTCCTCTGTGGGAAGATGTTGTATTGCTCGGGGCTTATGTCCAAGAGCCGTTTAGTGCAGATTGGATCGAACAGAACGCGGGCAATTTGCTAAGACGACTTCGCGATCGTCTTGCTGGACAATTCCGGACAGAAGAAGTGATGGGATACATCCCAGTCCTCGGGATACAGCAATCGAATGAAGTCACTGTCGCGTTGGATCAACACTTGAGAATATTGCTCCATTGCATTGCGCTGAGCGAGCAGTGTGATGACTTAGAGTATGCAGGGCATCTTGCGAGCGAGACTGTTGCTATTTGGTCACAAATGAGGGTGCTATACGATGCAATCATGGAGCACGAATCGCTCGAACGAAGGATGATATCGACGGAGTGGTCGTTATTGCAACAGCCACAACAAACCATGTTCGGATTCAAGAGTCTCTCAAACGCTTGAAATAGCCTCGTGTTTTGTTGCGATCTTTCATTTCATTTACGGCTGACGGATTGCCATGACCACTTTTTGCAAGCCTTCGAGATTGGCGTTTAGTCGCGAGTAAGCATCTTCGTTGGTATGATTCAAAATGCCTATGGGTCCTTGGTAGCCGGAACGGGCTATCGCCTGAAACACATCGCGATCGCGGTCTCCTTCTCCTATGACCATAATTTTTTTACCGACTTTGTCTCCATGGGTCTGCATACCATTGACGTTGAGAACGTACAGATGGGGCGTGAGTAGCTTTAGGACTTCGGGCAGTCTATCCAGTTCTCCGTGTGCATGATGCAGGTTATAAACGATGCCCACGTTGGGGCGATCGATTGCGGTTAGTAGACGAGTCATATTCTCTGGTACTCCGAACCAACCGCCATGATTGTAAAGACCGACTTTGCATCCCACCTCGTTTGCAGCGTCGGCGATGGTACGCAATCGCACCACTTCCGAGGCCATGAATTTCGAAACTTCTTCGGGCGACATGTTTTCGTTCCCGCCCCCCATCACCCAAAGCTGTGGCGTGACGCGATGTTTTTTGAGCAAAGCGAGGATCCCTTTCGCTTCATCATTTAGTTGGGTTGGAAACCACCATGCGCTCAACTCAATGCCTTGTTCCTGGAGAGATACGATCTCTTCTTCGAACGTCGGAATATGTTCCGCCCGATAGTCATATGCAAACTTACTGATGCCGAGCTCCTTTAACATGAGGGCTCGTTGCTTAGGGGTTCGTTTTTGACTGTCGAAGGGGACGATACACCATGCCATTAGATTCTCGCGACGGAAGAGATCTGTGGCAGATGGGTTAGATTTTTGCTGCGCGAAAATGCATGAACCCGACGGCATGAGATCGATGCATAGCGAGAACAGGCAGATTGCCACGATAAAGAAGAATGGTCGAAGTCGCAACAAACGTTGTGTATTCATAGAAAATCTGAGAATGGGAGACAGTCAAAGTCAAGAAGAAAGGCTATTGTTCAGTTGTTGGGAGAGCTATAATTCGACGCTCGGATGACTACAGTATAGCCGAAGCTCTCGTCTCGACGGAAACCGACCCCACAACCGATGCCAACTACCCGACCCACCCAAGAAATAGCCGAAGGGCAGAACCAGAGCGCAAGTGGAAAGTACACCGTCGTCGCTCGCCGCTATCGTCCCAAGACGTTTGCTGAGTTGGTGGGGCAATCTACCGTCTCGCAAGCATTGTTGAACGCGATCCACACCAATCGAGTTGGGCATGCTTATTTGTTTACTGGGGCTCGGGGGGTAGGAAAGACTAGCACCGCGAGGATCTTCGCCAAAGCGTTGAACGCTTCAGCGGCTTCCGACGGGGCCTTTGACCCGCATTCGGATATTGCGTTGGCCATCGACTCCGGTGAAGATATGGACGTAATCGAGATCGACGGTGCCAGCAACCGAGGTATCGACGAAATTCGTCAACTGCGGGCCAACGCATCTGTGCGTCCCAGTCGATCCCCGTACAAGATTTACATCATCGACGAAGTTCACATGTTGACGCCGCAAGCGTTTAATGCGTTGCTGAAAACACTAGAAGAGCCACCGGGGCACGTGAAGTTCATATTTTGCACGACCGATCCAGAAAAGATGCCTATCACGGTTCTTTCGCGTTGTCAGAGATTTGATTTTCCGCCAGTACAAACTGACCAGATACTCGGTCGTTTGAAATTCATTTGCGAGAACGAGGGAACGCAAGCCGACGATGCAGCCTTGGCATTGATTGCCAGGCGGGCCGCAGGCTCTATGCGTGACAGCCAATCGTTGCTGGAACAGTTATTGAGCTTCGGCGGAAATCGAATTCGTGTCGAAGATGTGCACGCGATGCTTGGAACCGCGGATGAAACGCGATTGGCTTCCTTTGCAACACGACTCATCGAGAGAGACGCGGCGGGGGCGTTATTGGAATTAGACCATGCAGCGGAACAAGGAGTCGATGTAGGGCAATTGGCGGAACAATTGCTCGGCTATTTGCGAGACATGATGGCTATTTCTGTGGGTGGCTCCGCAGACTTGGTTCGAACGGCAAACCCGAATAGTGTTGCTCAACTCAAGCAATGGGGGCAGACCTGGGGGACCATGTCGTTGTTGTCGGCGTTGCAGATCTTGGATGAGACGATTGTCAAAATGCGGCATAGTGTTCAAAGTCGTATTCTGATGGAGATCGCCTTGGTACAGATTTGCAACATGCAGGATCTTCAAGCGTTAGCGGATCTCGTCAAAGCATTCTCCGCTGGCCATGCCGCACCTCCGCCTCGCGTAGTGACCAACTCAGCTGTCGCAGGATCAGCAACATCTTCGATCGCAGCTCCTGTGGCATCGCCTGCAATCGTGGAAGCAAAAAAAAAAGATGAATTCGTAGAGTCTGTTGCGAGTCCGATACACGAGCTTGAGCCCAGGCCAACAGAAAAATCTTCTGAGTTATCACCCGAACATCTCTCTCCAGAATCAAATTCTGAGAAGCAAAAAGCTGCACCTATCAATTCCTCGGAGCCTGTCAGAACTTCGGATTCAGTCCAGCCACACGAACGTGCTGCGCCAATCGAGAATTGCGATCAGAGGCCAGCAGCCACCAACGAATCGCTTCTAGAGGCTCTTCGCGAGTCTTCTCAAGGGCTCGGCGGATTGATTGTTCAGTGTGTAGCCATGATCGCGCGTCTGGAGCCTATCGGGAAAGGAAAGTGGAGAGCTTGCATCGCAAAGGATGGCGGATTCGCCATCGATTATTTTCAGACAGGCGAGAATTTACGACGGTTGGTCACAGCCGCCCAGTCGCGTACCAATGTTGAAATGCAGCTCGAGTTTGTACTTACCAACGAGATTGGTGCCCCATTGCCAGTCGAAGAGAAAGTGGTGGCAGTCGAAGAATTCCGACCGAGTGTTCCGCAAGCACAATTGATCCGCGGTGCCATGACACATCCGTTGGTCAAACAATTCATTGATATGTTTGATGGGGTGGTCGTTCGCGTCGACAAACCCCAAGTGCCACGTGCCCACATTGCGACGTCCGAGGCTGCTACCGTTGTCTCCTCCGACGCGATCGAAGAGGTTTTGACCGGTTAAATTGTTCAACTACGAAATGCGACTCTTTGATCGAAGGGAAGAGAAAGGAACACGATGACAGATAACTTGGTTCGGATCGCAACTTATTGGAGTTCCTTTGACGCAGAGACGGCCAAACTGCATTTGGACAGGTGTGGTATTCCCTCCATCGTAAGCAGCGGTGCCATGAATGCCATGTTGGGGGAGCTTGGAGGGACGCTCTCACCTATCGAATTACTCGTTCGCGAGGAAGATGTCGAGCGTACAACACTGGCGCTCGATGAATTTTTGAGTCAAGAGGGAAAGGAGGATTGGGTTTGTAGTAAATGCAAAGAAGAGGTGCCAGGCACTTTTATAATGTGTTGGTCGTGTGGTGGTGATCGAGCAACCCATGAAGCACCAATTTCTAAAGAAGCGGGAGAACTGGATGAAAGCAGCTCCGTCGAGATTGACGCCAACACGTTCGTCGAAAGAAACCTCGTTGTGCTGGCAACCGACCCCAGCTCTTTATCGCTCCCCTACGCGCCGCCAAATACGTTGTCGTCTTCGTCTCGATTGCTTGCGAACGAGTCCAAGGCTCCGTCCGCTTCATCGGCGGCTGAACTTGAAGCGATCGTCGACCGTGCTTGGAAGGCAGCAAACATTGGCATGCTATTGCCTGTGGTACTTCATTTCTATTCGCTCTATTTATTGTTTCAGTCTTGCAGGTCCTCAGAACCGCTGAGTACTTCCCATCAACGAAAATTCGTTTTTACGCTGGTCATCGACTTTTTTATGATCGCCATGTTCGCTCTGATTGGAATGGTTGTAGTGGCGGGTTCTTTTTAGATTCGTCCGTGAGGCGATATAGGCCCAGAAAGCTACAGAGATCTGTTGGTGCAATGCCTGCGAGAGTGATTGTTTGGGGGGACCTAGGGGACACAGGACATCAACCTGGTCAACCTGGGGACACACCTTTTTACAGATTCGGGCAGCGACACAGCCGACAAAAGTCAAAGTAGTAGGCACATTCCATGTGCCGTCCACCTAGAATCCCTGCAAATCTTGAAGAGCGGACGGCCCGACGGAGCTTGCCTGCTACTTTTCTCGGCTGTGTCGGCGGGTGATGCAACAAATAGCTGTGTCCCCGGCATACCGGCACGTGATCTCTGTTGCGACTGCAGACTGATTGCTCTTCTTGCGATCGCATCTGGTTAAAGCCAGAACAAAAAAATTCACGGAGCCACTCACGAGGAAAGCTTGGCAGTTACCGCAACTCGCAGCCGTTTGACACGCGTTTGACACGCCGGAGCGTGTAGTTACTACGCAAGTTTGGTTGCGTTTCAAAAGCCGCTAGGTTCCGAATAAGATCTTTGTGCGTATTCTATCGAGTTGTGGAGTAATGAAACTCCGGGGACGAGTCTGTCCCATTCCCTATGAGATGCTTCGTAGATTTACTGAGATCGTCAACCATCGATGCGATATAAAACAATCCCGTAACCCGCAATTTCCAAATTGATTATTGAGTCGCGAATCATCACCTCGCTTCCGTTTTCGATCTCGTGGGCCTGAGTTGAGGCCGAACTTGGATTTAAGAGCCGCAACTTTGCAACAGATTTCTCTGGCCTAACGTTGGCAACAAATACGTATAGCGAGTTGCCGTAGCGTTTACACATGACATCGAGATGTGGCTTTTCCAAATCCGATTCAATGGCTACCGCATTCAAGAGGCTCGGAGAATTGAGGACGGGTGCGAGTTCTGTAATTTGGCGGTTCAAACGCGTGACTGCCTCCAGAAGTTCCGGATCATCTAGTAGGGAAGCTTCTATAAAGTTCGGTTCGAATTGATGCACGAAGTAGATAATGCCGCGTGATCCCTTGATCAAGGACATCCACACTTCAGATCGAATCTGCTGCGGCGTGGGTTTCACCGAGGTGTTGCTGAT
>Ga0315900_10009223_pt1 | contig 12544 bp, 8 predicted proteins | sample LakEriMetagenome_FD_203521 | JGI IMG/M metagenome (GOLD analysis project Ga0315900, IMG submission 203521) | Freshwater fungal communities from buoy surface, Lake Erie, Ohio, United States - Buoy 12 MA114 | ecosystem: Environmental > Aquatic > Freshwater > Lake > Lake biofilm | place: USA: Lake...
AAAACCTCGATGGCCCACCTCTTCAACTCGGGCCGCCGGTGCGTGCCTTCCCTCGGCTCGCTTGCGCTCGCCTCGGTCAGGCACGCACCGGCGATTTACAGAACGTATGTTGCACTAACTGCGAGGACTGCGAGCCGGTGTTCCTGGGCGTCATCGAGATTTGACCGCCTCGATCAGCATGAACAGACCGGCTCCCGGAAACAGGCGCCGAATGATGAATCGAGGCCACACACGCCGCATGAGGGTGATCGGCCATCCCTGATGACGCTGCCCTGCGGATGATGTGAGCAGGTCGGCGTGCGTAAGGACGGTGCGCACAGTCGCGCCATCGAACTTTTGGAACATGGCCCGTATCGCCGAAGTCGTGAAGGCCTTCGTGCCAGGACTCTCGAGATGACTGGCGTAGATCTCAGTAAGCGTGACCAAAGGTCGCAGGCGAAACAGTCCGTAGCGTAGCCAGAGCATCAATCCGACCATGCTCCAATAGTGATACACCATGATGCGAGCCACTCCCCCGGGCTTCAGCACGCGGTGCACCTCGTCGATTGCTTTCTGCGTGTTTGGGCTGTGGTGCAAAACACCCCAGGAGTAGACGATCGCAAACGACTCAGCGGGAAACGGCAGATTCTCCGCATCGGCGATCATGAGCCGGGATTCGAGGCCGAAGCATCGCAATCGGCGGCTTGTGTGTTCGACCGCTCGCTCTGTCAGATCGACGCCGTGGAGAAGGGCGCCGGCCTCAGCAAATCGTTGGTGGTCGGCGCCCAGTCCAACGCCGATCTCCAGCACAGGCAGACCATGCGATTCGTCGAACCTGGCGAACGGCTCGATGTAGGGTTCCAGTTCGTACCGTCGTTTCGATTGCGTTAAGTAGCCGGCACGATCGTTCGTGGGCAGGTACAGGTTCTCGCCACAAGAGGCCTGGTTCCAGAAATCCTGGACCGCCTTCTTCAGAGACTCATCAGTCGCCATTCGGGCCTCGAGCAAATGACGGCTTCGCCTGTGACAGGATGTCCTCGGCCATTGCGTGACAGATTGCCGTTCGGGCGAAGCGACCAACGAACTCACTGCGGTCGGTTTGGGAAAGTGAAAGTGCCTCCAGGGCAGCGATCCCCGCTTCGGGTTCGCAAGGGGGGAAAACAGCCGAGTTGGTCAGCTTCTCGCGAACGAACCGAGCTGCATAGCCTGCCACCCCGGCCCAGACCGGCTTTCCCATCGCGGCATACTCGAAGATCTTCGACGGCAAGACGCGAGTGAACGCCGGATAGTCGTTGAGGTGGAGAAACAGCACGTCGGCTCCCTTGTAAGCCGTAATCAGTTGGTCGCGAGGGACCGGCGGCAGGACTTCCACGTTGCCGCAGCCGGCAGTAGAAACAGCCCGCTGCAAGTCCTGTTTGCGTCCTCCGTCTCCAATCACGACGAAGGTCGCTCGGTCGCCGAGCCGTCGGGCAAGCTCCGGAATCACGAGGTGCAGGCCCTGGCCGTCGCCGATGTTGCCTGCATAGACGACCCTCAGCGGCCGTCCGCGAGGCCGTGGTTCGTCGCCCCGTCGCTCCGCTGTTTCCGACAGGGACTCGCGGGCCGCCTCGATAAACTCGGGATCGATGCCGTTGGTGAAGAAAGTGTATCGCAGTCTCGGGTAACGGCGGCGAAAGTAATCCTCAAAGCCCGGAGAGACGAGGTTCACGGTAGACGCCGTGCGAAGCGCGTACCCTTCCAAGGGGCGAAACATGGCCGCGACCGCGCGTCCCAAGAGCCCGGGCAGGACGTCACCGATGGTATCGACGAAGATGTCTCGGATGTCGAGGTACAGAGGTATCTTTTTAATGCGAGCGACCCTCGCGCCGAGGACCGCAGTCATGAGCCGAGACGACGTTGCATACACGAGATCGTAGTCGTGCACCTTGGCGTGCTTCAGGACGGCGGCCGCATAGGGGCGATAGCAGCGGGCCTGGGCAACGAAGCCACCCGCGTGTGCCGCCACGGGCGTGCGGGAGACGGCATGCCGGTCGGACCGTTCCTGCTGCGGAATCGGCACCTTGAAGCTGCCATAGCGATTCGGCATGGAGGCTAGGACATCAATATGAACCTCCCGCTGCGGAAGACTCAGTAAAGCCTGCACGAGGTTCGTGGAACGAAAAGCCCCGGCCGATAGATCCGGCTTATAGTAGTAACTCAGGAAAAGGATCTTCATTGCGGGCAGTTCATCACGGAACCGCTCACTTACTGCGGACCTTCGTGATAGGAGGCATACCACTCGGCGAAGAGCCGCACCCCTTCCTCGATCGGCGTTGCCGGAGCGAATCCTGTCGCCTCCGTGAGCGGCTCGACGTCGGCGTAGGTGGCCGGGACGTCGCCGGGCTGTATGTCGACGTATTGACGCTCCGCCTTTCGGCCGAGGTGCTGCTCGAGGAGATCCACGACGTAACTGACCTGCACGGGTGAATGATTGCCGATGTTGAAGACCCTCCAGGGCGCGGAACTCGTGGCCGGGTCGGGGTGCGAGGCCGTCCACTCCGGATTGGGAGCGGCGGGCACATCGGTCAGCCGCACGATCGCCTCGACGATGTCGCTCACGAACGTAAAGTCGCGCTGCATCTTGCCAAAGTTGTAGAGCTGGATCGGTCTGCCTGCACAAATGGCGTCGGCAAACTTCCACATGGCCATGTCCGGCCTGCCCCATGGCCCATAGACCGTGAAGAATCGCAGGCCCGTGGTCGGCAAACCGTAGAGGTGGCTGTAGGCGTGGGCCATCGCCTCATTGGCCTTCTTCGTGGCCGCGTAAAGGCTGATCGGGTGATCGACGTTGTCGGATGCGCGAAAGGGCAGTGTTGTGTTGGCACCGTAGACGCTGCTCGAACTTGCATAGATCAGGTTCGGAACGGCAGCATGCCGGCACGCCTCGAGAATCGACAGGAATCCCGTAAGATTGGAGTCGACGTAGTCGAACGGATGTTCGATGGACCACCGTACTCCGGCCTGGGCAGCCAGGTGGATCACGCACGCCGGCCGCTCTGCCTCCACGAGTTGACGCATTGCAGCCGGCCGCGAAATGTCGAGTTCCTGGAAAACAAATCCCGGATGCGCGTCGAGCCTCGCCAAGCGGTCGCGCTTGAGCTTTGTGGAATAGTAAGCGTTGACGTTGTCGACACCGACGACCTGCAATCCGCGGCCGAGCAAGGCGGAAGCGGTGTGGAACCCAATGAATCCGGCCGCCCCGGTGACGATCACGGTCGAAGCGCGCTGTTGCGAAGCTCCTAGAGCGCGAGGGTCGTTGGTCATGCCGGGTAGTACCTTGCCGGCCGCTTCGTGGCCGCGTTGCGACAGTCCACCAACGGAACGCCAAGGTCGGCGAAGTCGACCTCGGCATATTCGCGGTGGTTGGTGCAGAGCACGATGACGTCGTAGTCAGCCGTGATGGGCTTGGACTGACGGCCTGCAACTTCGTGGCTGCAACGACCGGGGCGGATCTGTGGCACATGCGGGTCGTTGTAGTCGACGCGAGCTCGACGCTTCTCGAGCAAGTGAATGATCTCGTATGTCGGCGACTCCCGATCGTCGTCGACGTTCGGCTTGTACGCGAGCCCCAGCGCCAGGACGCGGGCCCCGTTTACCGCCTTCCCGGAGTCGTTGAGCGCCTCGATGACGCGTCCCACCACATACTCGGGCATCGCCGTGTTTATCTCGCCGGCAAGTTCGATGAGACGCGTCCGATGGCCATACTCCAACGCCTTCCAAGTGAGATAAAAGGGATCGATAGGGATGCAATGTCCGCCGAGGCCGGGCCCCGGGAAAAAAGGCATGTAACCAAAGGGTTTCGTGGAGGCTGCGTGAATCACCTCCCAAACATCAACGCCCATGGCAGCGTAGATGACCTTCAGTTCGTTCACCATCGCGATGTTGACGGCGCGAAAAATGTTTTCTGTGAGCTTGGTCGCTTCCGCCGCTCGACAGCTCGATACGGGCACTACCTGCTTCACGATTCTACCGTACAGCGCGGCGGCGCGATCACGGCAGCCCGACGTGAGACCACCGACGACCTTTGGGATGTCCCGCAGGCCGGTCGGATTGCCGGGGTCCTCTCGCTCCGGCGAGAAAGCCAGGTGAAAGTCTTTCCCTGCGACGAGGCCGTTGGCGGCCTCCAGAATCGGCCGCACCACCTCGTCCGTCGTGCCGGGATATGTCGTGGACTCGAGGACGACGAGTTGGCCGTGCCGCACGAACGGCGCGATCGAGCGAACGGTGGACTCCACGTACGAGAGATCCGGGACGCGATTGACGGTGAGTGGCGTGGGTACGCAGATCAGGATGGCATCGACGCCCGAGATCTTCGAGACATCGGTCGTGGCGGCAAAACATCCTTTGCCGACGGCTTGGGCGATGCGTTCAGCCGGAATATGCTTGATATAGGATCGGCCGGCGTTCAAGGCTTCGGGCTTGGCGGGGTCGGTATCGACGCCGAGTACCTGGGTTCCAGAGTCGGCGAACGCTAGGCAGAGCGGAAGCCCCACGTAGCCCAGGCCCATGACCGCCAAACTGGATCCAGGGTCCTTCAGCACGCCGACATCAGCTGGGAGTTTATTGGATTTGTGCATATGGTTTCAGGGTAAGGAGCCGTCGGCATGCACCGACACAACAGGGATGAACAGCAGAACGCGAGGAGCGCCGCACACGACCATGCATACCCTCACTTGTTACCAACTTGAGTCTGCCGAATGTACGGCGATCAGGCAACTGCCTAGGGCTTTCGCCGCGGATCTTTACGGGATGTTGTGCCGTCGGAACGGTTGGTTTGCGGTGATTGCCGTCATGGCGTTGCTCGGTCACCGCGTAGTCAATGCCGAGCCAGTCGTCGTCGTCCGCCCGTTGATGCCCGTGAGCATACCCCAGAAACGATCGCTCCATTCGATCCTCATCGCGAAAGACGCTCCTGCCACGGTGCGGACCGCTTCGGCCGAACTGCAGCGGGCTATCCGCGAATCGACCGGTGTAACGCTGCCAATTGGGAGCGAGCCAGGCCCGCGGGTGATCGCGCTGGGGCAGACGCCGACTGCCGACGGGGCTGGCATCACCGCTGCCAACCTTGCTGACGACTCGTTCCGCATCGTAACGGTCGGAGAGTCCATCTTCATCGTCGGAAAAGACACCTCTCGCGATGAGGGCTTTGCTGGGTGGCAGAGCGCGGGAACGCTCTTTGGCACCTATGCATTTCTTGAACGATTTCTCAACGTCCGCTGGCTGCTCCCAGGAGATGTCGGCGAGGAGATTCCCCATGCTCGGCAGTTGGTGGTTCCCGTTTGCGACATCGTCGAAACGCCTGGGTTTCAGGTGCGCGAACTGATCGACGTGCAGAATCAGATTCGTCCGCCCAGTCCGATCGATCTTGGCCCCGCCGAGGTAACCCAATGGCTGTTGCGGCAACGCATGGCGAACCCATCGGTTGGCTTCCGCAGCACGCGGGAGAAAGTGCCTCGAACACACGCTTGGGATTGGTATATCACGAAAGCCGACCTCGATCGCAATCCGGACTTTCGAGCCCAGGGCGGAAGCGCCGGCAAGTTCTGCACGTCAAATCGGAGGGCGGTCGAGCTTTTCGGCGATCGCGTGTGTGCCTGGCTGAAGGACAATCCGCGGGCATTCGCCGCCCCCATCTCACCCGAGGATGGGGCAAACTTCTGCCGGTGCCGTACATGCCTCGCACGCACGGGCACCGACTGGCATGGCAAGGAGTCGTACACGCCCGTGATCCTCGCATTCTACAACGACGTGGCGCGCATCGTCGCCGCCCGCTGCCCTGGCCGCAACGTCGCCGGGTATGTCTACTCCAACTACACATACCCGCCGGCCGACCCCAGGCCGATTGCCCCAAACCTGTTCCTCTGGATCGCGCCCCTGAACTACTACGGTTGGGGCCTGGTGAAGCCGCCCTACGCAGCGGAATTCGATCGCCTTGTCGGCTCGTGGCGCAAGGTGACGCCGAATCTCTGCTACATCAACTGGTCGCAGTACCTGCGGGCCTACCACGGAACTCCGATACCGCCCTGCGATGCGATTCTTTCTCTCGAGATTCCCACGCTTCACCGGCACCGGGTCTTCGGGGTGACGATGGTCGGGCTCGGCGCATGGGGATACGGCGCTTGCACGAACTACCTCCTGGCGCGGCAGTTGTGGGATCCGCACGTCGATGTCGCGGCGACACGGCGGGAGTGGATTTCGTTGGCATACGGACCCGCGGCGCCGACGATGGAGGAGTTTTATGCGACCATCGAGAAGCGAATCGTCGCCAGGAAACTGAAGGAGCCGATGGGCTATTCCGGCGATCAGTACGAGATCAACAAGTCCTTCATCGAGGAGGTCTACCGCCCGATCTTTCCCAGCTTGGAGCGGATGTACCTGGATGCGGCCTCGAGAGTCGCGACGCCCAAGCAGCGGGCGCGGCTCCAGATGCTCGGCGACAATCTCGTGATGCTCCACTACGGAATGCGGCGGGCGGGCCTGCTGCCCAAAGGCGAGCCCTCTGTGTTTCGCCGCACAAACGAGGAATACGCCTCTTTCCTGGCGGAGAGAGAGTTCTCGCTTGCGCTGTATCGAAATCACGGGCGTCGTGACCTCCCTCCGATCTACGACGGACAGCATGACGATCGCGCCGAGAATCCGCCGATGGAGCAGCGACACCTGATCGTCGCGAAGCGGCGAAATCCCTCAATCGCCCCGGTTGTCGACGGACGGCTGGACGAACCGGCGTGGCGGCAGGCTCCGATCGCCGACACGCTCCGGACGATCGGCGACACGAAGGCGGCTCCCCTGCGGACGGCCTGCGGCGTCGTGTTCGACGACGAGGCGCTCTATCTCGGGGTGGTTTGCGAAGTGCCGGTCGCAGACACGGTGCCTGCCACCGAGACCCGCCGGGACGGCGATGTGTCCAAAGACGAAAGCATCGAGTTGCTCATCGACGTCGGCGAAGAGGTCCGGGACATCCGCCGATTCCAACTCAGCGCCGCGAACGTGCAGGGCGACGCGCGGCAGGACGATCGCCGCGCCGATTTCGAATGGTCGTCGGCGGTGGGCAGGATGAAGCGGGCCTGGGTCGCCGAGATTCGGATTCCGTGGCAGTCGCTCGACCTCCAAACTTCGCCCGCTGGTCGACGGCTGCCCGTGAATGTTTCGCGCGTGTGCATCGACGGCGACCAAGTGCGGCGAAGCACCTGGAATGCGTCCTATCACGGCCCGATGGAACCGGCGAGTTTCGGCGAATGGGAGTTCCAGGGCGAGCGGTGATTCGTGCGAGGCAGCGGTTTTCCTCCGCATCGCCATCACCACGCGATGACGACTTCCGACCGACTCGACAGAAATCGGCCCAGGCTCCCGGTGGCGGGCACGGATAGCCCGAACTCCGGATGCCACGCGTAGTCGCTGTGCGTCCACTCGAGGCCTCGCCCACGGATCGACAGGGTCCGCCCGCCGGGCAGCCGCACCGTGAAGCAGGCTTGCCCGCTCGACGCCGCAGTGGCAGGGTCAGGAAGGATCGCGCACCCTGGCGCCCAGTGCCAGTGCGACACGGCCGGCAGCGGCGCGGTGATCTCATCATTCACGGTAAGCGCTTGGTCGGTGAGCGTCCACGTGCGCGTGTGCACCGGCCGGCCCGACAGTCGGGTGTAGCCATCGTGCCGGCATGCCACGACGGCGGCCTTCTCGTCCTCGTCGATCACGAGGCCTTGGGGGCGAGCCCGCCTCGCGACGCGGAACCCGCCCCAGACCTCCGACGAATCGCGTCCGGCCACCGTCACGGTGTTGTGGGCCGCGGTACCGCGTTCCCGGAGCCGCTGCGGTCCGGATCCGTATTGCGACACACCCGTGTCGACGAGCACACGGGCGCCGTCAATTGAGAGTTCGAACGAGAGCGTGTCGGCATGGCCGTGGGCCGGGAGATAATCGGGGCCCAGTGGAGCGACGTCGAGAATGCAGACGGCAGGCCCCCTTTCGAGCCGGACGTACCCGCTGGCCGTGAGCCTGGATGCCGGGCGTGGGCGAGGGCACGAGAGCCTGGACGCGTAGCACGCGAGGTCCGCCGGTGCCGGCGCGACGCCGAAGGCCGCGTCGTTAAACAGGGCGATTTGGCCGTCGGGGTGCGTCATGGCCTCCAGCCAGGCCACCATCGAAGCGATCCGGATGGGTAGGTCGGCGATCCAGGCTTGAGCCGCCTCGTGCAGCCGACCAAGCCTGCCGGAGTAGGCCGACAGCAGGTTGTGAAGGTCCAACAGATCTTCGAGTGCCAAGGCGTGATACATCGGCGACCGCTCGAAGTGGCCGCCGTCGGCGAGCACCTGTTCGGGAGTTTGTGCGGCGAGGATCGCCAGCCCCCGCTCGAGCCACCGATCCGCCTCGGGGCCGACGAAAAAGCAGCCGCCGAACACCAATGCCTTGGCGTTGCTGAACAGGTGATTTCCGAGCAGGTGCCATTCCACCCGCGACTCGAGGGCACGGCACTGCCGAGCCAGGCTGTGCTCCATGGCGGCAGACAGCAGCGGTCGGCTGAGCTCCGCCTTGACGAGATTCACGATCCGCAGCGACAGCGGGTAGGGCTCCCACGCGGGGCCTCGCACGGGTGGATTGCCGTCGCGCCAGTCGTCGAGAAGCGCGCGATGCCAAATGGCCCGCGTCTCCGCGTCTTCGGCATTGAGATCATCGAAGTAGTGCTGGTTGTACCGCCAGAGCCTGGTCACGCCCGGACCAGACCATCCGACCTCGTCCAGATCGTGCTCCTCGTTCAACAACCGGAAGCGGCGTGGCCCCATAAGGCTCGGCCGCCGGCTGGCCGGTGCCGTCCAGCCTGCCGTCTGCTCGCGACGCGGCGGCGCCGGCCCGTGGCCTGGCAACGGCCTGGGAAATCGACTCAGCAGGCGCCCGTAGATCTGCACCGGCTTGAGGTGACGGGTCGTGTGCCAGAGACGGTCGAGTGATGTCAACACGGCTTGAACCGTCACGTTGCCGAGAGAATGGACTCGAGGGCGGCCACGATTCGGTCGCCGGCCCGGCCGTCCCAGAGGGCCGGCCTCCGGCCCGCTTTCCAGCCGCCGGCAAACAGGCGGTCCATCGCCGGACGAATCGCCGTCTCGTCGGTGCCGAGTAGCTCGTTCGTTCCCTCCTCGACAGTCTCGGGACGCTCAGTGCTGGTCCGCAACGTCATGCACGGAATGCCCATCACCGTGGTCTCCTCGGTGATCCCTCCGGAATCGGTGATCACGCACTTGCAGTTGCGGACAAGGTAGTTGAACTCCAGATAGGGCTGTGGCTCGATGGTCACGAGATTGTCCGGCCTGCGCGGGATTCTGGCCAGCGTTTTGGCGGTGCGGGGATGCACGGGAAACACGACGTCGAGACCTCGGACCGCGTCACAGACGGCCTGCACCAGGCCGGCGAACGCCCGGGCATCGTCCACGTTGCCGGGACGATGTAGGGTGAGAACGACGTAGCCGCCGGGGCGCAGCCCGCGGTCCTGCCACACGGACGGTTCCCGTAGCCGGTCCAGGTTCGCCAGCAGCGTGTCGATCATCGTGTTGCCGACGAAGAAAATCCGTGATTCGTCCACGCCCTGGGACCGGAGGTTCCGGTTGGCGTGCTCACTCGTCGTGAAAAAATAGTTGGTGATTGAGTCGGTCACGACGCGATTGATCTCCTCCGGCATGCTCCAGTCGCCGGAGCGAATGCCGGCCTCGACGTGTGCCACCGGAATGCCCAGCTTGCGGGCCGTGATCGCGCAGGCCATGGTCGAGTTGACGTCGCCAACCACGACACAGATCTCCGACGGTGCGGCAACCAACAGTTTCTCGTAGCGTGACATGATCGTTCCGGTCTGCTCCGCCTGTGTGCCCGAACCCGCCTCGAGGTTGACGTGCGGCTCCGGAATACCGAGCTGCTCGAAGAAGTCGCCGGACATCTTCCGGTCGTAGTGCTGGCCGGTGTGGACCAGCCTGTAGTCGAGCGCCCCGCCGCCGCGTCGCCTCACGTCGAGGGCCCGGATGATCGGCGCCACCTTCATGAAGTTCGGCCGCGCTCCCGCGATCAGGTCGACGATCATACGCGGCCCTCCGCATCGAGGCGGATCATCGCCGCAGCGATCTCCACGACTTCTTCGTAGGGGATCGGACTCGCACCTCCGCCGGCGACTGCCCTCATGAACGCGCCCGCGCATTCGCGCTGGCCCTTATCCTGTCGCCAGAGCCGCTGGCGTCGGAATCCGGGCCATCCGTAGCCGCAGAGCGAGCGGAAATTGTCGATCACGGCCACTCTCCCGTCGGCGAACAACTCGAGCCGCTCCTTCGGGTAGGCCTTGCTGCCGTTCGCCAGATAGTTCACCGCGCCAACGGACCCGTTCGCGAATCCCAGGGTGATCACGGCCGTGTCTCGGGTCGGGCCGGCCATTCGCTGAAGGGTCGCTGCGGTGAGTGGAGAGCCCGCAAGACAACGCATTAGGTCGACGAAATGGCAGGCTTCGCCGACGATCCGGCCACCGCCGGTCTCGGAATCCTGGGTCCAGTGGCCGGCCGGGATCTTGCCGGCGTTGATCGTCATCGTCATGGCCCGCGGGCCGGGACAAGCCTCGAGCAAACGCTGCAGATGGTTCACGAGAGGCGAAAACCGCCGATTGAAGCCCACCATGAGGAGCGGCTCGTGGCCCTGCTGTCTTGCCGCCGCTCGCGCGGCCTCGATGGCCGCCAGCTCCTCCAGCGTGAGGGCGAGGGGCTTTTCGACGAACACGTGCTTTCCGGCGGCGAATGCGCGACAGACGAAATCCGCGTGTGTATCGTGGCGGGTGCTGACCACAACGGCCGCCACGTTCGGATCGTCGAACACCGCGCCGGCATCGGTCGTCGTGGCGGCAAAGCCGAACTTGCGAGCTGCGTGGACGCCGCTGACGCCATTGGCAGTCGCCACGGTCAGGAGCCGCGCACCCGCCGCAACGAAGGCAGGGGCCAGCACGGCCGTGGCGTAGTTGCCCGCGCCGATGAACGCCACGCCGGGGTCAGTCCGGCCCTGTGGCCGTGGCCTGACGACGAGGGTGCGCTCGTGGCCGCCGATCGATGCTGGAACGACGGCCGTCGGATACTGGATCAAGACGCCCAGTGACGGCCCCCCGCCGACGATCGTATCGTAGGCCGCCGGGGCGTCCGCGACGGTGAACCTATGAGTCACCAGATCGGTCGTCGACAGCCTCGATTCGGACATCATGTCGAGGACGGCTTCGAAGTTCCGTTGCTCCGTCCAGCGAACGAAGCCGATCGGATAGTCCACGCCCCTCTCCTCGTAGGAAGGGTCGTAACGCCCCGGGCCATACGAGCACGACACCTGGAATGTGAGCTCTTTTTCGTAGAAGTCGCTTCGTTCCAGCTCCAGGCCCGCCACGCCGACCAAGACGATCCGACCACGCTTGCGGCACATGTGGGCCGCCTGCCGAAGGGGCTCGTTGCTCGTGGTGCTGGCGGTAATGAGCACGGCATCCACGCCGCGGCCTCGGGAGAACGCTTCCGCGGCAGCCAGTGGATCACCGCCCGCGGAAGGGTTTACGACATCCGCCCCGTAGGCGGCGGCGATCGCCAGCTTCGCCTCATCGAAATCGATTCCGAGCACACGGCAGCCGTTGGCCCGCAGCAGTTGCACGGCCAGCAGCCCGATCAGGCCTAGGCCCGTGACGACGACCGACTCGCCGAGCGTGGGCTGAACGAGGCGGATTCCCTGGAGCGCGATGGCTCCCAGCACGGTGAAGGCGGCCGATTCGTTCGAAACACCATCCGGCACCCGGGCGCAAAGATTGGTGGGCACCGCCACCACCTCGGCGTGACGCCCATTGGACACGACCCGATCGCCGACGGAGAAGTTGGCGACACCGGCCCCGACATCGACCACCGTGCCGACGTTGCAGTATCCCAGCGGCAGCGGTTGGTCGAGTTTTCCGCGGACGGCATCCAGCGTCGCGAGCAGGCCATCGGTGCGCACTTTGTCGAGCACCGCCCTCACCTTCTCGGGTTGCTGCTTCGCCTTCTCGATCCAGCCGGCCCGGCCGAACTCCACGAGCATCCGTTCCGTGCCGGTGGAAACCAGCGACACCGCCGACCGGATCAGGAGGTGGCCGCGTCGCGACGCCGGCACAGGCACTTCCGCGACCTCGGTCTTGCCATCGGCCAAGGACTGCAAGATTTGCTTCATCGGATTCGAGAAAGCTTTCCACTGTGAGAAAAAAGATCGCCACTCGCGCGTGATCGAAGCAAACGAGAACCGGCAAATGATAGACTTTTCAACATGGCTCCGTGGGAACCTGCAGGCAAACGGACTGGCATATGCAGAAGCATTCTATTTCGCACTACCGTCCCGACATCGACGGTCTGCGGGCGATCGCGGTTGGAGCGGTCTTTTTTTTCCAGGGTCTTCAGCAGTATTTGTGGGTAGATCGGCCGGTTTGTGGCCCGGGACTCCGCCCCGGCGTCCTCGGCTTGAGAGCGACGACACAGACATGAGCCTGAGTTGTCTCGCGTGCGAGTGACGTGCT
>Ga0315900_10009226_pt1 | contig 12543 bp, 14 predicted proteins | sample LakEriMetagenome_FD_203521 | JGI IMG/M metagenome (GOLD analysis project Ga0315900, IMG submission 203521) | Freshwater fungal communities from buoy surface, Lake Erie, Ohio, United States - Buoy 12 MA114 | ecosystem: Environmental > Aquatic > Freshwater > Lake > Lake biofilm | place: USA: Lake...
GGCCCATCTGGCGCCAGAGCTCGACCATCCAGAGGCCGATGAGTTCGCCGTACATCTGGCTGACAAGGGGCGCGGTGATGAAGTCGCCCTCTGAACCCAGGGCCGGCCGGGTGGCGTAATAGCCGTCCGCGGGGTCGTGCAGGCACAGGTGCATGTACTCGGCCACGCTGATCGGGCCGCCGGTGCGGATGCGGTCCGCGATCCGCGCTGCGAGGCTCACCGGGCGCCGGCGCCCGGACCTGCGGCCAGGCCGCGGCGGACCAGCCAGGCGCCAAACAGCACCATGGGCAGGCTGAGGATCATGCCCATGGTCAGGCCGAGGGGAAAGGCTGGCATGTAGAAGTCGGGCTCGCGGACTGTCTCGACCAGGATCCGGGCCAGGCCGTAGCCGGCGAAGAAGAGGCCGGCGACCACCCCGGGTCGCGACAGGAGGCCCGCCCTGTGGGTCGCCCAGCGCAGGATCAGGAACAGGACAACGCCCTCAAGGGCGGCTTCGTAGAGCTGGCTCGGATGCCGGGGCTCGGGACCCGCGGCGGGAAAGATCATCGCCCAGGGCAGGTCGGTGGGGCGTCCCCAGAGCTCGCCGTTGATGAAGTTGGCGATCCGCCCGAGGAAGAGCCCGATGGGAACCACGGCGCACACCAGGTCGCCGAGGGAGAAGAGGTCCAGGGCCCGGCGACGCACGAAGATGGCGACCGCGACCAGCACGCCCAGGCAGCCGCCGTGGAAGCTCATTCCGCCGTTCCAGACCTTGAAGACCTCCAGCGGATCGGCCAGCAGAATCCCCGGCGTATAGAAGAGGACATGTCCCAGCCGTCCTCCCACGATGATCCCCAGGGTGATCCACAGGACGAGGTCCTCAAGGCCTGGCTTATCCACAGGCGGCGCCCGGTTCCCCCACAGGGCGGGACGGGAGAGGATCGACCCTGCGTAGCGCCAGGCGACGAGGATGCCGAAGATGTAGGCCAGGGCGTACCACCGGATCGCCAGGGGCCCGATCTGGATCAGGACGGGGTCAATCTGCGGGAAGGGCAGGGCCAAGGCGTATCTCCGTGTGTCTACGGACCCCCGGTCTAGCCGAGAACCCCTTCGCTTTCACCACTGATGGGCCCATATTCAGGCCATGCAGACACAGAACCCCTTCCTTGATGAGATGGCCCGGCTGACCAACGCCGCCATGGGCCTTGCGCAAAGCGCCGGCGAGGAGGCCAAGACCGCCTTCCGCGCCCAGGCCGACCGCTGGGTGGCCGAGCTGGACCTGGTCCGCCGGGATGAGCTGGATGCCCTCCGGGCCGAGGTCGCCGCCCTGCGGGAGGAGGTCGCCGCCCTGCGCGCCGCCGCCCCGGCCGCCCCTCGCCGAAAGCCTGCGGCGAAATGATCCACAGGTCCGGGGCCATTCACGCCTCGTAAACGGTGAATCCCGCTGTAGGGAATCTCCCGATCCGGATTAGCCTGCCCCTGAGAGATCGACGATTCGAGCTCAGCGAGGAGGCTTTCCGCCCCATGGATTCTCTCCTGTCCGAGGACGAGGCCCTGTTCAGCCAGGACCCGCTCGACGTGGTCGAGCATGTCCTCGAGGCCGAGAACCTGCAGTTTGACAGGACGGAGCGCGGAGACGTGGCCTTCACCCTGTCCGGCGGCTGGAGGGACTTCGGCCTCTGCTTCACCTGGCGGCCTGACGTGGACTGCCTCCAGGTCAGCCTCTCCCTCGACATGTGCGCGCCCCAGGCGCTCCGGGGGCAGGTGTTCGAACTCCTGGCGGGGGTCAACGCCCGGGCCTCATTGGGCCTGTTCGAGATGCGGGACGATGGCGAGATCCTCTTCCGCTTTGGAACCCCCCTGCTGCCGGGCGAGTATCCGGGCCTGGGTCAGACCGCCGGGATGATCGACGTAGCCATGGAGGCGGCGGAACGCTTCTTCCCGGCCTTCGACTTTCTCATCCGATGTGGCAAATCCCCGTCTGAGGCCCTCACCGCCTGCATGTTCGAGACCGTAGGCGCGGCCTGAAGCCGCCGCGAGGCGGCACCGGAGACGAGAATGACCCCTGTTCTGATCCTGGGCGCCGGGCGCCTGGGCGGCGCCCTGATCGATGGCTGGAGCCGATTTGGCGGACCGGCCGGGCCTGATCTCCTCATTCTCGATCCGGCGTCCTCCGAGGCGGCCCTCTCCGCAGGCCGGGTGGGGGCCGTTCTGTCGCCGGGCCCTGCGGAGCTGGGCCGGGCAGGAACGGTCGTCCTGTCCGTCAAGCCGCAGGTCTGGCGCGAGGTCGCCGCGACGGTCTCGCACAAGCTGGCGCCCGATGCCGTGATCGTCTCTGTCGCTGCGGGAGTCCGGGCCTCGGATATCTCCGCGGCCTTCGGAGGCCGGAGGGTCGCCAGGGTCATGCCCACTACGGCCGTTGCGGTGGGAAGGGGCGTGGCCAGCCTGTTCGCCGAAGACCCGGAGGCGGCCCGCCGCGCCGCCGACCTGTTCCGACCTGTCGCGACGGTGGTCGCCCTGGCGGAGGAGGACCTGCTCCACGCCGCCACCGGCGTCTCCGGCTCGGCCCCGGCCTACTTCTACGCCTTCGTGGAGGCCTTAGAGGCCGCCGGCGTCGCCGCGGGGCTGCCGGACGACGCGGCCCGGAACCTTGCCAGGGCCACCATGATCGGCGCTGCAGCCCTGCTGGACGCCACCGGTGAGGAACCAGCCGAACTCCGGCGCCAGGTCACCTCGCCAAAGGGCACGACCGAGGCCGCGCTGGAGGTCCTGATGGGCGAAGGCGGGCTTGGACCGCTTCTGGAAGCTGCAGTCGCCGCCGCGGCCCGTCGTTCGCGGGAACTCGGAGGTTAGTCCGCCTGGGTCCAGGTCTGGCTCTGGCAGATGACCGTGACGCACCCTTCGACCTTGAGCACTCCTCCGCCCGAAAGGCTGAGTTTTGAATCGTAGGTCCTTCCCGTGTTCGGGTCATAGATCTTGCCGCCGCCCCAGCGTCCTGGTCCGGTGGGCTTGAAGTCCCGAAGGATCTGGAGCCCCAGGATCGGGCGGTTTCGCAGGGCGGGGTTCGGATTGGCCTCGTCACGCGCCTCGGAGGCCGGCTTTCCGTCCTGGCCCCGGCCCGCGATGATGACTCCGCACAGCTTGTCACCGCAGGGGGCGATGCGGACCTTCCCCTGTTTGCCCTGAGTGTACCAGACGCCGACCGGAGAGGCGCTGGCGAGGGCCGCGCTGGCGGAGAAAGCCAGGGCGAGGCTGGCGAAGACTGCGATACTGGAAGGGGTCATGGGAGCTCCGGTCTGGTGGGATCTTGGTAACATCGGCTCTTCCCCTAGGTCAATTTTCCGCCGCCTGGCAGCCTGAGGACCGCGCGCAGGCCGCCGAGGGGTGAGTCCTCCAGCCGGACGTCCCCGCCGTGGCTGCGGGCGGCGTCCCGGGCGATGGCCAGGCCCAGCCCGACTCCCTTGGTGTTCTGGTTCCGGGACTCATCGAGGCGGTTGAAGGCCCGGAAGGCTTCTTCACGGCGTTCGGGGGGGATGCCCGGGCCATCGTCGTCGACCCGGATGGTGATCCCCGAAGCTGTGACCTCGACCTCCACCCCGACCTCCTGGCCATGGACGACGGCATTGCCGATCAGGTTGGCGAAGGCGCGCTTCAGGCCGCTGCGCCGGCCTCGGAATGGAACCTCGGCGGGCGCCGCGACCGCCACCTTCGCGCCGGTCCGTCGTGCGCCCTCGGCGGCTTCCCGGACCAGAGCCGCGATGTCCAGGTCGACCGCCTGCTCTCCCCCCTCCCCGCGGGCGAAGGCCAGGTACTCATCGATCATGTGCTCCATCTCAATGAGGTCCTGCTTCATGGCCTGTGTGGCCGGACCGGGTTCGGCAAGGGCGAGTTCAAGGCGCAGCCGGGTCAGGGGCGTGCGAAGGTCGTGGCTGACCGAGGCCAGGAGGGCGGTCCTCTGCTCGATATGCCGCTGGATACGAGCCTTCATGGCCAGGAAGGCCTGGGCGGCCTGGCGCACCTCGCGGGCGCCGTGAGGCTTGAAGGCCGGGGCGTCCCGGCCCCGACCGAAGTCGTCCGCCGCCTGGGCGAGGCGCTCGATGGCCCGGACCTGGTTGCGGATGAAAAGGAGGGAGACCCCTGTGAGGATCAGGGTCGCCGCCGCCATCCAGCCCAGGAAGATCAGGCCCTGGGTGGCCACGGCGCGCTCCTTGGGCGCCAGGACCCTGAGGACCCCACCGCGGACCTGTACGCGGATGTCCACATAGGCCGGGTAGCGGGTGGTGTCGAACCAGACGGGGGCGTCGATCCGCGCCGACAGGGCCTGCCGGAGCGCGGAGTCCACCGCCACCAGGGCGTTCCGGCGGCGGGTTTCCGGCAGGGGCCGGTCCGGCTGGAAGGCGATGGACAGGCTCATGGACCGCTCCGCGCGGCCCGCCGTCCGCGCAAGGCCAGCAGGGGTCGGATCATCCTCGTAGCTTTCCAGGGCCCAGGCGATGTCGCCGGCCAGGCCTTCCGACAGCCTCATGGTCACCGTCCGCCAGTGGGCGTCGAAGAAGACCCAGGCTACCGCCAGCTGCATGAGGGCGACGGGCAGGACGATGATCAGAAAGGTTCGCCCGTAGAGCGTCGTCGGCAGGCTGCGCTTGATCAGCCGCCGCCAGGCGTCCGGGGTCGGACCGAAGCGGCGCATCAGTCGGGCGCCAGCAGGTAGCCGATCCCACGCACCGTCTGGAGGTAGCGCGGGGAGCGCGGGTCGGTCTCGATCTTGCGTCTCAGGCGGGTGACCTGGATGTCGATCGCCCGGCCGGAGGGGTCGACATCAGCCTGGATGAGGTCGCGGCGCTCGACGGGTTCATGCGGGCTCCGGGCGAGCCTCCGCAGCAGGCTGACCTCCGCTTCGGTAAGCCGGACGGGACGCCCGTCGCGGACCAGTTCGCCCCGGCCCGGATCAAACACGCAAGGCCCCAGGCTCAGGCCCGATCCTCCGTTCGCCGGCTCCTCCGCGGCCCGCCTGAGGATGGCCTCAACCCGCAGGACCAGCTCCTCGGGCTCAAAGGGTTTGGCCAGATAGTCGTCCGCACCGCGTCGCAGGCCCTCTATCCGATCCCCCGGCTCACTTCGGGCGGTCAGCATCAGGACGGGGAGCCTGCCCGCGCGGCCGGGTCGGCTCCTCAGCCAGGCGACAAGGGACAGGCCGTCCTCCCCGGGCATCATCACGTCCAGGACGGCCAGGTCGAAATCCAGCGCATCAATGAGCCGCCGGGCCGGCTCCGCCCCTGAAGCGGCGGTGACCCGGAAGCCGGACCGGGTCAGGAAGGTCCTGAGCAGTTCCCGGATCCGGTCGTCGTCATCAACCACCAGGAGGTGGCGCGCGTGGGAGGGCGGCCGAGACTTCACAACTCAGGGCTCCCGGGCTTGGGCGGGTTAGGGCATTGACGCCGGACCTTCCCGGGGCTGTAAGAGACTGCCTGCAAAAGGAGAACCACTTCCAATGTCAATCGTTCCCTTTGACGACCGCGACGGATGGATCTGGCTGGACGGCCAGTTTACGCCCTGGCGCGAGGCGAAGGTGCACGTACTGACGCACGGCCTCCATTACGCCTCCGCCGTGTTCGAAGGCGAACGCATGTACGGCGGGGAGATCTTCAAGCTGCGCGAGCATACCGAACGGCTGTTCAAGTCGGCGGAAATCCTGGATTTCGAGATCCCGTTCACGGTGGACGAGATCGACCAGGCCTGCAAGGACGCTTGCGCCCGTAACGGGCTGGAAGACGCCTACATCCGGCCGATCGCCTGGCGGGGCTCCGAGATGATCGGGGTCTCGGCCCAGAACACCCAGATCCACGTCGCCGTGGCCGTCTGGGACTGGCCGTCCTACTTCTCTCCCGAGCAGAAGGCCAAGGGCATTCGCCTGTGCTGGGCCAAGTACAAGCGTCCGTCGCCCGAAACCGAACCGGTGCACGCCAAGGCCACGGGCCTGTACATGATCTGCACCCTGTCCAAGCACGCCGCCGAGAAGGCCGGCTACACCGACGCCATGATGCTCGACTATCGCGGGTATGTGGCCGAGAGCACGGGCTCCAACGTCTTCTTCGTCCAGGATGGGGCGCTGATCACCCCGACGCCCGATTGCTTCCTGAACGGCCTGACCCGGCAGACCGTCATCGCCCTGGCGCGCGCCAAGGGTTTTGACGTGATTGAGCGTCACATCCGGCCGGAAGAGCTGTCCGGATTCTCGGAGTGCTTCGTCGTGGGCTCCGCAGCAGAAGTGACGCCCGTGGCCGAGATCGGCGAGTACGTCTTCAAGCCGGGCAACATCTCCCTCAGCCTGATGGAAGACTACGCCCGGCTGGTGCGGCGCCAGGCCTGAGCCTGGTCAGGGCCGCGGGCCGTTCCAGAATCTCACGGTCCGTTTCGCGACCTCCCGGGTGAGGGCCTCGTAGATTTCGCCGTACTCACGGGCGCGTCCCATGGGATTGTTTTCGCGTCCGAGCACCAGGACCGAAAGGGTGATGAAGATCGCCCGGTCGAAGCCAGCCGCCTTGCAGATGATCGACAGGGCGTCCAGCTCCCTGCGTTCATGGATGGTGCGGGCGGTCTCGAATTCCACGCCGGCCAGGCGCGAGATCGCGATCAGGTAGGCCGTGGTGTCGCCGCTTCGAAGGAAGCCGACGAGGGAGCCGGGGCTGATGACGCCGCGGATCTCGGCCGCCTTGACCGTCTTCTGCGCTCTCGCGAAATCGTCGGGAAGGGGCTTCTTTCGAGCTTCGACCCGACTGCGGCTCTGCCGGAGCACATCATCGAGTTCTTCCGGCTTGATCTGGGCGTTTCGCTGGAGGATCGCGCTGCGCATGCGCGACTCCACCACGAAGTACATTTCGTTCAGCAGGTCCAACGGCAGCTTGGCGTAGCGGACGACGGCGCCCTGAAGGGCGGGGTGTTCCAGCGCCCGGTCCACCAGGCGCTCATGGGCCTCCCGCGAGAGGTTCGCGGAGGCATTGGCGAGCAGGACCTCAAGAGTGCTCTCTTCCGCCCGTTCGAGGATCAGGTCCGAGACGCTCGACGGGAGGTTCGACCTCCGGGAGATGGCCTTCAGGTGAGCCTCGCTCCGGGTCCTGGCCACCTCGATCAGGTCCGCCTCTGTGACGGCGCGCGAGAGTTGCAGGATCGGACTGGCCACGTCGATCTTCTCGTCGAGGGCCAGGGAGCGGATCAGGCCCGCAGGCGGGTTTCTCGCCAGGGCCATCCGGTTGGCGAGCTCGGCCCGCACCTTGCTTTCCATCTCCAGCGCCAACTGGCTCAGGACGTCGTCGAACAAGCCCAGCTCGGGATCATCCGGCCGAGGGCTGAACTGGAAATACATGTCCGCCACCCGGTGCATGAGTTCACGCCGGCGCTCCCCGGACTTCTCCCGGGCCAGATCCATCAGCTGTGCGGCGCTTTGCTTCATGCGCGGGGTACTCTCGGCGGGCGGTTCTGCAGTCTTCAACGGGAGGTTGTCCCGCAGACCGTACACCCTACCGATTGCGCTGTTAACCGGGGCCTAACGCCCCCGCCACCAACGCAGGCCCGCCCGCTCCAGGCGCTCCAGGCCGGCGTGCACGGCCACCCCCATCACCGCCAGAACCACCAGGGCGGCGATCATCCGGTCGGTCTGCAGCTTGTTCCCGGCGTCGAGGATCTGCCAGGCGAGGCCGCGCACGCCGCCGGATCCGGCGGCGAACTCGGCCACGACCGCGCCGATGATGGCGAGGCCCGGCGACCCTGGAAAACGCTATGCGCCAGGCGACTTCGAGGAGCGGGGCGTTCAGGCGTCGCCCCTTTCGAGCGATGTCGAAGCGCTCATGGGGCCGGTGGCTCCGCCTAGGGACCCGCTTCGATGTTCAGGGTGCTCCTCTCCGGTTCGGTGGAAACCCAAGCCAGCTCTCAGGGCCTGGAGAGGAGCGTCGGACAAGCTAGACCCGCCGAGTTCATTCGCAGGTGTTCAGGCGCGGGTCGGGGAGCCGCCTTCACTTCAGGTGGTCGAGCGGCATCGGCGCCACGTTCTGCAGATTGTACGAGAAGAGCAGGTTCACGATCCGCCAACCGCTGTCGCCCTTGATCATCTGCCAGCTTTCCGAGCCCCAGTTGGACACCTGGCCGTTCTCCGTGAATGCGTAGCGGAAGGTAACGGTCGCCAGCTGGCCGTCGCTGACGATCACCGGCGGACCAAACCGCTCGGCAAGCGCCGAGCCCTTCATCTCCGGGGCGCCGATGAGCTGGTGAGCTCCCTGGTCTTCGAGCGCGGCGACAGGGGTGTTCGTCGCTTTCTCGATCCATGCGCGGGAGGAGGGATGCCCAGTCGCGCGCCAGCTGATCGTGTTCTCATGGAAGACAGACCTGAGCGCCTCAAGATCCTGCGCGCGGATCGCTGCGTCAAAGCGCTTGATGACCGCACCGATCTCGGCCGAGTCGCTCTGCGCCATGGTCGCCGCAGGTGCGGTTTGGGCATTCACCGCGCCTGACGGGGCCAGCGCCAGCAGGACCAGACTTCCCGCGACGATGAGTTCACGCATCATGCTCTCCTCTCTTTCGTACCTGGGCGTGACCCTTGACGCAGGGCGCGACCGGCAGGCAATGTCCCATTCAACAAACTTTTATTGTTTTACATAAAGGAATGTCAAGATGGAGAGGGCTCAATGGTCCGGCGCGCCGACTGTGCGGCGGGTTCGACGCGTCGTGCAGGTCCTGGGGATTAGTCTTGTCGCGCTCTATCTGGCGATGTGGCTAAGGCCCCCCAACCCCGTCGTCGAAGTCCTCCGCGCAGGTCCGGGCGGCAACCCGTGGGTTGACGCTGCGATGCTTGTCGGGGCGTTGGGCCTGTTTGGCGCCCTGCTGCAGCTCGAACGCGTGCTCGGCGCGCTCGAACGCGGCTTTCCCTTCACCCGCAAGATCGTGACGGGGTTCTATCGCTTTGCGGCGCTCGCGAGCGGATCGATGTTCATCGTTGTCGCGGCGCCGACCTTGGGATCGCTGACGAGTTTGGTTCCGCACGGAGTGGCCATCACCCTGAGGATGATTGATGTCCTTCTCCTCGTGATTTGCTTGTCCTTCTTCGCCGTCGCCGCGCTGATCGCCGAGGCGGTGCGGATCGACCGCGACAACCGTTCGATCGTCTGACGTATGCCTATTGTCGTGCGACTCGACGTGATGCTGGCCCGGCGAAAGGTGCGGTCCCGCGAATTGGCGGCTTATGTCGGCATCACGGAGGCCAATCTTTCCCTGCTTAAGTCAGGGCACGTAAAGGGCATCCGCTTCGCCACACTCGCTGCGATCTGCAAACATCTTGATTGCCAGCCGGGCGATCTGCTCGAATTCGTCGATACCGACGAGGTTTGACCGCTCCCACGTCAATGATGGGACCTGCGAGCGGCGGAGAGAGGCGTCCCCTGCTGGTGTAAGAATATCGTCTGCTTTGCCGCCTCGCATAACATCAGATCATGCGCAGGGTGTGCGTCGATCAATCGCGGCCCGAAGAAGAACCCGTTGGTCTGGCCGCACTTTGGAGAGGGCCGCCTGGATGCTGATCAGTCTGGAACTCGTCTCCCACCCATCCCTGACGATAGCGGCGCGCCGAAAGGCGCCAGCCTCTACAACGAACAACGACTGGATGAAGGATGGATATGGATATGGATATGGATAGCCAGGTGGACAGGGCGTGAGATGTTCGAACGCCAGATGGCCTATCCTGGTCGCGGCTGCGACCGAGTATCCAGTCTCCTCCGCAATTTCCCGACGCAGGGTCCGCTGTTCATCCTCGCTAGTCTCCCGGCGTCCTCCGGGCATCACATGGAAGGATCCATCGGGATCTGTCACCATCACCACTTTATCTCTTTGGAAGACGACACCTCGCACCGACGTGAGCAGTGCATCAGGTGGAGGAGTATCCGAAAGCACGAGCTGCAGCTGGAGACGTGAAGCGCCCCAATCTACTGTCGTGCTGAAAATGACGCGCGGCTCAGAGGAGGGCGGGGTCGCACGCACTTCCCTCATGCGAAAGCAAATCCTGTAGCATGATCCGTTGGGTCCAAAGGCGTCACCCCGGTTCCAAGTGGGGCGGGCTCGCGACAGGCTTCAGTGACATCTGGGTTCGCAGTCGCTCAGCGTGCGGACGCCTCGGCGGCTTCCCCTGCGACCGTCGCGCAGTCGAGTGGGCATACCTGGGGCCTGCGGGAATATCCATCTTAGTCGTTGCAGCGCCCAAATGTAGGACTTGGCCCATAAAGAACCCTTCAAGCCTGAAGGTAAAACAGCATCACCAGAGAGCAGAATCAAACATCTAACGTCCGCGCCACCAGCGCAGGCCCGCCCGCTCCAGGCGCTCCAGGCCGGCGTGCACGGCCACTCCCATCACCGCCAGCACCACCAGGGCGGCGATCATCCGGTCGGTCTGGAGCTTGTTCCCGGCGTCCAGGATCTGCCAGGCGAGGCCGCGCACGCCGCCGGATCCGGCGGCGAATTCCGCTACGACCGCACCGATGATGGCGAGGCCCGCGCCGACCTTCAGCCCCTCCATCAGGAAGGGGACCGCCGCCGGTAGCCGCAGGCGCAGGACGCGCTGCAGGCGCCCGGCGCCGTAGAGGTCGAACAATCGCTCCAGGTCGGGATCGGCGGACCGCAGGCCCGTCACCGCGCCTGAGAAGATGGGAAAGAAGGCCACCAGGACGGCCAGGGCGATGACCGCCCGTTCGGGGTGGTCGATGCCGGCCCAGATCAGGATCAGGGGCGCGACGGCCACGACGGGCGTGACCTGCAGGGCGGAGGCGAGGGGACGGACAGCGCGCTCCAGGAGGGGGCTGAGCCCCACCAGGATCGCCAGGAGCAGGGCGCCTGCCGCGGCCAGGACGAGGGCGACGAGGGCCACCGACAGGGTGTTCCAGGCCGCCGGGACCAGCACTGGAAGGCCGGTGGCGGCGGCGACGGCCACCTGCGAGGGTGGTGGCAGGAAGTAGGCGGGCACGCCCGTCAGGCGGCAGGCCGCCTCCCAGGCGCCCAGCAGCAGGAGCATCAGCCCGAGGGGGGCGAGGGCGTCGGCCAGGCGGTTCACGGCGCGGCCTCCGCACCCTTGGCCAGGAGGGCGGAGATCGCTTCCGCCGCCTCGGTGAAGACCGGCCATGTGCGAAAGCCCGCCGGACGGGGCAGGGGCGCCTCGACCCGGACCTCGCCGGCAATGCGGCCGGGACCGCGGGTCAGCACCACGATCCGCTCGGCCAAATAGGCCGCTTCCTCGACATTGTGGGTGACGAAGACAATGGCCGGACGGGTCTGGGACCAGAGGCCCAGGACGTCGTCGGCGAGGGTCCGCCGGGTGATCTCGTCCAGGGCCGCAAAGGGCTCGTCCAGCATGAGGAGGCGGGGCTGGGTCACCAGGGCCCGGGCCAGGGAGGCGCGCATGGCCATGCCGCCCGACAGCTGGGCCGGCCGCGAGGCGCCGGCGCCCCCCAGGCCGACCCGCTCCAGGGCCTCAAGGGCGCGGGCGCGCGCCTCGGGCCTGGGGGTCCCTGAAAGCTCCAGGGGGAGGGCGACATTGGCCGCCGCGCTCATCCAGGGGGCGAGGGTGGGGGCCTGGAAGACCACCGAGGTCTCGCCACGCCCCGGCGCGCGCTGCACGACCCCACGGGTGGCGGGCTCCAGTCCGGCCAGCAGCCTCAGGGCCGTCGACTTGCCGCAGCCCGAAGGTCCCACGAGGGCGACGATCTCGCCATCCCCGATGCGGAGGGACAGGGGCCCGAGGGCCCTTCCGCGACCGCGGTAATCGACCTCGACGTCCTCCAGGGCGACGGTGGCGGGGCTCATCTACTTTGGCGCCGGGCCTGCAAAGCCGAGGCTGTAGGCCTTCGTATAGTCCAGGGACTTGGGATAGACCCCCTGCGCGATAGCCATCTCGGCGAAGGCCCTCCAGCGCGCCTCGGTCATGACCCCTATGCCTCCGGAGGCGGCGTCCCCACCCTCGACCAGGGCGTACTGGCGCATCTTCTCCCGGGCCTGGTCGAGCACGTCCTGGGTCATTTCCGGGTTGTCCTTGAGGATCAGGGCGTCGCCGGGCTTCGGGTCGCCGGTCAGGTAGGACTTCCAGCCCGCCGCGCTGGCCTCGACGAAGGCGCGCACCCTTGCCGGGTCCTTGTCGATGGCGGACTGCGGGAAGAGGATCATGGCCGCGTAGGAGGGATAGCCGTTGTCCGCCAGCAGGAAGACCTTGGGCTTCAGGCCGGCGGTCTGCTCGATCGTATAGGGTTCGCTGGTCAGGTAGCCCTGCTGGGCCACGGACGTGTCCGCCAGAAAGGGGGCGGCGTTGAAGGTGTACTTGCGGATCTGGGCGTCCTCGAAGCCGTACTTCGACTTCAGCCAGACCCAGAAGGCGGAGACCGAGGCGTCCGACAGGAGGATGGGCCGGCCCTTCAGGTCCTCGATCCTCTCGATCCCCTGGCCCGGATGGGCGATCAGGACCTGGGGGTCCTTCTGCATCATGGCGGCGACGGCGCGCACCGGCGCGCCCTGGTTGGCCATGTTCAGGGCGATGAAGCT
>Ga0315900_10009235_pt1 | contig 12538 bp, 14 predicted proteins | sample LakEriMetagenome_FD_203521 | JGI IMG/M metagenome (GOLD analysis project Ga0315900, IMG submission 203521) | Freshwater fungal communities from buoy surface, Lake Erie, Ohio, United States - Buoy 12 MA114 | ecosystem: Environmental > Aquatic > Freshwater > Lake > Lake biofilm | place: USA: Lake...
TCCTTGATGATTTATAAATGAGTGTACCTAAGCTTTTGCTTGACAATTTATTCCTTAGTGTACCTAGTGCGGTGCGGTTGGGTGGCGTACTTGATTCTTTGTTTATTTATTTTCAGTGTACATTAAAGTTTTTAGGCTTGATTTTTGGTACACTTTTATGTAAATTATTAAAATATGAATACAAATAAGGCGGTGCAAAATGAACGCATATACAGCTAAAAAAGGCACGTTTTATCACATGAAAGTCAGGAAGCGCGCGCTTCCCGGCGACACTCAAGAAAGAATAGATGACTTCAAAGCACGATTAGAAGCCATAGACAAGAAGAGCCTACCTAAAGCAAGCCTTCTTGATAAATCACCCGATAAATTCGAAGTCAAATACAAATCATACTTAGCTGAAGTTAAGGCAGAATGCACAAAAGCTCTGGCGTGGATTGGAGCAGACAAGAAAAGATCTATCAGTTCAGCACGACCTCTTATTACAGAGTTCCGAAAAGCCGTTGAGTCTATACAATACAAAAGCGCGTACTTCTACTATCTACTAAACCAACTAAAAGAATCTAACCCTAGACACGCAAGCAAGCTGGACGCTATTGCAAATAAGCCATTCAGCGAACTAGCAGAAACAATGCAACATATAAGAAAGGATCTATCCGAAGTCTTTCCATACTCGCTTAGAATGAAAATTTTAAAACTACCATACCAACATCCAGCTCTCAATTATTTGAAACTATCTCGTACTAGCCATCTAAAATTCACGAAGGAATCTAAAGAAAAGTCTAATAAAAAGCACAAAAAACCTGTTGAGTTTAAAGTTAGACAAATCATTGCTACTTCCGCACGTATCCTTGAGCATCGAAAATCTTGCGATTGGTTTACACTTGTCGCTGCTATAATAGCTGCAACAGGTCGCCGACCTATTGAGGTTATAAAGACTGGCAGCTTTACCAAGTCTACACTTGAGAATCACATTAAATTCTACGGCCAAGCCAAGATTAGAAACCGAGAAGACTCGCCGCGTGATATTCCAATCATAGGAACCGCACCAGAAGTAGTCATTGACGCCATCAAGATTATTCGCAGCGAGTGGGATTTTAGCGAAAGCTCTAACGACTACGTAAACAACATGGTTGCCAAGCGTTTGAATCTTGCAGTGCGTAGAGAGTTTGTCAACGAACACCTAGATTGCAAGACACTTAGGTCTATATATGGAATTGTCGCAGAATCTGACTTCTACGATAGATTTGGCAAAGACTACTCAAAGCCCGCATACATTGCTCATGTCCTCGGGCATTCGGCAAACGATGTTAAAACGCAGCTCGAATACTCATGGATACGCCCAATCTGGACAGAAGAACAAGCACTTGATCCGCACAAAGATAAGAATGAAGCTGTAGCTAAGGCACTGAACGAGTTGGCCGATATTATAGAAGCTTCTCGGCCTGCTATTGTGCAGTTACAGCGACGAGGAACCGCCTACGAGGACCTAGCTGACTGGCTTATGAAGGAGCTTAGGGCTGGCCGTTTTGTAACCAAAACAGGCATGGAACGCGACCCAGAAACAGGCGAAAGCCGACGTTCGCGAAAGACGGTAGACGCATTTCTTAAGGCTCTCCGATTGCCGAAAGGCTGGCCGTCAAAAATTGAGGAAAGACTGAATGCGTGATTTAACCATCACCGACCTAGCTGAACTAACGGGACTATCTCGCAAGACAGTCTCCAAACGCCTTGAACTGTCTAGCATTCAGCAGTCAAAGACCTACAATTCCGAAAAGGCTCTGGCTGCTATCTACGCCTTTGAAACAGCCGGGCTCCGATTAGATATGCTCAACAAGTCTCAGCTAGCCACAGTAACGGGATACTCTCCTAACACCGTGTCTGATCGCCTAGCGAATGGTCTGGTCGTCCCGAACGACGAAGGAATGTACGACGCTCCGCAGGCAATTGCCGCGATCTTTGAACAAGTAGAACCAGGGGCAAGCCCCCCGGATGAGGAACCGGATATCGAACCAGAAGACCCCAGGCAGACCAACCGCCACAATTATGAAACATACCGCACCGCCTACATGCGAGCAAAAGCGGAAAGAGAGCAATTGACGCTCGACAAGGAGAGGGGGAGGTATTTACTTGTCGAGGAAGTTAAAGAGCATCTAGGTGCCATTCTACGCAATCTCAGGACCCGGTTGCTCGCAGTACCCCAGCGCATCAGCCAGACCCTGTCACCAGGAGACGATCCACGTACCATAGAAAAGAAGGTGCTGCACGAAGTAGAAACCGCACTAAATGAGCTATCCCGTCTAAAACTATGAAGTTTTTGCCCTTTTCACAAATAAGTCATTTTGATACACTCGCTGCATAGGTGAGGTATCCCATGACTGACATAAAGTCCGTGCTCGAAAGTTCCCTCGAATCCTTGCAAGTAGAAGACTCCATAGCACCCAGCCAATGGGCAGAACAGTATCGCGTACTGTCTGGATATGCGGCAGAGCCAGGAACCATGCGCGTCGCTCGCGCTCCATATCAGCGTGAATGGCTTGATATCACCAGGACTCACCAAAACGTATGCATCATGAAAAGCGCCCAGGTCGGCGGTACTGAAACCTATACCACGCTCATTGGCTATTACACTGATACAGCCAAGACGCCGACCCCGATAATGGTCATACACCCGACCATTAAAATGGCCGAGAAATTCAGCAAGGACCGCATCGTTCCTATGTTCCGCGATAGTCCTCGACTGTCAGATCGGCTCGACATGAACAGTCGAAACGCAGACAACGCGATGCTACATAAGCGGTTCAGGGACAGAGATGTAACACTGGACATAGTCGGTTCTAACTCCCCAGCATCACTTGCCAGCCAGACCATTCGAATACTCATAGCTGACGAGATCGACAAGTACCCGAACCTTGAAATCGGCGACGCTCTCACGCTCGCCGAAAAGCGAACCCAGACGTTCAAAAATGCAATACGCCTCTACATCTCTACGCCCACCATCAAAGGCAGATCACGTATAGAAAAGCTCTACTCTGATTCTGATCAAAGGCAATACTATGTCCCTTGCCCAGAATGCGAACACGAACAAACCCTAGTCATAGAACGATTGATATACGATGAAGGTTCTGCAAAGTATCTATGTGAATCATGCAACTGTCGTATCGCTGAACATCATAAGCAGTCTATGCTTGATGCTGGTCGATGGGTCGCAAAGTTTCCAAAACGATCCGAAAAGATGGTCGGATACCACATAAACGAGCTGTATTCACCTTGGTCATCTTGGTTGAAAATTCTCGATGATTATCACTCAAGATCCGGTAACGATGCTCTTCTTATGCCTTTCTACAACGAGGTTCTCGGGCTTCCTTACAACGAAGTTGTGAGCGACTCACCGGACTGGTCGGAGCATTTCAAAGAGAGAACACCAAGAATAACAGACACAGTTCCTGATAATGTCATATGCATAACAGCGGCTTGTGACGTACAAAGAGACAGGCTGGAAGTACTGATAGTCGGCTGGTACAAGAGGATCTGTACCATCATCGACAGAGTATTCATCGCTGGAAACACTCAGGACTTGAACAGTTACTGCTGGGACAGTCTCACTGATATTTTCCAAAGGCGTTGGGAACATCCAGTAAGAGGTCCTCTGAAAATAAGATGCTTGGCTATTGATAGCGGTGACGGGGCAAGTACAAATGCTGTCTATGCATGGGCCAGGAAAATCAAAGTTGGAAGAGTCATGATATTAAAGGGCATGGGACTAGATAAAAACATGTCCACAGAACTAGGAACACCTTCGGATATAGAGATAAAAAAGGACGGTAGCAGGTATAGAATTGCTCATAAGCTATGGCCCATAAACACCCACATGCTCAAGTCTTTAGTCTATTCGACGCTGTCCAAACCAGGTGATACAAACAAGTTTATTTTTTCCGAAGTATGTGACGATGCCTTTTTCAAGCAACTGACTGCCGAAACTCTTGTAAAGCACACCGATTCAAACGGCGAGACAAAGTTAATCTGGAAAAAGATTTACAAGGACAATCATGCACTAGACATGGTCGTCTACAATTATGCTGTCTACTATCACCTAAACCTACACAACTTTGCAGACTCGTACTGGGATTCACTCAAAGAAGGCAAAGACATTGAGCGACGCGAACAACGCGCCGAGGAGTTAAAGCGTAGAAGGATGGAGCAAGAGATGCGAAGTCATCTCCTTTATAGTGACCCTTCAGCATACTTTGGAATTACTTTTCGTCGCAAAGGAAGAAACTGGTGGGAAGCATAAAGCCAAGACACACTAACCCCCTAAAGGCATCTGAACGTAACCACAAACACAAAGACATGCTTTGGAATCTAACCGAATATCTAGCTGAGCGCGGAATGAACGATTCTGACAAGTATCCTTCGGCAGTTATTGGTTACGTTCTCGCCATACGATCACTTTGGGAAAACCAAAAGCCAAACGGATATGGATATGTAAAGGAAAAATTTGGCGAAGCTATTACAGCTTACAACTACATGATCGAATCAACTGAAGAAGAAGACTTTCAGCACCACAGAAACAACCTATACCAAAGCCTTTCAAAAATTCACTCTTCTATACGTATGTTCAGAGCACAAAGAAAAGCTTGGGAAGAAAAAGATTAGACCGTACATAGTACGGTCTTTTCTTACTCTGAAAGTATCTCGGACGTTACGCTTGTATCTACTACTCTGTCTTCCACCTTAGTGACATCTATATACTGTCCGCGCAACAGCATAGGTGTTGTCTCAACTCCTGCTGGAGAAAGACGCATCAAGGTACGCTTGTAGACTGATGGAGAAACGTACTCTTTCGGTAGAGAGTCTATAAACCGCACATCGGCTTTAAGATCTCGACCCTGGCCAATAGAAAGATTAGGATATCCGCCAGTTGAACCGCCTACAAAATTACTATCAATATATGCTAAACCTGGGTTGCCACCAACTACACCACCAGCATAAGCTGTAGCAGCAGCCGTTACTCCCGCTGTAATCAAAAATAGTTTCATCATTTTTCCCCTAAGACTGCTGCATTAACTACAGAAGTAGCAATTACTATATCACCAGGTGAGTTCTTGGCAATCTCAATGCATTCAGTGTATGTCTTGCAAAACTTTTCTTTTATCTCTCTGAACGCTTCTTCACTCACATTGAACAACATCATCAGCTTCTGCGCATTATCTCTTAAAAGAGCCAACTCTGAAATATAACAGACGCCTTTAGAGTAAACGTCCTTATTCTCTAAAACAAGACCATCTTGATCTATACAAGGATAGTACCTACCTGGGATCTTTTCGTACAAAATATTTTCCTGTATCATCCGATCAAGTTCATATAGACCATATGCTCCGCAAAGGCTTTCTATATCATCTCTTGTTACACCTGAAACCATCGATATAACATAGTTCCAAAATCGCTCACGATTAAATAGCTGCAAGGCAACTTCATCAGATCCGTTCTTCTTTTCGCCCTGAACAGACATCATTTTTTTCAAAAAGTCGGACACAATCGGGTTTTCTCCGATGATCTCTTGCATCTCTTCAGGACTACCTACCACATTCAATATGCTTAAGGCTGTACCAAGCTCAGGGTTATTCTCTCTCTGAAGGATTCGCCTTATCGTCTGAACGTTAACACCAGTAAGGCTCGCGAGCCTACCAGCATTACGACTGCGGCCATCACTCAACCATCTTTCCATTAGCATTATGAGTTTTTCTAGCTTAGACCCATCTATTCTCATGAACGCTTATTTCCTCCTAAACCGCATCATGTTGCGGCTTCGCAACATCATGATGTTTCTTTTTTTACCCTCTTACCTGATTACTTTCTTTACCTCAACGAATCTTAGTTTTATCTTTCGCACGTCATCTCATACGTCGCTTATAGACGGACAAAAACCAATACCGTATTGAATTTAGTCAATAAGGCACAGAAAGGTGCGTCCATCGGATTAACTTATTTATTTAAGCCAATTCAGCGCTTTTGGTCTAGTTTCTATCACCTCATCGACGGAGATCTAATGAAAAATTTGCTACTAACTTTTGCTGCACTTGTACTTTTCTCAAAGGATGCCTTTGCTGGATGTACGGACAAATGCATCATTCGCAATCCTTTCTCTGGCAACTGCGCATATGAAATGCGCGTATGCCCACTCTCTACCGACACTGTATTGAGATGGGTCAATGGTGCTACTCCAGAAAACATTCGGGAAACTCTAGCTGATATCGATCCCACATATGCACTTGGTTACTACGCGCGAAAACTAAAGCTAGACATCAACGTCAATCAAAATGTTACGGCGTGCGTAATCAACATTGCTGGCGCTGGGACGTTTGGAACAGCTTGTGCAGCCGGAGTTGCAGCGCTAGGTCCCTACTGCTTTGCTGAACTAACCTGCACAGCATCCTGTGCAGGAGCTGGGTCTACATTCAAAAACGTGCTAGAAGATTGCGCCGGTTAATCAGATAACAAACTAATATAATTAACAAAGGTTTAACTCATGAAGAAACAAATTCACACTTTCGTTATCGCCAGCATCGTGTTAGCTTCTGCCAACCAAGCTTCAGCTTGGCCGAACATTAAAATTGACATCCCAGGCATAAAAATTCCTCCTGTTACTGAATGGAAAATTGGAGGAGATCTAGGTAGAACATGGGAAGGCAACAAGGAAGCTATTCGTTTAGGTGGGATAGGTTTAGCAATCCTCGGGCCATTCGGTTTAGTTTTAGGGATCAGCCAAGGTGCAAAGTTTGATATTCAAAAACGTGCCGCTGCAAGACTGTCTGAGCGCCTGCAAGCAGAAGCAGAACGGAACCAACAACGGATTAAGGCAGCAGGAGAAAAATACCCCGAAGTTGCAGACTCTATTGTTACTTCCTACAGCTCAACATCTGAATATCTTGGTCAGAAAAACGCACCAGAAAATGCTTTTAACCAGTTAAATGACCTCTACCTAGATGCTACGTGGTGTCTTGTTGAAGCAGCAGAAGCCAACAATCAAAACATAGCATTCGATTGCGAAGACGTATTTTTACAATCAACCCTGGACCTAAAGAGATCTTATAGATGAAGAATTTCCTAACCTGCACAATTCTGTCTCTATCCTTAACTGCATGCGGCATGCTCCCGGATGAACCAAAATCAAAGGACGAGATACGAAAAGAGCATGAGGAAAAAATCAAAAATCAAGCGATACAAGACGCTAAAAATAAAAGTAGCGACTACCTTTTGCTTGACTTGAATAACGAAAAAAACACATGCGAAAAGTCTATTTCTTTTTCAAGCGACAAGCGCGTAACAGTAAGCGATTGTTCTCTCACTAACGATGTTCTTTCTCTATCGGTTCTTGGGGATGTTTCTCAAAAGACTTTCGAAGTTGATTTAGATACAACCAAAACCGCAAAAGAGCTAATGCAAACCGCATTGTCTTTTCGTGGTGAGGATGAAAATGTAGCAGTATATTTAGCTACGGTTGTGCTTGCTATCACATCGTCGCAAAACAAATCTTTGTAGTAAAAAGCCGGGACTATCCCGGCAACACAATCAAGTAACATTTTCCCATCTATTATAGCACACCAAGCTTTCGGCTAGTGTGCTTTTCTCTTTGCCTCAAAACCACAGAGATATAGTGTGTCGCGGCATGACCAAAGACAACACTGACGATGATTAGCCATACCCTAAAAATCAAGTCAACAGCAGACCTGGTTTGAACTAAGGTGAAATCTCCAACAGCTTGTTTCTCAGCAGTTTGAAGCCTATCAAGAACAGCATCATATTCTCGCTCTAGCGCTTCTCTCTTGCTCACGTATGATGCAGGAAGGCTTTGGATTGAATCGCGCAATCGCTCGTGCTTTTGCCGTAAACTATCAACCGTGTAATCAGTAGAAACAATGTCACGAAGCGTCTCTTGCTTCCGTTCCATGAGCCCGCTATGAATCACACCGAAAGTCATCAAAACCGCACATAGGCCAACGAAGCGCACGAGGATTCTAGTTTTCAGCTTCTCGACTGGATTGACGAGACACAAAAATGCCACCAGCTCGACGAGAATTGCGCGTACCCAACCAGCAGCACCACCACCTAGCGACTCTGCTGCATCAGCCGTCAACCAGCCTGTCGATACTGCCACAATCCCTACACAAACCAAAAGACGAACCCAACGAACCAAGTCTGCCGCCTCGTTCTCGGGCTGAATATCAGGCTGGTATTGAATTTCGGATTTCTCCAGACATCTATCAGGAATCGGGAGGAAGCCCTTTTCGACAAGAGCTGACTCCGCAGCTTTGTCGGGGTCCATGCCCTTTGCCTTCAGTCGGTAGTCAAACGCAGCTCGGATCACCCGAGCCTCTGCTGCCGTCAGCGTGTCTATCTTTTCGCCTAGTCGCCGCACCAATGCCTCATGTAGCCTAGCCATAGCCAGCCTTCCTTTCCTGTTCAAAGGTTCGTTGGTCAGGGTGCGGTCAGTGGTCACGACACCGAACGCACCCGCTATAAACTCATTTCCCGCAAACTCTATTCGAAAAACTGGCCGCAGCCTCTATAGCGGCATCCCATCGGATCAGTTCAGGATCGAGTCCCTTGGCTTCAACGTGAGCCTCAATCAACTCACGCTCCTCCTCATCGTTCAAAATACTTCCCAGGGCAAACAAGACGATGTCAGGGGTGTAGTTCCGAGCACCCTTCTTGCCCTTGTCCCAACGCCTAAGCGTTTTCAAAAAACCCTGAATCTCACCATCCCAGTGTTTCGAAGCTTCATTGTCAGGGAAGCTAGCCAAAAGGACTAGGTGCATACAGATAACCATCGCGATCTCTTCCAAACCCGTGATCGCGTGACCTCGATGAAATGCATTCATACTCAGCTCCTCGGCGGTAATACCGCCACACATCTTGCCCGCTCAAACGTGGTCATACTTTGTCACATTCGGTCATAAAAGGTCATAAACGGTCACTCCGAGATTCTTTTGTTCATATTCATCGCCACAAAAAACTGTGCTGATATCATCCCGCAATCAGCAAGATGCAAAACCTTTTCAGAGTTCGGACCGCCCTCGCTCTTTATCACCTCGTAAAGTCTAAAAGTCGCCTCATCGAATCCCATATCCAAAACAAACTCTGCTTTATCATTCACACAAAAACAGACATCGCCATCTGGCGTTTCACTAATCCCAAAGCTCCGACACATAGACAAATTGACATATTTATCGCCATCGGTAATCCACATGAATCCTCTCCATCAAAATAAACATGCGCTCAGGATAACAAAAACACCCCTAGAACCGACGAAAGAGAACCCCCAACTACTTCTCGTCGAACTCGCAACATCCTTGCTTGTGTGACCTCGTCGCCTGTTTCTTCCACGACCTCTGTTCTCCCTTTCCCCCCCGCCCCTTTCCCACCGGGAAAGGGGAGCGGATCAAAGGCAATTCGCCCTCCGACCTCTACGCTACGATCTCATGGTCGCTTCACTCCAAAGGAGTTCTCGTCGCTTCGCTCCTGCGCTCCTCCTTTTCCGTTACGCTTACCCATGAGTTCTACGCTACGGGTCGGGGGCAATTGCCATTGCTCCTGGAAGAGGTCGCTACGCGACCCGGGATGGGAGCGTGCGGTTCCGAGTTTTTTTTCCATTGGGGAGGCTCGGATGACCGGCCATCAGCCGAGGCATCCGAGGGGGTGTGGCGATAGCCACCCCCTAGAACTTTGTTAGAAGTTCTTAGACCGGAAACAGCCGTAAAGATGTAACGTTTTGAAAAAATTGAAATATTAAGCTTTTTCAACGCTGCGTCATTTACCACCTAGGCCGGGGGTCGTTACCACCTAGGCCGGGGGTCGTTACCACCTAGGCCGGGGGTTCCCACCTAGGCCGGGGGTTCCCACCTAGGCCGGGGGTTCCCACCTAGGCCGGGGGTCAAATGACACGCCTATACCCCGATTAACATGCTTGGCAGCTTTCCCCTCTGTTCAACTAGTGGAAGACTTTTAGGTCTTGTAATCAGCACTATGCCTGAGCTTGTTATGTCCATATTCCATCCTTTTTCGGCGTGCAGGTGGCGTGTCGTTTGTTGAATTTCTTGTAAAGCTTCTTTGAGCCTGGAACGTCTTGTGCTTTTTACTTTTTGGGATTCGCTATCATGCAAAGGTCCCCATACATGAGGGGCAAGTGTATCGATGTTTGCGCCGTTTCCTCTTCCGAGCGATTTTCCTAGTCTGACATGAGAGCAGAGCCAGCAATGCAGAATCTTGGCAACTTCGGATTCCATCGCGTTTCTTTCAAAAAGAGAAACTTGTGCATGCTGACCACTGAAGATAGCACTGGTTAGTCTGGGATTGACTGCTATATAAGTCTTCCCGGTTTCTTCGTTGAAATGGGCAGCTAAAAGCCTTGCATCTCTATTCCATTTTGTTGCTGTATCAATTTCAACAATATGAGCCATGCGAAGTCTTTCTAATGACTCTTTTACTCTCTTAAAAGCAGCACCACTATCTGTGTCCTTATATCCTGCATCAATCAACAAGCTTCTAATTGACGTTTCCATGGTCGCAAGTATGCTTGATGAGTCTCCTTTGATATCAATTGCCTCTCGGAGCTTTTTACCAATATCGCCAGTCGAATCTTCGCTTAGTGTCATTCCATCAATACCGAGCTGTGCGGTAACAGCTAGTAGAACTGATTGGTCATCTGAACCTGTTTGTTCATACCCCTTGTATGCAATTATAAATTGGCCGAATTTTCTTGCTGGAACGTCCAAACGTCCCCGCTTTTTTCCGTTTGTAGGAACAAATAAACCGTCGAAGACGTGGGCAGTATCAAATTTTGCGTATGCTGGACTAGTACGAGCTTTTGTCACGCGCAATACCCCCGTCGATGTTTCTTTGCTTTGAGACGTTGCGTAGAGAGACAGGCTCTAGTATCCCACCTTTCCCGCGTCTATACCACTTTTCCTCAAACGGTGTGCCGTAGTTCTGCTTGCTCATACCAAATTTCACATAATAACTTCGCTTATCCTTGCCTATCGGATCGCCGTTAGTGCGGTCTGATAGCTGTTCTGATTCCTTCTCTGTCATCGTCAAAAGATAGCTTTGCCAGCGAATGTTATCAGTTAGCACGCTTGAACCACGGGACGCTTGCTGCATGTCGCCAGCTCCTGATACTGCCATGCTTTTACTTGAGTGATGCAGGAATAGTATCGAACAGTTGTGCTTTCCAGCGATTGATCGGAGTATGCCTACGATATGTGTCATCTCAGAAGAACTGTTTTCATCAGCTCCATGAAACACTCGAAGTGTATCAAGTATGATAAGACGAGTACCATTGGCTGCCATCTCTAACTCTTCTCGAAACTCTTTGCTTTCAATACGTTTCATGTCCTGAGTGAAGTCTACTAGCATTATGTTTTCAGCGCAGGCAGCGCGATCAGACAGGCTTAACAATGGTCCGATAGCAGCAAGGCGATAACCTAACTCTTCCTCGTCATCTTCTCCTGACAGATAAACAACTTTTCCTTTTGGAGTTTCGCCTAAACCAAGGAGGTCTGTACCGCATGCTACTTGATGGGTAAGCATTAGGCCGAACATGCTTTTACCAGCACCGCCTGGTGATACCAATGAGCCTACGGTTCCGGCTTTAAAGCCTGGAATGATAAAATCCCGCTTAATGCTGGCGATGTCGATGGAGTACCAGGGTGCGACTTGGACTAGAGGCATAGACAACTCTCCTTGTTGCGCGGTTTACCAACAGCAAGGAGCGACTAAATGGCAAGCAATCATAGGGCTTGAACGCACAAGGACTTGTACGTTATAACTGTATTGGCGCTATGATGATGCTTCACATTTTAGACGCTCCTTTATAATCAAAGCCCTTCCATTTTTGCATAAAAAGTGGATTGTATGAAGCAAAACTTGAGATCAGGAACAGCGTTCCTGGTCTTTTGTTTTTTTCAGATATAGTATTCCATTGTGCATGTACCGATGATCTAGCGATGATTGCGGGTCCTTCCTGGAGGAAAATGAGTCTGCGCGGACGGAGCCCCCCAGGGGGTGGCTACATGCGGGATTTTTTGAAACGTCTGCATTAGCGTTTTTGATGCTTCCGAAGGGCTCCAAAGTCCATTTGCAGCCCAAGTTCTCACCTCATTTCCCGATATTCCATACATTACATGCAGTTACGCAAAAACAGGTGCGACCACTGGAAACGGTCGAATGGCCGTTTGACGACGGTTTTTCCCATCGGTGTACCGACGACCGTATGTGCCATTTAGTTATATCGGGGACTTACAGGGCAGTGAGTAAAACCGTCGTCAAAAGGTACATGCAATCGAAATAATTGGTAAATTTTCCTTTAAAAAGATTTAGTGTCGCATGTACTTAGATAAAATATCTTGACAAAATAATATGTTTAGTTGGTCGGCAACTAGACTTTAAGTACACTATTAATGGAATAAACAAACGTTAGTTTTTTTGCACGATTTACAACAAATACCTTGACGAATCCGCGACAGTTCTAAACCGCACGGAG
>Ga0315900_10009236_pt1 | contig 12537 bp, 14 predicted proteins | sample LakEriMetagenome_FD_203521 | JGI IMG/M metagenome (GOLD analysis project Ga0315900, IMG submission 203521) | Freshwater fungal communities from buoy surface, Lake Erie, Ohio, United States - Buoy 12 MA114 | ecosystem: Environmental > Aquatic > Freshwater > Lake > Lake biofilm | place: USA: Lake...
CATCCTTAAATAAATTGAGGTCGATGGCGAGGCGGTTTTTGTGGTTGCTGTCTTTGTGCCCGTAGCCCAGTTTTACGCCGGGAGCGCCATGTAACCTATGGTCGCGGTAAGCATCGCCAAGTGTAAGCTCGTAGCCGTGCTCGTAAGAAAAATCAATCAAGCGCGGGAGTAGCTTTACAAAAAGGCGTTGACGTTCACTAAGTTTCATTTAACACCCCTTACGCTCCCATTTAGATTTTTGCTGCCAATCGTATATCGTCAGCCACTGCATGTTATCAGGTGTATCAGGGCCGCCGCAAGCCAATGGTTTAGGATGGTCAATTCTCCAACCGGGGCAGGATGGTTTATTTAGTCCTGTAGATGGGCAAGCGTTTATTTTTGCAAAATCAGACTTTGCCTTGTAACTGCGCTTAATCTTGGCTTCTGCCAATGGAGAAAACACCAATGCAAAAATGATTAAGTATTTCATCGGTCTAGGCAAACAGAGGTTATCTGTGCATCTTTATGTTCGCGCTTAACAGACTGAATCATTTTAACTTTAGCAGTTTCACAAGTCTGCAAAGAACCATGCACAGTAACAGGCATATTAATTAATAGACCATTTGCAAGGATTATGTAAGAAAGTAAATAAGTCATTTTCTACGTTCAATCCTTTCTACATTGTTTTTTAACAATTCAATCTCAGCCCTATGCATTTTTGAATCTATATTCAATTGCAATAAATCTTTTTTAATTTCATTTTGAGAGTGTATTAGCTGCTCGACCTTTTCAATGCCAGTTTCAAGTTTAAATTTAAGCTCTCTAGCATTCCATCCGGCATAAACAAGAGCGCATATAAAAGCCCCAATGCACGACAGTAGCCACGGCAATGGCACTTCTAAGCCTAGTTTTATTTGCCTGCGCTCTACTTGCTCTGTCATTTAATCGCTGCCTTGATGTGTCCAGGTGAAACAAAGTTGATGGCTTTAGCCAGCCGCACCGCGTCCGGGTGGCCTGTTGGGTACACCCGCTCTAGCGTGTCGCTGATGGTCAGCTCGTTGCCTTGGGGCTTGCCGAATATGTCCGCTATTGCGGTGTGCGCCAAGATCAGGTCACCGACCCAAACGAGCGCGGTGTAAACGACAAGGAAGGGCCATGCAACAAGAGCCTTCCAGTTTTTGGACTGCCACGGCCAGTAAAAGTTGTCCGCAAAGACAATTGCCGGGCCCACGTAGGGCAGCAGCCGGATGAGAAAGTCGATCATGGTATTTGCGCCCGCAATGGTTCAATGGCTTGCTCTAGCTCGTACATGAGTTTGAAGCCGGGGTCGGTGGCAACCAAGTGCGCAATAACTGTTGCCCTAGCCTCCGCAGGTGTCATGCCAGAAGTAAGCGCTGCGGCCTCTGGTTTAGCCATCGCAATGTCAACAGTCTGCAATAGCATTCCCTGCCGCATAACCTTTGCTAAATCGTCGGCTTTGGCAGCTTCTAGTGCTCTAATCTGCTCTAGCGGTGTCGGGCCGGGTGGTTGTGGGCGATTTGCAATTGCGTCAATTTCATCTTGCGCAAGCTCTATTTCGCTCACGCTTCCAGTTACCATGTCTACAACTAAACGTTTCATTTAGTAGCCTTTCGAAGTTGCGCTAAGAGTCCCAGCGTCAAAAGTATTTACACCGCCAAGCGTTGTAATACGAACTCTATCTAGTGGGCCTGATAAAGCTTTAGAGCCGCATCCAAGTTGAATTGTTGGGGATGAATCAGACAACACAGCAGAAATAGCCCAAAGGTTAGTTGCTGGGTCTACAAGATTCAAAAATATATGACCGCTGTACACACTTGCTGCCGTTGCTGTAACCATGATTGGTACGGCTGCTGTAGAAGTAATTGCAACCGAGCCAGCAACGTTATTACCAGTGGCTGTATATCCAGTAGTTTCTATGCCTCCAATGTCGCCAATTTGCACGCAAATAGAGCTTGAGCCATTGGTACTAATTCCGGCTAAAGGTATGACAATTTCGCGCGCCCAAGGCGCTATACCTGTGAAGTCAACGCTTGTACCAGAGGCTGTAACAGATGGCGATTGTTGCATGCGCGGCACTCCCTGTAGCGCATTGCCGCCTTGTCCTTGTATTGTGCTAGGAGATGTTGCCCATGTCCCTGCTGTTGCTTGAGTGCTTTCAATGTAGCCGATTACACGGTAAGCTACATTAGTGCGTGCATTAGTTGAATAAATAACACTTGCACTATTTGATGCCACTGAAATTGATGTTGTGCTAATTACGCCGGACTCTGATAAATCAGTACCACCTAAAGCGTTTACAACAGCAAGCTCTATCGTTCCAGCATTGTTTATTGCAAGAACAGCTAGGCGCGATAGTGATGCGCTAGTTGTTCCTAGCGTTGCAGTGCTTGGGACAACCAAATTTGCAGGCGTACCCTTAACGAATGAAACAGTACCACTGCCAAGCGTAGTAGATCGAAACTCCAAAGCCAAAGCCGATGCACTAATGGTTAAGGCACTAGCTGCAACAGATGCGCTAATTGGCTGTATTTGTCGTACTTCTGCAACAGCAGATGTAAGGCCTCCAAGACTTGTAATATCTGTATTTGCACCAGACAAGGCAAATCCAGTCGTAACCACAGGGAAGCCACTTGCACGCTGATATGCTACAACTTGCCAACCACCAGAGATAGGTATTGCAATTGCGCAATCATTTGCGACTGTGGTAATGTTTGCAGCACCCGGCAAAACTAATGTTGCGGAATGTGTTAGCAACAAAGCGCCTGAAAATATTAAAAACCGTGGCCCGTTGTAATTTGTGCCAAATGATGTAATTGTTGTAGTTCCTGTTATTTGCAGGAAGTTAGACAATTGAGCGCCAATATCAGTGGTAGCAGCACTAGCAATGCTAGTTAATGTGCCTTGGCTAAAAAGCTGCTCAAATCGCAAAGATTGGCCTGTGCCAACACCAGCGCTCAAGCCTGTTAGCTTGTTGCCACCCATAGCCAAATTGCCTGTAATTGGCGTTTGACCATCAGCACTTACTGATTGTTGTATTGCTGTAGCAACATCGTTGATAAGAGATTGCCAGTCTGCGGCTGTGGCAGATACGCCATTTACCGCAGGATTCCAGCTATTTACTGGTAAACTGTAGCCACCTGATCCGTTACGAGACATTTGCTTGTCCTTTAATCAACATGATTGAATCTATTTTCATAGCGTTTTTTTTGTATCTTATTGTGACTGGGATTCTTGAATCCCTGCAATAGGCGAAGTCATGTAAGTGGCTTTCCTCAATGCTTTTATTAGCTCTGGGTCAACTTTTCCTGTAACTTTTCCAGCGTTATAAAATGCTTCTCCCATAAGCCGAGGAGATGAAATAGCAGCCAAACCAGCAGCAGCAGGCAAGTTTCCTGTTACAGCCAATCCAGCGCCACCAGTTCCAACGCCTGCACGCTGTATTCCTCTTGGCATAAAATCGTTTAGCGCTTGTCCCGCTAAAGCAGGCATAAAATCTTGGCCCCCGGCTTGTATCATTTCTTGCGCTAAATCTGCGCGTTGCCCGTAATTTGTATTTACGTTATTTCGCATTAATGATTGAAGTTTGCGCATTGATGTGTCTGCACTTGCCTTTTGACCAAGAGACAATGCTTTTTCTATTTCTTTAATAGTGTCAGAGGCTTCGCTGTAGCCTTTCATTACCTTGGCGTACTCTGGTGCTTGTTTGCTTATCTCTCCACGTAAAGAGTCGTAAACTTTACCAGCAGCAGTACGTGCAGTTTTTTGCTCAAAAGGAATTTCTTCAAGAATACCGCCAATTTTTTGTTTAAGAGCATCCAAACCTTCCGGCGTATGAAATTCTGTTGGGTCTAAATTTTTCCAGTTATCAATTTCGCCCTTAATTTGAGACAACGCAGAGGCTGCTTTTTCGTTTTTAATTTGGCCTTTAAATGTAGCCATTCCAATAGCATCGTTTACAGCTTGATCTACATTTTTTAAATCTAAGACTGTTTTATCCGCTTTTATTCCTGACATGCCTTGACGATATGTGGCTTGTTTTTGTTGGCCCATAGCCTCAAGATTCTGTTTTGCCATTGTCAAAACGTCATCCATGCTAGATTCGCCGCGCATTGCTTTAGTAAAATCTTCAGCAACTTTGCCGCCTTCTTTTCCAGCACGTAGCGCTTGTGTTAATGCAGAATCTCCAACACCAGTAGTTGCACCAATAGCTTTTTTAGCCAATGTTCCTGTGCCAGAAATAACTTTACCAGCCACTGGAATAGCAGCGCCAATTGCTGCGCCTGTGCTAATTTGCTCTGGGTCTGCTAAAGCCGCAGAAGCTCCACCAGTGGCAGCGCCACCAGCTACACGAGTAGCCAATGCTTTTGCGCCAGTTTGACCGCCAGAACTCATGCCGCTAGTGCGCAATGCTTCAACCAACGCAGGAGATGCCTTTAGAGCTTGAGCGCCTTTTGCCAATACGCCGGGCACGCCTGCTGTACCTGCTATTTCACCAGCCAACTTTCCAGCGCCATAACCAAATGAGTCAGTTTCAGCACCCATAGATGCCAAACCAGCATCCATAGCTGCTCGACGCTCGCGGTTAGATTCAAGGCTTAATCCTTTTCCAGCCATTGCGTCTTTTGCAATGTCCCAAGGTGCAAGAATAGTAGCTCCAATAGAGCCAGCGCCACGAATGCCACCAGCTAAAACATTACCTAATGTTTGAAGTGCGCCGCTTTTTTCTTGTGCAGGAGCTTTACCTCCAATGCGCTGCTTTACCACCCGCTGCATTACTTCGGGTGCTGTACCGTCTGGAAACTCTAAAATAGTGCCATCAGGCAATTCGGCTTCAATCATGGCAAAATGTTTCCTTGTGCGTCAAATTTAAGCCGTTTGGAATTTGATTGCGAAGACTGGACTTGAGGCGCTCCACCTTCTGACATATATGTGCCGCCTCGCAAAGATTCTGCTTTTTGCTTATTAAATTCAGTTCTACGCTGCGCGGCTTGCATTGCTCTATTTAAAATTTCTTCACGCTGCTTTGGAGTTTTACTTGCAGAGGCTTGCAAATCAAGCAAAATAGCACGCTCCCCTTCTGTTGGGTTTCCTCCAAAAATAGACTTCATTGAAGTAAGCGCTTGGTCTTTTATGATGTTTTCCATTGCTATGGTTGCATCTGCTGCTTTTGAAGAACCGGGCAAATTGCTTCTAATTGTTGCTCTAGTAGCAGCACCAACACCAGAATAGGCATCTTTATTTAGTTCAAGCGCTTTTTGCAATGAGCCAATAGCACCCATGCCATTTTGTACAGCATCATCAGCTTCAAACAATTCTTTTTGCGCTGTTGCAGATAATCCAGCAGCGCCCTTTTTAGGTGCAGATACTGGCTTACCATCCGGGCCAACTATAGGCACAGCCTGACCATTTACAAGCTGCATGGGGCCTGCATCTGTTTGGATTATTTGAGCTTGTTGAGGTTGAGGCGCAGGGCGCAGGCTTGCTGCAAGTCTTGTCATATCTTTACGCGCATCAATTTGCATTTGTTGCAATTCACGTTGCGAAGCTAGTTTTTCTTGCTGACTGGTGCGCTGATCTTGCATTCGCATTTGCAACTCTTGAGCGCGTGCATCCCTTTGAGCTTGAGCTTCTTGCTGCCTAAACAATCGTGCATCTTCGCGCTCTTGTTTTTGAGCCTCAATCTGTGGGAGTTGTATCATTCCTTGCTGCCCCATTTGACGCAAGTCTGGCGATTGCATTAGTGCGCCATAAGCGGCCTCCATGTTAGGAGCTTGTGCAGGCATTACAGGGCCTACGCCATCTTGAGGCGCATTTGCTGGCGTGCCTTTAGAATTACGCAAAAATTCAGCAAGCGCTTTATTTGTGCTTTCTGTGCGCTGCTGCATTACATCTTTAATTTCTTGGTCTGCGCTTTCTGCATCTTTTTTGCCAGAGTACATGCGCAATCCCTGAATTAAAGAATCGGAGATCGAAGGCTTGATATAAACACCACCAACCATTTGTCCTTGTGGCGTTTGAAAACTTTGCAATGCATCTTGCCCAGCTTTGCGTTTTGCTAATGCATTTTGTAAGCGTAGATCAAATTCGTTCATATTTCACCTTAAAACGAGCGACCTAACCCAGAGCCTATTTGAGCGCCCATCATTGCGCCTTGCGGCCCTCCGTACAAGCCTCCTAAAACACCGCCACCAATTCCAAACAAGCCACTCATCATATTACTGCTGCCTGCTTGATTTGCGTTATAGTTGTTTAGCTGTGCGCCATAGTTTGCTTGCGCTGCGCCCAAATAATCAGCGCCTTGCGTCGGGTTTTGCATGGCGTAACTTTGAAATTGCGGGGATTGCACTTGAGCGCCTGAGCGTAGCGCGTTTACAAGATTTAGCGGCCTATCTTGCACATATGCTTGTTCTTGCAATGCACTTGCACGATTTGCTTGGTCTAGGTTAATTCCTTGCAAAGCTGCCTGTAGCTGTAAATCGTTACTACGTTGGCCTTGGGCTGTCATTTCTTTACCATAAGCATCGGAGCCTAATGTAATGCCTTGGTTTGCCAATCGTGTGCGCAATGCCTCTTCTTGCTGTGCAAGATTTGGTTGTAAGCGAGACATAATAGCTTGTTGTGCAGTTTGACCCACATCGATGCCACGACTAGGTAGCTGTGACATATCCAATTCTGGATTGGATAAAAGCCCTTTTATTTTGTCAAAGCCAGTACTTGCCGTGTCTGCATATTGGTTTGACAATTCCATTTGCCGATCTAGCGTGGCTTGGGCTTGGGGTGAAAGTGTTTGAGTTTGAGTCCACCGTCCATCAGGCGATTCTTCATAAGTCAAATTGCCATATGGCGTAATTTGATTTACTCGATTGGCTCTAGTTGTGTATCTAGCGGTTTCTAAATTGCCAGCAGCTGTTTTTTCTGCTGCTGCGCCGTAATCTGGCGCTGGCGGTGGAGAGCTACTTTTTCCCATAATATCTATCCTCTAAAAATTTGCATTCGGACTTATACATCCGATATAGAAGCAAATCACCATCAGGGATAGCCTGCGCCAGTGTTGCATCAATTATAAAGCCTAATTTTTCTAATAACAACCTTGCTTTGTCATTATTTGAATTTACAGGCGCTGTAATCCTTTTGGCTCCAATTTGGTTAAATGGGTAATCAAATATTAAACCCAAAAAACCTTTACTTGCCCAACCATCTAAACCAGCAATATGCCCAACAATGTTTGCGCCGTTCCAGTCTTCATACAAAACACCAGCCACCAAATCACCGTTTTGATTTAATTTACCAATTGCAGTTCCACGCCCTTTTAACCATGTTCCGCCAGTTTTTGCGCATACCCAAGGGCCAATTAAATCAGCATCAAAAGTAACTTCATTGCCCCATACTTTCACAGTACGCTATTTCCCTGCTGGTATAAATAGTCCATATTGGTAAATCTAACGTCAGTGCCATTGTTTTGGACTTTCATGCGTACAGCAGCAGAGTTGGCTACTGCGCCAACGGTTTGCCATGCTGTAATTGCAGTCAGGCCACCGCCCCAAGTCATCAATCCCCAAACCATAGCGCCCCAAGTCATGCCAGTAGGCGGCGTATAGCTTAATGTTCCTTGTGGTTCGCTAACATTAAAGTCTGTATTTATTCCATACAACACTGACGGATTACCAGAGCTTTGCAAATACGGGCGAACCATCGTAAAGTATTTATTGCGCGCTTTGTTGCCAAAATAACTAAATGCTGGGAGCACATCAGCTTGTATTGGCGTTGTGTTGTCTAAATTGCCAACCCATGCCTTTTTGACAGAGTTGGCATCTCCATAATACAAACCATTTGCAGAATTTAGCCATACTGTAGCGTTCCAACCAGTTAATTTAGTCCAAGCGCCTGTAATTGTGTTTTGTGCATATTGAAAGTTCATGCCATTACCAGCAGGAATGTTCAATATAAGCATATTGTTATCGGGATATTGACAAAGCTGCCATCCATAATTTGTAGGGTATGAGTTTGCAGCCTGACTAACGGAATTTTGTATTTTGTCCGTTAAAGCAACGCGCCGATCAACAGAGGCAGACAATAAACCTTTGCCCAATGGAAATACGCCTTCCATGCAATTAATGGCTAAATCACCGCCAAACTTAATGCCGCAACGCCTGCCTATTGGCCTTCCAAGTGTAAACACACCAACCAAGCGCCAATCAGAAGCACTTGAGGGGTCAGTGCCGGAATATACTGCCACCTCTCCATTGGTTGACAAAATTACAAAATGGTCATCAGAGCCGCTGCCAGCGTCAATAGTCCATGTGTAGCAGGCTTGTATTGAGCCGCCCAACCTAAAAATAGAACCTAAATCTAATTGCGATGCTGCACCACCAATAGAATTTACTGGCAAATACCACACTCGCATTGAGTTATTTTCAACAAAGAAAAGACGGTTTTTAAATAATTGCGCGTGAACTAATAATGTAGTAGTTACACCTGTAATGGCTGGTGTTGATACTCCTGTAACTGCTGTCCAAGTAGCGCCGTCCCAAAGCCTCGGCGAATCAACGCCGTTGACCATGTAAAGAAAAGAGCCGCCCGGTGTAGTGATTTGTGCGTGTTGCCACTTAGCATTTGATAGCCCTGTAACCACAGCCGCACCTACAGCGCCAGCAGTAGTTACATTGTAAAAAGATGTACCAGCAGCAGCAAAAAGCGTAGAACCTCCACTAGTAGGCAAATACTCCACAAGTGTCTCTACCGTTGCAGGGATGCTAGTAACGTGGTCAGAGCTTCCTTTTCGTATTCCCAAATACGATGGATAAGGCCACCAATTTTCAAGGATTACCGCATCGCTAGGCGGCATATCTGCTATGCCGTCACGGTCATTTAAACCGCCTACTGGCGCTGGTATAGAAGTCGCTGATGCGTTCATTTTTAACTAGGCCAATTGCCATCCGGCAAATTCATTGTGGTAAGCAGTACAGAGCTACCAATTGGAGCAAGAGATAGCTTGGGATAGCTTTTATCTTGAGCTTTATTGCTTTCTAGCAAACTTCTAAACTCCGACAAATCAAATGATGCGTCTAGCCCTTTTGCTTGTTTCCACTGAGTTTTTAGTCCAGTAATTAGCAGGCTATCGGTAAATATAAATGTATCGCTATCAGAGCCAAAAGCAGTAAGAGCTACGCCAGCAGGTGAGTAAATCCATGCTTTAGAAACATACTCCATTGCAAACAATAACCCATTGGGAGGCGGCGGATTAATTGCGTATGTGTTTCCAACAATTCTAAATCGCTCACGAGGCCCGGCGTAAACAATGCCGGACTTAAACGATTGCCAATCTTGCGCAGACTGTGGCCCCATCAAAGGCCAGCGGTTAGTTCTGTCCCATTCGGTCTGTGGTATTTCTCTATCCCAATCTGATGGCAAGTTATATTGAACTTGTGAAAATTCCAAAGTAACAGTGCCAGACGCTGTGGCAGGCATATTCATTGTTACTTGTGTACCATTATCAACACTTATGATTTGCGCAAAAGGCTCTACACCTACGCCAGCAATGCCAAATTGTGTAGATAGGGATGATGTATCACTGATGCCTGTAATTACGCTAGAGCCAAGCGTAGTAGTGCCTGTAAGCGAATAGGCAACGGTCTGCAAGATGTACTCTTTATTCAGCCGCTGCCATTCAAACTGTTTTACAAGGTCATTACCAAGCCTATACAACAATGCAGACATTTGGCGTATCTGCTGATCAGTCGTGCCTACTACAACAGTAGGGCGATTAATTGCGAGTTCATCGCATACTTGTTGTATTAGGCTAAGTAAGTTCATGTCTCTGCGGTTTCTTTACGTTGTCTGCCGGGCTTCTTTTCGGCTTCTATTTCATTTTTACCAGCAATCATGGCGCGAAGCTCTGCCATTTCTTGGCGTAGGCGTTCATTTTCCAATGCTTGAGCCGTAGCTGCGGCGGTAGATTCTGCAACACCCAAATAAGCCTTCGCTTTTTCGCGCAATTCACGGAAACCCATGCCCATCTTTTGGCAATGTGCGTCAGTCAATCCTGCCAATTGCTCGACGGTATGGCACTCAAAATATTTAGATTCTTTTACTTGAGAACGCGTGATTTGAGGCCATTGCTCCAGCGGAGTTCCTGTAAAGCCAGAGCTTTCTCCGCGCTGAAATTCTGCCCATGCTTGCGGGTATTTTTGTTTATCTTGCTCGCTTAGTTTGCGTTCAATAATATTATTGGTATCACCGGGAATAGTGATTCGAATATGCGGGATGTCCTTAAAAATAGGACGACCTGCCTTTTCTGATTCTGATTTAAGCTCTACAGCGTCACTGTAGATTGATACAAATACATGCGATTCGAGGTGAGGATTACTCATTCTGATCTTTCGTTAGTTAATGGGAGGATAGCCCCGAAGGGCTACCCTATTCTAAGCGTTAAGCCGCCAATCCGTCATCCATCAAAGGATATTGGATTTCAAATTCTGCCAAGCCAGCAGAAGGAGTGCCAACAGCAGAAGCGCCTTTGGCAGATTTAACGCGGTCACCAGCCACAACAGCATCATCAACACTACCAGCCGTGGCGGTAGCATAGACGTTTGCATTGTCAACAAAACCAGTCAGCGCTTTACCCACTGCTTTACCGTAGATTTGATACCAACCATATTGATTAGCTACGTTTGCAGACATGGCAACAGCCACAGGGCCAATGGCATTAGCTGCCAAAAGTGCTGTAGTGTTGTCATCTTGGTTGAACGTAACCCAAGAGCCAACTTCGGTAGAAGCTACACCTTGCAAGTAAATAAACTCACCTACATAGTAGGTTGAATCTTTAGCTTGTACGCGAGTTCCCAAAGGGTGATTTAGGGTTGTGTCGGTCGACGCGATAGGTTGAAAACCTAGAGTTGGGTCTGTAACTACAAAAGTCATAATTGTTTCCTTAAATTAAGTTAAAGAGGCCGAAGCCCCTTTGATTAGTCTGCCAAAACGCCTTGGAATTGAGCGCCGGAGCATGTCAAGTTACCAGCCCAACCCATCAAGCGCACAATTGCATCTTGGTTAACCGATTGACGATCACCGCCAATTGGCACAAAGTTACGATCACGATGTGGGCGCAAGAACAAGAACTTGCTGTTAATGAAGTACATTCGGTTTGTTGGGATAGAACCACCAATACCGCCATCCAAGAACACATCGCAGTTCAAGCCTGCGCCCATGTACTTAATAGAGGTGAAGCCAGCAGCAGCGCTAGATTCAGAGGTTACACGCTGGATAGCTTGCAACGATTCCAAAAACAAGCGGTAGTAGTTGTTATCAGCCACAATCATGTCGGGACGATCTGTACCACGAACCAATTGCACAGCGACACGGTTCATGTAGCTTTGAATATTGGCAGAAGTAGCAGCAGCGCCACCATCGGTAGTAGCGTCAAAAGCAATGTTGCGCCAGAAAGCCCAAGTGCTTCGGGGGATTCCACCATAAGTACCAGAGCTAGGAGATGTGCTGATAGCAGCAGCCAAACCGGTAATGTCTTTGCCAGAGTTGCCAGTACCATCAGAATACACGCCAGCGCTGATTTGGTTCATCAATTGAGCCTCAGCAACTTGTACGCGGCCTTCAAGCATATCGATAATTTGCTCTTTACCAGCGTTTTGCAGTTGCTCTAGGCCAGAAATAGACACAGCAGCAGCATATTGCTTCAAATCAAATTGAGCGGAGCTGATTGGGCTATTTGGCGTAATATCGATTGTGTCGTAACCAGAGTACGATGAAGCATTCTGGGTAGAAGCATCGTTATACATCAGTTCCTGCAAAATCACGTTACCGCCGCTAAACGGTTTTACGTTGCCGCGCTCTTTTAGCTTGGCAAGCAATGCATTGTTTTTAGTTACGGAGTCCGCAAGGGTTCCGCTGCGAGATTGAATTGTTGTCGAGATAATATCCGACAGATTGGCGAATGTTGCCATAGTTCAGGTTCCTTAAATTGAATTAGCCAAATTGACTTGCAATCAAAGACCGCAAATCACTTCCATTGGTTTGAATGCCGCCAGCGCTAGGACTAGAACTCTTTACCGATACCGCCGCAGTTTTTGCGCGTAGGGCTTGAGCCTCTGCCGTTGCTTTTTTCTGAGCATCTAACCGTTGCTGTTCAATCAGGGATTGCCTGATGTCTGGATTCATCCAAACAGCCTTCTCGTATGCATCTTGTAGTGATGTGGCTTTACCAGTCTCTAGTAAATCTGCCATATCACCCCGCACAGCATCGAAATGTGCGTTTCCAGCTTGAGAAAACTGCTCTAGTTCTTGACTAGCGCGGGCCTGCTCTTGCTGTTGGATACTATTATGCCACTGTTGTTGAGTTTGCCGCAATTCATTTAATTGTTGCATTAAATATTGAGTTTGCGGGTCAACTTGAGGCGCATTTTGCACCGCTTGCAAATCAATTCCATATTGCTGTGCAAGTTGCTGGAAATATTGCGTTTTGGTAGCAGGGTCTGAATATCTTAGAGTATGGTCTGCTTTTAATAGTGCGCTAATTGCTGTGGG
>Ga0315900_10009237_pt1 | contig 12537 bp, 11 predicted proteins | sample LakEriMetagenome_FD_203521 | JGI IMG/M metagenome (GOLD analysis project Ga0315900, IMG submission 203521) | Freshwater fungal communities from buoy surface, Lake Erie, Ohio, United States - Buoy 12 MA114 | ecosystem: Environmental > Aquatic > Freshwater > Lake > Lake biofilm | place: USA: Lake...
CATGAGCCGCCGGATGATGTCCTCGACACGGCGCACGTCCGGAATGCCCTGCAGCGTCTCCGACCGTTCAACCTTGTCGCCGTCCGGATCGCGGCCCTCGCCGAAGATCACGGATCAGGGCCTGACGGAGGTCTCCGGGCAGGTCGGACGGGGAATGCATCGCGGGCAGCGAAACACGGATCCGCGAAAGATCGGGGAACCGGTCGGCGGGAAAGCCCGCCTTCCGTCAATCATCCCGTAACCGCGGCCCGGCGCGCCTCAGGAATCCATCTTCAGGGCGGCGATGAAGGCCTCCTGCGGAATGTCCACCTTGCCGAACTGGCGCATCTTCTTCTTGCCCTCCTTCTGCTTGTCCAGAAGCTTGCGCTTGCGGGAGATGTCGCCGCCATAGCACTTGGCGGTCACGTCCTTGCGCAGGGCCGAGATGGTCTCGCGGGCGATGACCTTGGCGCCGATCGAGGCCTGGATCGGGATCTTGAAGAGGTGCTGCGGGATCAGGTCCTTCAGCTTCTCGCACATGGCGCGGCCGCGGCTCTCGGCGCGGTTGCGGTGGACCAGCATGGAGAGGGCGTCGACCGGCTCGCCGTTCACGAGGATCGACATCTTCACCAGATCGCCCTCGCGGTAGTCGGTGATCTGGTAGTCGAAGGAGGCATAGCCCTTCGAGATCGACTTCAGCCGGTCGTAGAAGTCGAAGACCACCTCGTTGAGCGGCAGGTCATAGGTGACCATGGCGCGCGAGCCGACATAGGTGAGGTCGATCTGGACGCCGCGGCGGTCCTGGCAGAGCTTCAGCACCGAGCCGAGATAGTCGTCCGGCGTCATGATCTTGGCGCGGATCCACGGCTCCGAGATCATCTCGATCTTCATCGGGTCCGGCATGTCCGCCGGATTGTGCAGCTCGATCACCGAACCGTCGCGGAGCAGGATCTGGTAGACGACCGAGGGGGCGGTGGCGATCAGGTCGAGGTTGAACTCGCGCTCCAGCCGCTCCTGGATGATCTCCAGGTGGAGAAGCCCGAGGAAGCCGCAGCGGAAGCCGAAGCCGAGCGCGGCCGAACTCTCCATCTCGAAGGAGAAGCTGGCATCGTTGAGGCGGAGCCGGCCCATGGCGGCGCGCAGGTCCTCGAAATCGGCGGCGTCCTGGGGAAAGAGGCCGCAGAAGACGACGGGCTGCGCCGGCTTGAAGCCCGGCAGGGCCTGGGCCGTGGGCTTGCGCTCGTCGGTGATGGTGTCGCCGACGCGGGTGTCCGCAACCTCCTTGATCGACGCGGTGATGAAACCGACCTCGCCCGGACCGAGATCCGACACGTCCTTCATCTTCGGCGTGAAGACGCCGATCTTGTCGATGTCGTAGACGGCGTCGGTGCCCATCATCTTGATGCGCTGGCCCTTCTTCATCATGCCGTCGATGATGCGGACCAGCACGACGACGCCGAGATAGGGGTCGTACCAGCTGTCGACCAGCATGGCCTTGAGCGGTGCGGCGCGGTCGCCCTTCGGCGGCGGCAGGCGGGTGACGATGGCCTCCAGCACACCCTCGATGTTGATGCCCGTCTTTGCCGAGACCTCGATGGCTTCGGAGGCGTCGAGGCCGATGACGTCCTCGATCTGCTGCTTGACACGCTCCGGCTCGGCAGCCGGCAGATCGATCTTGTTGAGCACCGGCACGATCTCGTGGCCGGCGTCGAGCGCCTGGTAGACGTTTGCCAGCGTCTGCGCCTCCACCCCTTGCGAGGCATCGACCACGAGGATCGAGCCCTCGCAGGCGGCGAGCGAGCGCGACACCTCGTAGGCGAAGTCGACGTGTCCGGGCGTGTCCATCAGGTTGAGGACGTAGGTCTTGCCGTCCTTCGCCGGGTAGTCGAGGCGCACGGTCTGCGCCTTGATGGTGATGCCGCGTTCCTTCTCGATGTCCATGTTGTCGAGGACCTGTTCGGTCATCTCGCGCGCGGTCAGGCCGCCCGTCACCTGGATGAGGCGGTCGGCGAGGGTCGATTTACCGTGGTCGATGTGGGCCACGATCGAGAAGTTGCGGATGAGGTCGAGCGGCGTGTCGGTCATGGCCCGCACATAGCAGCGAAGCCCGTCCTTTGGAAGGATTGCCGCGCCGGAGGGGCCGCGGCTGATCGACATCAATGCCGGAGAGGGGTTCCCGGGCGATTGAGTTGCCACAGCGGGCATGGGCATGCGCCGCCGATCGCCCCTGGAGCCCCCCGATGCAGGACCCCGTCTTCTTCACCCTGGCCGTCATCGCCCTGCTGGCGACACCAGGCCCGACCAACACGCTGCTCGCGGCGTCCGGGGCGCTGTCAGGATTCCGCAGTTCACTGCCGCTCATCGGCGCCGAGATCGCCGGCTATCTCCTGGCCATCGGCATGCTCCACCTGGTCCTCGGGCAGATCCTGCTCACCACGCCGCTGCTGAACGCCGTCCTCAGGCTCGCGGTCGGCGCCTACCTGCTCGTCGCGGCGCTGCGCCTGTGGCAGCGGCGCGATGATCTGGCGGGGGCCGCCGGGACCATCGGCATCGGCAAGGTCTTCGTGACCACCTTGCTCAACCCGAAGGCGGCGGTCTTCGCCTTTGTCGTGCTGCCGCTGTCGCAACCGGCCCCCTGGCTGCATCTCGCCAGCTTTGTGCTGCTCATCATCGCCGCCGCAAGTGCGTGGATCCTGCTCGGCGCCAGCATTGCGCGCTCCGGCGCTGCCCGCAGGGGCGTTTCGCGCGTCGCAGCGACTGCTCTCGCCCTGTTCGCGGGACTGATCGCCGTCGGCTGAGCCACGCTTGCCAAGTCGGGGGCCCGGGTGCGAGATAGCGCCTGTTGCGGTGCATAGAGAGGCCCCGGTGACCCGCAAGCGAGAAGCCTACCAGTCCGGCCATACCCCCAAATTCATGGTCGTGGTCGACGACACGCCCGAATGCGACCGTGCCATCGTCTTTGCGGCGCGCCGTGCCGCGCGCACCGGCCACCGGCTGCAGATGCTGGCCGTGATCGAGCCGAAGATCGGCGACGGACAGGCGCTTTTCGGCGTCGCGGACGTCATGCGCGCCGAAGCCCATGCCGACGCCCGCGCAAAGCTGGACGCGGCTGCCGACCGGGCCATGAAGCTCGTCGGCGTCGAACCGGAGCTCGTCGTGCGCGAAGGCACGCTGGCAGAGGCGATCCTCGCGCAGATCGAGGACGATCCCGACGTCTCGATCCTCATCCTTGCCGCGGGCGCAGGCAAGGAGGGCCCCGGCCCGCTGGTGTCCAGCCTCGCCCGCACCGCCGGCTCCTATCCCATTCCCGTCGCCATCGTGCCGGGCCAGCTGTCCGACGAGGAGATCGAGGCGCTGGCCTGACCCGCAGGGTCACCAGGTCAGTTCGGCGATGGCGATACGATTGTCGGCCGCGGCCCAGGCCCGCACGGCGATCCGTTCCTCGTTGAACAGGCCGACCACGGTCCGCCCCACCTCCGTGCCCGGCAGACGCAGGGTCGTCGTGGCGTCGGTCGGCACACCGCGCGTGACATCGGAGGGCTCCCGACCGTCCAGCAGCACCACATCGCGCGGAAGCCCGAAATAGCCGCGCGGCCGGGTCATCTGCACGACGGCGCCCGCGGCGCGGTCGGCCTCCGCCAGGGGCCTCGCCGGCCGCAGGTGCACCACGGATGACGAGCGCGGGAACGGCGAGCGGTAGGTGTGGGTGACGGGATGGCCCGGAACCGCCAGAACGAACTCCAGCGTGTCGACCGGACCGGCCACCACCTCGCCCCAGCGCCCGTCGGCCGCCGTGGTCGCCTTCAGCAGGGGGTCTCCCTGCCGCGCCGCCGTGGCAGGATCCACACGGTAGATTTCCACGGTGGCGCCGGCCACGGGCCTGTTGCTCGGCACGCCGCCCGGATTTCCGGTGACGAGACCCGAGAGCCTGACACTGGCCTCCGGGGCGACGGCCAGGGCCGCGGGCTCGCGGCCGGCGATGAAGCGGAACATCTCGCGGAAGGCGCGCGGATGGAAGGCGACCTCGCGATGGTCGAGCTGGCCGAGGGCAATGTTGGTGGCACCACGCAAGGCCGGGCCCTCCGCGGTGATGCCGGTGGCGACGCCCGGCCTGCCGACGAGCCGCCCGTCGGGCTGGGCGAACTTGTCGTTGCCGTCGCTCCGCAGTGTGAGGAACGCCGTCTCAGGCACGACATCGCTGTCGCGGCGGTTCAGCATGGTCAGGAAGGGGCCGCGTCCGTTGAACTCGCTGCCGGGGCTGGCCTCCCAGTTGAAGACGCCGCGGTTCGGCGTGCCGCAGAGTACCGCGTGGCTGACGCGGGCCGCGCCGCCCGCCTCGACCACATAGTTGCGCACCGCATTGCCGCCGCGGGAACTGGCGACGAGAGCGACGCGCGATGCTCCCGTGCGGGTGCAGAGCGCCTCGACCTCGGCCGCAAGCTCCCGCAGCTGGTCAGCGGTCCCCGACCGTCCGGCCATCGGCGCCGCATCATCGGCCCGGGCGAGAGGATCGGTAAAGTTCATCGCCTCCAGGCGCTCGCGGGGCCAGCCGTTGGTCACGAACCGCCACAGCGTGCTCATCCAGAGGGCAGCGTGGTCGCCGTTGCCGTGGACGAAGAGGACAGGCACCTGCGGAGCCTGCTGGGCCCGCAGAGGCCCGAGGGCAGCAAGACCGAGGGCCGAGCCGGACAGAAGGATGGTGCGACGCGTCAGCATGGAGGTTCTCCATGTGCCAGCGTCGGCGTCGCGGCCGGGGCCGTCAAGCGCGGCCGCCGGCTTTGCGGTTGACGATGGATCGATGCATCGCCACATGATGTCTGGAAGAATTCGATTGAATCATTCCAATACGCCCGGCCTTGAACCGGTGCGCACGGAGACCGCCATGTTCATCCAGACCGAAGCCACTCCCAATCCGGCAACCCTCAAGTTCCTGCCCGGCCGCACTGTTCTGGAAACCGGAACACTCCACATGCCCAATCCGGAGGCGGCAAGGCAGTCGCCGCTGGCCGAGAAGCTCTTCGCCATCGACGGTGTCGCCGGCGTCTTCTTCGGCAACGACTTCATCACCGTGACCAAGGGCGCGGCCGAGTGGCCGCATCTGAAGCCCGCCATCCTCGGCGCCATCATGGAGCATTTCATGTCGGGCCAGCCGCTGCTGCGCGCCGACACCTCGCTGGCGCCCGACGGCGACGAGGAATTCTTCGATCCCGCCGATTCAGGGACCGTCGACACCATCAAGGAACTGCTGGAGACGCGGGTGCGCCCGGCTGTGGCCGCCGACGGCGGCGACATCACCTTCCGCGGCTACAAGGATGGCATCGTCTATCTCGCCATGCAGGGCTCCTGCTCCGGCTGCCCGTCGTCCACCGCGACGCTGAAGCACGGCATCCAGAACCTGATGCGCCACTTCCTTCCCGACGTGCGGGAAGTGCAGGCGATCTGACGGGGCGCGGCACGCCGCCCCTTTCCGGCCCGGCGCGGACGGTGTAGCACCGGGCCATGCTCGTTCTCGCCCTCGATACGGCTCTGGCAGCCTGTTCGGTCGCGGTTCTGGATAACGTGTCCGGAACCGTGCTGGCACAGGCCTGCGAGCCGATGGACCGTGGCCACGCCGAGCGCCTCATTCCCCTCGTTGCGGAAACCTGTGCCGCCGCCGGCATCGCGCCCGGCGCCTGCCGCCGCTTCGTCGCGACCACCGGCCCCGGCAGCTTCACCGGCCTCAGGGTCGCGATCTCGGCGGCCCGCGCCATGGCGCTGGCGACGGGGGGCGATGCCGTCGGCATCTCGACCCTCGCCGCGCTGTCGGAGCCCTATCTCTCGGCCGCCGAGCCGCTCGCCGTGCTCGCCGCCATCGACGCCCGCCACGGCCACGTCTATGCCTCCCTCGTTGCCCACGACCGCTGCGTGATCGTTGCGCCCGCCTATCTCGACGCGCCCGAGGCGGCGCGCCTCGCTGCAGGACAGCCGGTGGCGCTGGTCGGCCCCGGGGCCGATGCGGTGCTTGGCGCCTGGCCATCCGGAGCGTCGGCGCCGGTCATCCTCGACGAGCGGCCGGCACCCGACATCGCCCTGATCGCCCGCCTTGGCGCGGCGGCCGATCCTGCCCTGCTCCCCTGCCGGCCGCTCTACCTCAAGGCCGTCGATGCCAAGCCGCAGGGCGCACGTGCATGAGCTCCATCTATGATCTCTTCGCCTGGTGGCCGCAGACCAGCACGCCGGTGATCGAGCGCGCCGACCGCCGCGACTGCGACGCGTTTGCCGCCATCCATGCCGCCTCCTTCCACCGCGGATGGGGGGCGGAAGACCTCGCCGCCATGCTCGCCGACCGGGCGATCGTCGCCCATGTCGTGAGGCGACGGCAGGGCGGAGCGGCGGCGGGCTTCATCCTCAGCCGGGTCGTCGGGGACGAGGCCGAAATCCTGACCGTGGCGGTGTCGCCGCGCCTCAGGGGCCGGGGGTTCGGCGCAAGGCTGCTCGCGGCCCACATCCCCGACCTGATGCGCGCCGGCGTGCGCACCCTTTTCCTCGAGGTCGAGGCCGGCAACGATGCGGCGATCAAGCTCTACACCCGCCAGGGCTTCCAGCCGATCGGCCGCCGCAAGGGCTACTACCGCTCCGCCGCAGGTGCGGCGGATGCGGTCACGATGCGGCGGGAGCTGCCGGCCATCTGAGAGGCCGCGGTCTCTGCGACACAATGCAACTTTCCTCGCTCCGTTCTCGTTCTGGACTCTTAGACCGCGAGTCCCCGCAGGGTTAGATTGGTCGTGATTCGCGGCGAGGCGGCACGCTGCGAACCCGCGCTGGCGGTCGGGATGCCGAACCTTGGAAGTAAGGACTCGCGATGCCGGGCCTGGAGCAGGTCGACGACGCATCCGGACGAGCGAGCAAGCCGGAACCGACCCGTACGGGGCGATGTTTTCGTCTTCTTCCGGCAACGGCGACCATGCTGATGGCAACCACGGCCCTGGCCTCGGCCGAGGAGGGCATGCCGGGCCTGGCCGACGTCCTCGGCACGATCCGCGCCCATGAATGGGCGGCGTTCGGGCTCAATGTCGGTGTCGTCATCTTCGGCGTGATGACCGGCATCGCCCTGCTGCGGACGCGCACGCGCGCCGCCGCGGCCCGCCATCGCGCCCGTCAGGAGATCAACGAGCTCCGGCTGTCGCTCGACCGCTGTACCGAGCTTCTCACCCTCGACCCGCACGTCGTCGTCGTGTGGGGCGGCGACCGGGACGAGCCCGACATCGCCGGCGACGCCTCCCTGTTCACCGACCTGCCGGCACCGCGCCGGGTGCTCGCCTTCGGCTCCTGGCTGCCGGCCGACAAGGCGACGGAGCTGGAGCGTGCCGTCGACGGTCTGCGAATCTCCGGTACGCCCTTCCGGCTCGATATGGTCAGCCAGGGCGGCCAGCCCATCGAGGCGGAGGGCCGGCCGATCGGCGGCCGGGCCGTGCTGCGGCTGCGCCTCGTCTCGGGCGTGCGCGAGGACCTCGTCAAACTGCGCGCCAGCCATGACGCCCTGGTCAGGGAGACCGAGGCTGTCCGGTCCTTCCTCGGCGCGCTGGGAATGCCGGTCTGGCTGCGCGATGCGGAGGGCCGCATCACCTGGGTCAACACGGCCTACGCCGCCGCGACGGATGCCCCGAATGGGCCCCACGCGGTCGCGGCCGGCGCCGAGCTTCTCGATCCGGCCGACCGCGCCGAGGCGGCGCGCTGCAGGACGGCGCGCATGCCCTTCGCCCGCCGCGTCGCCGCCGTGTCGGCCGGCGAACGCCGCGTCTTCGACGTGATCGAGAAACCAGCCGGGGCCGGATCCGCCGGCATGGCCGTCGACGTTACCGACCTCGAGACGGTCCGCTCGGAGCTTTCCGTCGAGATGGAGACGCACAAGCGCACCCTCGACCAGCTCGCGACCGCCGTCGCCATCTTCGACGCCCGCAAGCGCCTCGTCTTCAACAACGAGGCCTTCCGCCAGCTCTGGGACCTGGAGCCGGCCTTCCTGCATCAGGGGCCCACCGACGGCGACATTCTCGACCGGCTGCGCGAGCGCCGGCTGCTGCCCGAGCAGCCCAACTACCGGGAATGGAAGAAGACCCTGCACCAGGTCTACGAGGCCGTGGATACCGAGCCGCGCATTCTCGAATGGCCGCTGCCCGACGGGCGCTTCCTGCGCGTCGTGCAGAACCCCGATCCGGCCGGCGGCGTCACGTATGTCTTCGAGGACCTGACGCAGCGCCTGCAGCTGGAGACGCAGGTGCAGGCCCTCGGCCGCGTCCAGCGCGAGACCATCGACCATCTCGACGAGGCAGTCGCCGTGTTCGGACCCGACGGACGCCTGTCGCTCTCCAACCGCGCCTTCGCCACGCTCTGGGAGCTCGATGCCGGCGCCCTCGCCGACAGGCCGCGGATCGACCAGATCGCGGCCCTGTGCATGCCCTATGTCCGGGACGGCGGCGTCTGGTCGGAGATCCGCTCCGCGGTCACGGCCCTCGCCTATGAGCGCCGGCAGCATGCGGTCCGCATCGAGCGGAACGACGGATCGGTTCTCGACACCATCACCGCGCCGCTGCCGGGCGGGGCGACCCTGGTCACCTTCAGGAACGTCACCAACATGGTGATGGTCGAGCGGGCGCTGACGGAACGCAACGAGGCGCTGGAATCGGCGGCCAAGCTGCGCAACGACTTCGTCCACCACGTCTCCTACCAGTTGCGCACGCCGCTCACGACCATCATCGGCTTCGCCCAGGTGCTGGACGATCCCTCCATCGGCCCGCTCAACGACAAGCAGCGGGAGTATCTGGGCTATATCGGGGCTTCCTCGGCCTCGCTCCTGTCGATCATCAACGATGTCCTCGATCTCGCCACCATCGATGCCGGGGTGATGCAGCTCGAGCTCTCCGAGGTCGACATCCGCGGCTCCATGCAGGCGGCGGTGGATGCCGTGCGCGACCGGCTGGCGGAGAACCAGATCCGCATCGAGATGCGGGTCGCGAAGGATATCGGCACGTTCCGCGCCGACGCGCAGCGCGTCCGCCAGGTGCTGTTCAACCTCTTGTCCAATGCCATCGGCTTCTCCGACCGTGGCGGCCTTGTTGTCCTCGACGCGGCCCGCGAGGGCGAGGAGATCATCTTCCGGGTGCGCGACCAGGGCACGGGAATCGCGCCCGACATGGTCGGCCGCATGTTCGAGCGGTTCGAGACCCGCACCACCGGCACGCGCCATCGCGGCGCAGGCCTCGGGCTTTCCATCGTCCAGAGCTTCGTCCATCTGCACCGCGGCCGGATCGAGGTGGAGTCGGCGCCCGGCAGCGGCACCCAGGTGAAGGTCACCTTCCCGGCCCATCTCGAGGATTTCTCCAAGGCCGCCGAATGACCGAACCGTTCCGCATCAGCCGCCTGCTGGCCAACGAGGACGAGACGCGCCAGCTCGCCATGGACCTCGCCATGGCGGTGCAGCCGCACGACATCGTCACGCTCGAGGGCGATCTCGGGTCGGGCAAGTCGACGCTGGCGCGCGCCCTGATCCGCGCCATCGCCGAGGACGACCGGCTTGAGGTTCCGAGCCCGACCTTCGCCCTCGTGCAACCCTACGACCTGAAGCGCCTGCCCGTCGTCCATGCCGACCTCTACCGGGTCTCCTCGCATGACGAGATCGCCGAACTCGGCTGGGACGAGGTCTCCGACAAGGCCCTGCTGCTGGTCGAGTGGCCCGACCGCCTCGGCGGCGCGCTGTCGGGCGACCGGCTGGAGATCGAGCTGTCGCTCGTGCCCGGCCGCGGCCCCAATGCGCGTAGCGCGGTTCTGACCGGCCACGGCGCCTGGGCGCCGCGACTCGCCCGCATGACGGCCCTGCGCGCCTTCCTCAACAATGCCGGCTGGGGCGGCTCGCTGCGCCGCCACCTGCAGGGCGACGCCTCCTCGCGCTCCTACGAGCGCCTGCTCGACGGCCAGCGCCGCGCCGTGCTGATGAATGCGCCGCGGAAGCCGGATGGTCCGCCGGTGAAGAACGGCCTGCCCTACAGCCGCATCGCCCATCTGGCCGAGGACATGGTGCCCTTCGTCGGCATGGCGGAAGCGCTGCGCGACATCGGCCTGTCGACGCCGGAGATCGAGGCGGTCGATCTCGACCAGGGTTTCCTCATCATCGAGGATCTCGGCGGCGACGGCGTGGTGAAGGACGGCGCGCCGATCGCCGATCGCTACATGGCGGCGGTCGATGCGCTCGCCCTCATTCATGCAAGGCCGCGCCCCGCGACCGTCGCAACGCCGAAGGGGGCCTACACGCTGCCGCCCTACGACCGGGACGCGCTGACCATCGAGGTCGAGCTGCTTCTCGACTGGTACCTGCCGATGAAGGACGCCCGTATCCCGGCGAGCGAGAAATATGTCTTCCTGCAGCGCTGGGCAGAACTGTTCGACGAGGTGGCGGCGGCCTCGCAGACCTGGGTGCTGCGCGATTTCCATTCCCTCAACCTCATCTGGCTCGCCGGCCGCGAGGGCGTGGAGCGCGTCGGGCTCATCGATTTCCAGGATGCGGTGATGGGACCGGCGGCCTATGATGTCGCCTCGCTGCTGCAGGACGCACGCATCACCGTGCCGGAAGAGCTCGAGCTGCAACTGCTGTCGCGCTATGCCGCGGCGCGCCGGGCCGACGATCCGTCCTTCGACATGGCCGCCTTTGCCCGCCTCTACGCCATCATGGGGGCGCAGCGGGCGACGAAGATCCTCGGCATCTTCGCCCGCCTCGACAAGCGCGATGGCAAGCCGCAATACATCGCCCACCTGCCGCGCATCTGGGCCTATCTGCAACGCTGCCTCGCCCATCCCGCGCTCGCCAAGGTGAAGCGCTGGGTCGACGACCGCGTGCCGCCGCCGTGAGCGCCATCGACACGGCCATGGTGCTGGCGGCGGGCCTCGGCACGCGCATGCGGCCGATCACCGACCGCATCCCCAAGCCGCTGGTCGAAGTGGCCGGCAAGACTCTGCTCGACCACGTGCTCGATCCGCTGGCGGAGGCCGGCGTGCGGCGCGCCGTCGTCAACGTCCACCACCTCGCGGACCAGATCGAGGCTGCGGTCGCCGGCCGCAGCCACCCGGCCGTCATCATCTCCGACGAGCGTCAGGCGATCCTCGATTCCGGCGGCGGCGTCGCCCGTGCCCTGCCGCATCTCGGCGACGCCTTCCTCATCCGCAACGCCGATTCCTTCTGGACCGACCGCGGCCGCCCCAACCTGGCGCGGATGACCGAGGCCTTCGACCCCGCCCGCATGGACACGCTGCTGCTGCTGGCCGCCTTGGAGGGCAGCGTCGGCTTCGACGGGCCCGGCGACTTCTTCCGCGATGCGGAGGGCCGGCTGACGCGCCGCGGCCCGGCCGCCCGCGCGCCCTTCGCCTATGCCGGGGCGGCGATCATGCGGAAGGCCGACTTCGCCGGACGGTCCGATGGCGACGTCTTCTCGCTGAATGCCCTGTGGAACGCCTCGCTGGCAAGAGGCCGCCTCTTCGGCCTGGTGCTCGACGGGCTGTGGCTGCATGTCGGCACGCCGGCGGCGATCGGCGAGGCCGAAAGGGCCATCGCGGCCTCCTGACTTCCCTTTTTTCTTCCGCGGGTGTATGTGCCCGCCTCCTTTTCCACTTCCACCCGGTCCGATCCCGGGAGAAGGACACCGCAACCATGGCCAAGCGTTTCGACACGGGCTCAGGCCCGTCCCAGCGGCAATTGCGCGTCGGCGAGATCATGCGCCACGCCCTTGCCGAGGTTCTCGCCCGCGGCGAGGTCCACGATCCCGTGCTGCAGCAGCATGTCGTCACCGTGCCGGAGGTGCGCATGTCGCCGGACCTGAAGATCGCCACCTGTTTCGTCATGCCGCTCGGCGGCAAGGACCAGCAGGAGGTCATCCAGGCGCTCGCCCGCAACAAGCGCTACCTGCGCGGCGAGCTCGCCCATCGCACCAATCTGAAATTCGCGCCCGACCTGCGCTTCCGCATCGACGAGTCGTTCGAGGAAGGCTCGCGCATCGACCGGCTGCTGGAGAGCGACGTGGTGCGCCGCGACATCGACAAGGAGGATGGCGCGTGAACCAGCCCCGTTCGAAGAAGATCGACGTGCACGGCTGGATCGTCCTCGACAAGGATCTGGAGCAGACCTCGACCCATGCGGTGTCGCAGGTCCGCCGCCTGTTCAACGCCAAGAAGGGTGGCCATGCCGGCACGCTCGACCCGCGCGCAACCGGCATCCTCCCCATCGCGCTCGGCGAGGCGACGAAGACCGTCCCCTTCGTCATGGACGGGCGGAAGACCTATCGCTTCACGGTGGCCTGGGGCGCCGAGACCGCGACCGACGACACCGAGGGCGCGGTGACGGCCCGCTCGGACATCCGGCCCACCCGCGAGGCCGTGGAGGCGCTCCTGCCGCGCTACACCGGCACCATCATGCAGGTGCCGCCGAAGTTCTCCGCCATCAAGGTGGACGGCGAGCGCGCCTATGACCTCGCCCGCGACGGCGAGGAGGTCACGCTCGAGGCGCGCCCCATCACGGTGGACAGCCTCCGCCTCACG
>Ga0315900_10009238_pt1 | contig 12535 bp, 11 predicted proteins | sample LakEriMetagenome_FD_203521 | JGI IMG/M metagenome (GOLD analysis project Ga0315900, IMG submission 203521) | Freshwater fungal communities from buoy surface, Lake Erie, Ohio, United States - Buoy 12 MA114 | ecosystem: Environmental > Aquatic > Freshwater > Lake > Lake biofilm | place: USA: Lake...
CAGCACCTGGCGGGCATGAAGGATTCCAAGGTGATCGTGGCGATCAATAAGGATCCCGAAGCCCCGATCTTCAGCGTGGCCGACTTCGGTCTCGAGGCCGATCTGTTTGCCGCCGTGCCTGAACTCGTACAACAGGCATAAATCAAGCCCAGCGATGCTGGGCTCTGGAGATCAAGGTCCGCACGCATCGCTGCGGGCGCCGCAGTCTTCTCGGCTGCGCGGTTCGTCCAAGAAAGGTTTGAGAACGTCTGGACGAGCCAGCACGCTTTGGGTGCCTCAACCCCCGCAACACTTTTTGTATTTCTTCCCGCTGCCGCAGCTGCAGGGGTCGTTGCGGCCCGGGGTGTCACCCTTGATGACCTGCTGCACGCGCGGGCCGATGTTGCGCCAGATCTCGCGCAGGTCGTACACCGCCCACAGGGCTTCGCCGTAGGTGTTCAGGCGCTTTTCGCTCACGCTGGGCGGGCCGTCTTCGCCAAAGGCCGACAGGGTGGCTTCGTCGGTGTCGTCTTCGGTGAGGGCCACGATGGCCTGCAAGGACAGGTCGTGCCACCGGGCGGCTTCCTTGTCTTTGGGGGCTTCCCATTCTTCGGGCCAGCTTTCAATGGCGTACATGAAGCCCAGCGCCCAGACCTGGGCGAAAGACGGAATGTCTTCGCCTTCGATCTCTTGGCGCTCTTCGGGCGGCAGCGAGGCGATGGCACCGCGCACATCCATCACCTCGGGCGCGTAGGCCTTGTCTTCGTCCAGGGCCTGGATCTCGGTGTCCAGCGCGAGGCGCACTTCTTCGAAGCGGCGCTGCCACAGGTCCAAGAACTGCGCGCGCTGGGCATCGCTGGCAAAGGAAGCGCCTTCATCCAGCCCCAGCAGCACGGGCAGCCATTCGTCGACCGGAATGGGGCGGCGGCAGCACACCAGCGCGGCCAGAAAGCCTTCGCAGAATTCCCACTGCGGGGTTTCGTCGTGGCGCTGGCGCAGCTCGTCGAGGATGTCGTCGAGGGTATCGAAGTCTTGCGCCTGCAAGCCGGTGGATGTGCTCATGGGACGGTTTCCAGAAGAGAAGGGTTGAGGGCGACGCCACAGCGGGCGAGGCGGTTTTTCATGCACAGCACCTGCGCGTCCTTGCTGTGCAGGGCGGCGCCGTGCTGCACGGCCAGGTCGATGAATTTCTGGTCGTCGGCGTCCTTGCAGGTGTAAGGCGCCTTGGGGGCCTCGGGCTGCAGTTGCGCATGGCGGTCAAAGCGCGCGAGCACGGCATCGGCGGCCAGGCCACGCATCGACAGGCGGCGTGCGATGTGCGGGTAGCCGAGCACGCGCGCCAGTTCTTCGCGCATGGCGGCGGTGGCCATCCATCGGGTCTCGCCCGCCTGAAGTTGCTCGCGCAGGGGCGCAGACGCCGGGTCGTCGAACACCCAGAGGTCCAACACGATGTTGGTGTCCAAAACCCGAAAGGTCATTCTTTTTCACCGGTATCACGGCGCGCGCTGCCGGCCACCAAATCGAAGCGGAACAGGCGGCATTCGATCGGGCCGTTCCACATGGGCACGCGGCGCGATTCCTTCAGGCGCATGCGGCCGGGCAGCTTGAGGTCGGGCGTGAGCATCCAGGCGCTCCAGCCGGCAAAGTGCTTTTTCCAGTGGGCCGACAGTTGCAGGAAGAAGTCGCCGCCGTCGTCGGTCTGCACCTGTTCGCGGTGCTCGCGCGGCTGGCCGCTGCGTGCGGCGGCCAGCAGGCCGGGCACAAACTGCTCGCGGCCGCGCCCCGCCACACCGGCGGCGGCGATGCGCTCGCCGTAAGGCGGGTTGAGCAGCATGATGCCGGGCTGCTCGCTCGGCGGCATGCGCTGCAAGGCGTCGCCGCCGCGCAGCTGCACGGCGCGGGCCACGCCCGCGCGCTCGGCATTGCGCTGGGCAAAGTCGACCATGCGGTGCGCCACATCGCTGCCGAACACCGGCGCCGTCGGCGCGTGTTCCATGGCCCGCGCTTCCTCCTTGAGGCCTTGCCAGACATGGGCCTGGTAGGGCAGCAGCTTCTCGAAGCCAAAGCGGCGCTGGCTGCCCGCGGCGATGCCGCAGGCGATCTGCGCGGCCTCGATCGGGATGGTGCCGCTGCCGCAGCAGGGGTCGTACAGCGGGGTGCTGGCGTCCCAGCCGCTGGCAGCGATCATGGCCGCGGCCAGGGTTTCCTTCAGGGGCGCATCGCCCTTGTCGGTGCGCCAGCCGCGCTTGAACAGCGGCTCGCCCGAGGTGTCGATGTAGAGGGTGAGGTGGTCAGGCGTGAGGTGGGCGTAGATGCGCGCATCGGGCCACTGGGTTTCCACGCTGGGGCGCTCGCCGCGCTTGGCGCGGAAGCGGTCGGCCACCGCGTCCTTGATCTTGAGGGCGGCAAAGTTCAGGCTTTTGAGCGGGCTGTGCTGCGCGGTGATCTCGATCTTGAAGGTCTGCCGGGTGGTGAACCAGATCTCCCAGGCCACCTGGCTGGCGGCCTCGTACAGATCGCTCTCGCTGCGGTAGGGCGTGTGCGAGAGCTGCACCAGCACGCGCTGGGCCAGGCGGCTGTGCAGGTTCAGGCGCATGGCATCGCGCCAGCTCGCGTTGACGACCACCCCGCCGCGGCCGGTCAGCAGGTCGTGCCCGGTCAGGTCGGTGAGCCGGTGCACCTCGTCGGCCAGGAATTCCTCGACCCCTGCGGCACAGGGCAGGAACAGTTGCAATGCATTCACGTTGGGTTTCTCAGAGCGTCTTGCGCAGGTTGGCGGGCGCGATCTTGAGCGCCTCGCGGTATTTGGCCACGGTGCGGCGGGCGCAGTCGATGCCCTGCTCCTTGAGCATGTCGGAGATCTGGTTGTCCGAGAGCGGCTTGTTCGGATTTTCTGCGGCCACGAACTGCTTGATGAGCGCGCGCACGGCGGTGCTGGAGGCGGCGCTGCCGCTGTCGGTGCCCAGGCCCGAGCCAAAAAAGTACTTCAGCTCGAAGGTGCCCTGCGGCGTGCTCATGTATTTGGCGGTGGTCACGCGGCTGATGGTCGATTCGTGCATGCCCAGCTCGTCGGCGATCTCACGCAGCACCAGCGGGCGCATGGCCAGCTCGCCGTGCACCAGGAAATTCTTCTGGCGCTCGACGATGGCACTGGAGACCCGCAGGATGGTGTCAAAGCGCTGCTGGATGTTCTTGATGAACCAGCGCGCCTCCTGCAGGCGCTGCTGCAGGCCGGCCGCGCTGTCGCCCTTGCTGCCGCGCAAGGCATTGGCATAAATGTCGTGCACGCGCAGCTTGGGCATCACATCGGGGTTGAGCTGGACCCTGAACTGCGGCGGGTTGCCGCGCCGCAGCGGGCTCACGATGACGTCGGGCACGATGATGTTCTGTTCGGCCTGCACGAAACGCCGCCCGGGCTTGGGCTCCAGGCGGGCCACAAACTGCAGCGCGGCACGCAGCTCGGCATCGCCCAGCCCGGTCAGGGCCATGAGCCGCTTGATGTCGCGCTTGGCCAGCAGCTCCATGGGCTGGGCGCACAGCAGCAGGGCGTGTTCGGCCACCGCCTCCTCGGGTCGGCGGCGCAGCCAGTCACGGCATTGCAGCTGCAGGCATTCGCCCAGGTGCCGCGCCCCCACGCCCACAGGCTCGAGCGACTGCAGCAAGCGCAGCGCCACCGTGAAGCGGTGCACCAGCTCGTCGAGCTGCTCGAGGTCTTCGCTGCCGCCCAGGCTGATGGCCAGCGATTCCAGGCTGTCTTCGAGGTAGCCATCGTCGTTGAGCGAGCCGATCAGGAACTGCAGCGCCGCACGGTCGAGCGGCGACAGCCGCAGTGACAGCGCCTGGCGCAGCAGGTGCTCATCGAGCGAGCCCTGGCTGCGGGCGAGTTCGACCGCGTCGGCCGTGTCTTCGTCGTTGTTGTTGGTGCGCGCCTTGGCTTCGCCGCCCCACTCGTCTTCGTGCGGGGCCAGGTCCATGCTGCCGTCGCCCTCCCAGCTCTCGGCCACGCCTTCAACGGCTTCGTCGCGGAACTCGGGGGCGTCGTCGGCGCCCGCGCCGTCCTGCGCGGCTTCGCTGACGCGGTCACCCAGGCTCACGCGCGCATCCAGCGCGGCCAGGCCCATCGACTCGATGGGCGCCTCTTCTTCGGCCCGCTCGAGGAAGGGGTTGTCGTCGAGCATCTGGTCGATTTCCTGCGACAGCTCGAGGGTCGAGAGCTGGAGCAGGCGGATCGATTGCTGCAACTGGGGCGTGAGCGCCAGGTGCTGCGACATCTTCAGCGAGAGGCTGGGTTTCATGCCCTCACATCCTGAAGTGTTCGCCCAGGTAGACCCTTCGCACGTCCGGGTTCTCGATGATGACCTCCGGCGTGCCCTGGGCCAGCACCCGGCCGTCGCTGATGATGTAGGCGTGGTCGCAGATGCCCAGCGTTTCGCGCACATTGTGGTCGGTGATCAGCACGCCAATGCCCCGCTGCTTGAGGAAGGCGATGATGCGCTGGATCTCGATCACCGCGATCGGGTCGATGCCGGCAAAGGGCTCGTCGAGCAGGATGAAACGGGGCTGCGAAGCCAGCGCGCGGGCAATCTCCACGCGGCGGCGCTCGCCGCCCGAGAGCGCCAGCGCGGGCGAGTCGCGCAGGTGGTCCACCCGCAGGTCGGCCAGCAACTGCTCGAGCTGCTGCTCGATGGCCGCAGGGGTCAGCGGGCGGCCGTTGTCGTCATGCTGCAATTCCAGGATGGCGCGCACATTGTCGGCCACCGACAACTTGCGGAACACCGAGGCTTCCTGCGGCAGGTAGGACAGCCCCAGCCGGGCACGCTGGTGCATGGGCGAACGCGTCAGCTCCTGGCCATCGATCAGGATCTGCCCGCCATCGGCGCGCACCAGGCCGACGATCATGTAAAAGGAGGTGGTCTTGCCGGCGCCGTTGGGACCCAGCAGCCCCACCACTTCGCCTTTGTTGACCTTCATCGACACATCGTGCACCACCTTGCGGCTGCCGTAGGCCTTGCGCAGGTGGCGGGCTTCCAGGCACGAAGTCTCGCTCACGGCCTGCCCTTCTGTGGTTCAGGGCTGTTGCGCAGCTCCAGCGGCGGCGGCGCCCCGGGGGCCGAAGCCTCGGCCTTGGGCGCCAGCACCGCACGCACGCGCGGACGCCCGCCGGTCGGCCCCTCCTGGAGCTTGCCGTCGACATGGAGCACTTCGGTGGTGTTGTTGTAGACGATGCGCTGGCCTTCGAGCCGGTCGGCGGTGGCGCCGTTGCGCAGGATGCGTGCCTCGGCGCGCTCGGTCAGGGTCATCAGGTCCTGGCGGCTGTCGTAGACCGCCCGCACCGCTTCGCCTTCGACGAACTCGTCCAGGCCCTCGCGTTTTTGCCGGAAGTACACCCGCTGTCCGGGTTCGGCCCAGAAATGCACCACCTGCTGGCCCTGGGCATCCTGTTGCACTTCCATGCGGGCCGCGCGCATGACGAGCGTGCCCTTGACCGCATGCACCTGGCCCGTGAGCAGGGTCAGTTGCCGGATTTCGTCGTGCTGCATGCGGTCGGCTTCCACCTGCATGGGTTTGAACCGGTCCGCCCGCTCCGCCCGGACAACCCCGCCTTGCACCAGACACAGCGCAAACAGCGGGATGAGGAAAGAAAACTTCATGAGGGCACGAATCTTGCTGATGGCCGCATTGTAGGTGCTGCCCAGGGGGCCAGAGCGCCCGCACACGAAAAAAAGCCCGCAGGGGGCTGCGGGCGGATGGGCCGGTGGGCGCGGGCTCAGCGCGCGGCTCGGGACTGCGCCAGCAGGGACTCGGCGACCTTGAGCGCACGCTCCATGCTGCCGGCCAGTGAGCCGTCGGTGTAGAAGCGCCCGGCGATGCCCAGCGAGGGCACGCCCTCCACCCGGAACTCGTTTTGCAGCTGCACCGCCCGCTTGACCTTGCCGGCCACGCCAAAGGATTTGGAGGTGTCGGCGAATTTCTTGCCGTCCACCCCCTGCTTCTCGACCCAGGCCTGGATCAGGGCATCGGTGTTCAGCGGCAGGCGTTCGACATGGATGGCGTGGAAGACCTTGGCATGGACCGACTCGATCAGGTCCATGGCCTCCAGGGTGTAGTACAGGCGCTGCTGCGGGGCGAAATCGTCGCGGAAAGCCACCGGCACACGGCGCACCACCACGTCCTTGGGGGCGTTTTTGATCCACTGGACAAAGGTCGGCTCGAAGGCATTGCAGTGCGGGCAGCTGTACCAGAAGAACTCGATCAGCTCGACCTTGCCCGGCCCGACGTCGGTGGGCAAGGGCCGCTCGAGCGCGAGGTAATCCTTGCCGGCGCGAAAGGCCTGCTGCGCCCCGGCCAGGGACGCGCCCAGGCCCGCGGAGGCGGCCAGCAAACCGGTGGCGAATGAACGGCGTTTCATGTCAATGCTCCTTGGGTTCAGCGCTGGATGCGCACGATGGTGTTTTCGATCTGGGCGCCGTCCAGGCGGGCATGCAGCCGCTCGGCCACCGCCTTGTCGTCGAAGGGCCCGAGGCGCACCCGGTAGACGATGCGGCCGGCCTGCTCGCGCTCGGAGACCTTGGCATCGAGCCCCATCAGGGCCATCTTGGCCTTCTGGCTGTCGGCCTCGGCCTGGCTGCGGTAGGCGCCCACCTGGATGAAGTACTGGAAAGGCTCGGCCGTGGCCTCGCTGGCCCCGCCCGCCCCCTTGGACTTGGCCAGCTCACCCAGCGGATCGGCGTTGACGGCCGGTTTGAGCTCCTTGCGCGGGACCTCCACCACGCCCGGCAGGGCCGGCCCGGAAGCCGGGGCCGAAGCGGGCATGGAAGCCGCCTCGGCGGGCGCCGAAGCGGGCGCCTTGGGCTGCAGCACGCCGTTGGGGTTCCAGTCCTTGTTCTTCTGGCTCTCGACCGCGTCCTGATCGGGCGAACGCGTCTGGTTCTTGTTGGAAAAAGGCGTGGGCACCTTGGTCACGTACATGGCCACGCCCAGCGCCACCCCCAGGCCAATGACCAGCCCGAGGATGAAGCCGAGGAAAGTACCGCCTTGCTGGCGCTGCGCTGTGTTCATGTCATCCATCACATCTTGGTCGGTGCCGAGACGCCCAGCACCTTCAGGCCATTGTGCAGCACCTGCGCGGTGGCGGCCACCAGCGCCAGCCGGGCCGTGCGCACCGCCTGGTCCTCCACCAGGATGCGCTCGGCGTCGTAGTAGGAGTGGTAGAGCGAGGCCAACTCACGCAGGTAGAAGGTAACGTCGTGCGGGGCAAAGTCCTGTGCGGCCGCGCTCAGCATTTGCGGGTATTGCGCCAGCTTGAGCATCAGGGCCTGGGCCTGCGGGCTGTGCAGCGCCGACAGATCGGCCTGGGCCAGTGTGGCCTGGTCGCCGCCCTGTTCCTGGAAGGTGGCCAGCACCGAGCAGATGCGGGCATGCGCGTACTGCACGTAATAGACCGGGTTGTCGTTGTTCTGCGCCAGCGCCAGGTCGATGTCGAACACGTACTCGGTGTCGGGCTTGCGGCTGAGCAGGAAAAAGCGCACCGCGTCCTTGCTGGTCCACTCGATCAGGTCACGCAGCGTGACGTAGCTGCCGGCACGCTTGGAGATCTTGACCTCCTCGCCGCCGCGCATCACGCGCACCATGGTGTGCAGCACGTAGTCGGGGTAGCCCTGGGGGATGCCCACATCGGCCGCCTGCAGACCGGCGCGCACGCGGGCAATCGTGCCGTGGTGGTCGGTGCCCTGGATGTTGACCACGCGGGTGAAGCCGCGCTTGAACTTCTGGATGTGGTAGGCCACATCGGGCACGAAATAGGTGTAGCTGCCATCGGACTTGCGCATCACGCGGTCCTTGTCGTCGCCGTAATCGGTCGACTTGAGCCACAGCGCGCCGTCCTGCTCGTAGGTCTTGCCGTTGGCGATCAGACGCTGCACGGTGGCGTCCACATGGCCGTCCGTGTACAGGCTCGATTCGAGGTAGTAGTTGTCGAACTTGACCTCGAAGGCCTGCAGGTCCAGGTCCTGTTCGTGGCGCAGGTAGGCCACGGCGAACTGGCGGATGCCGTCGAGGTCGTTCACATCGCCGCTGGCGGTGAATGCGCGGTCGTCGGCCTGCACGGTTTTCTTGGCCAGAAAATCGTTGGCGATGTCCTGGATGTAGTCGCCGTTGTAGGCCGCCTCGGGCCAGGCCGCATCGCCCGGCTTGACGCCCTGGGCACGCAGCTGGGTGGACTGCGCCAGGGTGCCGATCTGCACGCCGGCATCGTTGTAATAGAACTCGCGGTAGACCTCCAGGCCCTGGGTGGCCAGCAGGTTGCAAATCGCATCGCCCAGGGCGGCCTGGCGGCCATGCCCCACATGGAGCGGACCGGTCGGGTTGGCCGAGACGAACTCGACCAGCACGCGCGCCCCCGTGGCGGCTTGCTGGCCAAAGGCCGCGCCGGCCTGCAGCACTTCGGCCACGATGGCCTGTTTGGCGGCGTCTTTCAGGCGGATGTTGATGAAGCCGGGGCCGGCCAGTTCGATGGCCTCGACCCAGCGCTGGAAAGCCGGCGTGGCCAGCAGCGCTTCGCGCAGGGCTTCACCGAGCTGCCGGGGGTTCTGCTTGAGGGCCTTGGCCAGCTGCATGGCCGCGGTGCAGGCGAGGTCGCCATGCGCGGCCACCTTGGGCGATTCGAAAGCCGCGCGCGCGCCGGCACCGGGCTGCAGTTTGTCGAGCTCGGCGGCCAGGGCCGTGAGCAATTCGTGTTTGGCATTGAGCATCGGCCGATTTTACGGGGGCCGCGCACGCGCCAAGCCCGCCGCCGCCTGGCCTTGTCCGCACCGCAGGGGCGGTTTTTTTCAATGCCTTGAGAAGTGCCTGCCCTGCGTCACCCGGCGCGGGCTCACGCGGCGCCGCGCTGCCAGAAGGCCGGCTGGCCATAGTGCTGCTTGAGGTGCTCGATCCACAGGCGCACCCGCAGCGGCAGGTGCTTGCGCTGCGGAAACACCACATAGATGCCATTGGGCGGCGCGGCAAAGTCCTCGAGCACCGGCACCAGGCGCCCGGCCTGGATTTCGGCCTCCACCTCCCAGGTGCTGCGCCAGGCGATGCCGTAGCCGGCCAGGCACCAGTCGTGCAGGACCTGGCCGTCCGAGCAATCGAGCGGTCCGCCGGGGCGCAGGTGCACCACCTCGTGGCTACCGGCTTCGGTCGGCACGCGGAAGGCCCAGCCCCGGGTCTGCGATGCGTCGCTCGACAAGGTCAGACAGGCGTGTTGCAGCAGGTCCGAGGGCTGCCGCGGCGTGCCGTGGCGCGCCAGGTACTGTGGGGTGGCCACGCACAGGCGGCGGTTGTCGGCCATGCGCACGCTCACCAGCGAAGAATCGGGCAGATCGCCCACACGCACCGCGCAGTCAAAACCCTCGGCCGCCAGATCGACCACGCGGTCGCTGAGGTTCAGAGAGATCGTGACATCCGGGTGCAGCGCACGAAACAGGGGCACCAGCGGGGCCACGTGGCGGCGGCCAAAGCCGGCCGGGGCGGTCAGGCGCAAATGCCCGCTGGCCTTGACCCCGCCCGCAGAGACGCTGGCCTCGGCATTGGCCACGTCCGAGAGCAGGCGCTGGCAGTCTTCAAGAAAGGCGCTGCCTTCGTGGGTCAGGGTGATGCGGCGGGTGGTGCGCACCAGCAACTTGACGCCCAGATGCTCTTCCAGCGCGTCCAGGCGACGCCCGATGATGGCCGGCGCCACGCCTTCGGCCCGGGCTGCCGCGCTCAGGCTGCCCTTGGTGGCCACGGCGACAAAGGTTTCAAACGCCTTGAGCTTGTCCATGGCGCCCATTATGCGCCCGAGAGTTTGAAATAGTGTCCAAAAAATACCCATTGGTACAGCAACAGTCACCAATCGGGTGCTCGACAATCGCGGCATGAACCCTGCACCGCACCCTTACACCGCCCTCACGCCCGACAGCGTGATGGACGCCCTGACCGGCCTGGGCCTGTGGCCGGATGGGCGGCTGATGGCGCTGGGCTCCTATGAAAACCGGGTCTACCGGGCCCAACTGGATGAGCCGGTGCAGGGGCACAGCGCAGTGGTGCTCAAGTTTTACCGGCCCGGGCGCTGGTCACAGGCGCAAATTCTGGAAGAGCACGCTTTCGCCGCGGAGCTGGTGAGCCAGGAGGTGCCCGTGGTGGCGCCGCTGGCGCTGGGCGGCCGCACGCTGCACCACCACGCCGGCTTTGACTTCGCCATCAGCCCGATGCGCGGCGGGCGCCGGCCCGAACTGGACGACCTGGACGTGCTCGAATGGATCGGGCGCTTTCTGGCGCGGCTGCACAACACCGGCGCGGCGCGCCCGTTTGTGCACCGCCCCGCGCTGAACGCCGAACGGCTGGCCCTGGAGCCCGCGCAGTGGCTGCGCCAGCAGCAGGCGATTCCGCTGGAGGTGGCGCGTGAGTGGCATGCCGCTTTTGACGCGGCGCTGCCGCTGCTGCAGGCGCAGCTGGCCGGCATGGACAGCGCGAACATCCGCGTGCACGGCGATGCCCACCCCGGCAATATTTTGTGGACGCCGGTGGAGCAAGCCGATGGCGGTCCGCATTTTGTCGACCTGGACGACACCTGCATGGGCCCGGCCGTGCAGGACCTGTGGATGCTGCTCTCGGGCGACCGGCGCCAGCGCACCGAGCAGCTGTCGGCCTTGCTCGAAGGCTACGAACAGCTGCGCGACTTTGACCGGCGCGAACTGGCCTGGATCGAAGCGCTGCGCACGCTGCGCCTGATCCATTACAGCGCCTGGCTGGCCCGGCGCTGGAGCGACCCGACCTTCCCGATCCACTTTCCCTGGTTTGGCATGCCCGACTACTGGCGCGGTCAGGTGCAGATGCTGCACGAGCAGATCGAAGCCATGCAGGAGGCGCCTCTGGTGCTGTGAGGCGCCGGTGAATCAGGCCAGCAGGGCGTTGACGCGCTTGACGTAGGCGGCGGGGTCTTCGGGCAGGCCGCCTTCGGCCAGCAGCGCCTGGTCAAACAGGATGTGGGCCAGGTCATGGAAATGCACCGAGCCGTCGAGCTTCTTGACCAGGCTGTGCTCGGGGTTGACCTCGAGCACCGGCTTGACCTCGGGCGCCTTCTGGCCTGCGGCCTTGAGCATGCGCGCGAGCTGCAGGCTCATGCCGCCATCGTCCTTGACCACCAGACAGGCCGGTGAATCGACCAGTCGGCTGGTCACGCGCACGTCTTCGGCCTTGTCCTTGAGGGCTTCCTTGAGTTTGGCCAGCACCGGCTTGAAGGCTTCGGCCGCCTCTTCCTCGGCTTTCTTTTCGGCCTCGTCCTGCAGCTTGCCCAGATCGACCGCGCCCTTGGCCACCGATTGCAGCGGCGTGCCATCGAACTCGTGCAGGAAGGACAGGGCCCACTCGTCGACCCGGTCGGTCATGAGCAGCACCTCGATGCCTTTTTTCTTGAAGACTTCGAGTTGCGGGCTGTTCTTGGCGGCGGCCAGGGTGTCGGCGGTGATGTAGTAGATGGCTTCCTGGCCGTCCTTCATGCGGGCCTTGTAGTCGGCCAGACTCACCGACACGGTGTCGCTGGTGGTCGAGGCAAAGCGCAGCAGCTTGGCGATGCGCGCCTGGTTGGCAAAGTCCTCGCCCAGGCCTTCCTTGAGCACGGCACCAAACTCGGCATAGAACTTCGTGTACTGGCCCAGCTTGGCTTGGTCTTCGTCGCTGAGCACATCGGTGACGCCGTCGGCATCTGAGGCCCCTTCGGTAGCACCAGCCTCCGGCGCCTTGTCGTGCTTGGCCAGGTCTTCCAGCATGGACAGCACGCGGCGGGTGTTGCCGTCGCGGATCGCCTTGACGTCGCGGCTTTCCTGCAGCAGTTCGCGGCTGACGTTGAGCGGCAGGTCGGCCGAATCGACCACCCCCTTGACCCAGCGCAGGTAGGTCGGCATCAGCGCTTCGGCATCGTCCATGATGAACACCCGCTTGACGTAGAGCTTGATGCCCGCCTTCTTGTCGCGGTTGTAGAGGTCCATCGGGGCCTTGGACGGGATGTAGAGCAGCTGGGTGTATTCGGTGCCGCCTTCGACGCGGTTGTGGCTCCAGCTCAGGGCGTTTTCAAAGTCGCGGCTGATCTGTTTGTAGAAGTCCTGGTATTGCTCGGGCGTGATGTCTTTCTTGGGACGGGTCCAGAGCGCGCTGGCCTGGTTGATGGTTTCCCACTCGCCGGTCTTGACCATGCCGCCCGGTTTGCGGCCGGCTTTTTCATCGTTGGGGTCGATCGGCTCGCCGTCCTTCCACTCCTCCTTTTCCATGCGGATGGGCAGGCTGATGTGGTCGGAGTACTTGCCGACGATGTCCTTGAGCTTCCAGGCATTGGCGTATTCCAGCGCGTCTTCGCGCAGGTGCAGGATCACGCTGGTGCCGCGCTCGGCCCGCGCGATGGTCTCCACCTCGAAGTCACCGGTGCCGCCGCTGATCCAGCGCACGCCTTCCTCGGGCTTCAAGCCCGCACGGCGCGACTCGACGGTGATCTTGTCGGCCACGATGAAGCCCGAATAAAAACCCACACCAAACTGGCCGA
>Ga0315900_10009241_pt1 | contig 12531 bp, 23 predicted proteins | sample LakEriMetagenome_FD_203521 | JGI IMG/M metagenome (GOLD analysis project Ga0315900, IMG submission 203521) | Freshwater fungal communities from buoy surface, Lake Erie, Ohio, United States - Buoy 12 MA114 | ecosystem: Environmental > Aquatic > Freshwater > Lake > Lake biofilm | place: USA: Lake...
TGCGAACAACATTGTGGACATAGTTGCTCCACTGAAGGTTGCAACTGTACAGAATGCGAATGCAAACAATGTTCTGACACTGATAAGAATATTGAAAAAGGATACAACTAATGAAAAAGATTTTAAGATTTACGGCATCATGGTGTGGTCCCTGTAAGGCATTGGCAACAACACTAGAAAAAGCAGAAATTAAAATTCCTATTGAAGTAATAGATGTGGATGAGAATAATGCCTTAGCCGCAGAATATGGCATTCGAGGTGTTCCAACTCTAATTATGATTGAAGAAAATATTGAGGTTAAAAGAATGTCTGGTAACAAAACTGTAGAAGAACTAAAAGAGTGGGTAGGCAATGGTAACTAAACCTAAGAGCAGATTAACAGATAATAGAAATTCTTTTAAGCCTTTTAATTATCCATGGGCATATGATGCATGGCTTAAACATGAACAAAGTCATTGGTTACACACCGAAGTACCGATGCTTGAAGATGTTAAGGATTGGAAAAAGAAATTAAATAAAGAAGAGAAAGAGTTTTTAACTCACATCTTTAGATTCTTTACTCAAGGTGATATTGACGTGGCGGGTGGCTATGTTAAAAATTATCTACCCTACTTTCCACAACCTGAAGTACGTATGATGCTTATGGGATTTGCTGCAAGAGAAGCTTTACATATTGCAGCATATAGTCATCTAATTGAAACATTAGGGTTACCTGAGACTACATACAATCAGTTTATGGAATATCAGGAGATGAAAGATAAACATGATTACGTACTTGACATTAGTTCTCGGAATGGTGACGCTAGTTCTACTGCAACACACATCGCAGTCTTCTCAGCTTTTACAGAAGGTATGCAACTTTTTAGTTCTTTTATTATGTTGCTTAACTTTCCTAGAATGGGTAAAATGAAAGGTATGGGCCAGATTGTAACCTGGTCTATCGTTGACGAAACACAGCATGCAGAATCTATGATTAAATTATTCCGAACATACGTAGAAGAAAATAAGGAGATATGGAATGATGAGCTCAAAGGGAAGATCTACACGATTGCGGAGAAAATGGTTGATTTGGAAGATAAGTTTATTGAATTGTCTTTCCGAACTGGCGCGATACAGGGCCTAACAGAAAACGATGTAAAGGAATATATTCGTTACATTGCTGATAGACGCCTAATTAGTCTTGGCTTAAAAGGAATCTTTAAGCGCAAAAAGAATCCTTTGCCGTGGGTTGAAGAAATGATTAATGCTCCAACGCATACTAATTTCTTTGAGAACAGAGCAACAGATTATGCCAAAGGTGCATTATCAGGTGATTGGCATGATGTTTGGGGAAGTGCTACATGACAGAAGAAACTATATCATATGTGGATAAGCGCAGAGAAATTTGCGACAAATGCGAACATAAGAAAATTATAATCGGTGCGAAATTTTGTGAGGAATGTGGTTGTGCTATTTGGGGTAAGACTCTGATTAAGTTTCAATCATGTCCTAAAGGTAAATGGAATGCCGAAGAAAATTGATCATGCACATATGAATGCGGCAGAGGGATATGCTAAATTATCCCATGCTCGCAGATTGCAAGTTGGTGCTATTATAACTAAAGATGATAGAGTTATATCAATAGGATATAACGGCACACCTGCAGGTTGGGACAATAATTGTGAAGATGAAATAGAGGAAAAATTCACATACGCTATTGATTATGGCGGTGAACAATATGAAGGCGCTAACATTAGTTTAAAAACTAAAGCTGAAGTTATACACGCTGAATCAAATGCTATAGGTAAATTAGCTCGTTCATCTGAATCAGGTGAAGGTGCAACGATGTATATTACCCATGCCCCTTGTTTTGATTGTGCTAAATTGATTCATGTGGCGGGCATAAATAAAGTATTCTATCGCAATCAGTATAGAAACACTGATGGCATAGACTTTTTAAATAAATGTAATATTGAAGTGGAGTTAATATGAGCAAATTAAATGCCAAAAAGATTGGTATTACATGCTCGACTTTTGATCTTTTCCATGCTGGCCATGTGGTCATGCTTGAAGAAGCAAAACGACAGTGTGATTACTTAATTGCAGCAATACAATCTGATCCAACGATTGATAGACAGACAAAAAATAAACCTGTTCAGTCTATTATCGAGAGACAGATTCAAGTATCAGCTTGCAAGCATGTAGATGAAATTATCGTTTACACAACAGAAAAAGAGTTAGAAGATATTCTAATGGCTTTGCCTATTGATGTTCGTATTCTTGGTGAAGAATATAGAGATACAGAATTTACAGGTAAAGAGATTTGTATGAAACGAGGAATCGAGTTGTACTTTAATAAACGAGATCATTTCTTTAGTTCATCAGATTTGAGAACTAGAGTATATGATGCAGAAGCTAAGAAAAGGGGAATTACATGGCAAGGAAACAACATTACGAATGTGTCGAGTGTGATGCCGTCTTCAAGATAAATTACGACTTAGATGATAAGTATTATAAAGTAGAATATTGTCCATTCTGCGGTGCTGGTATGGATGAAGATCAGCATGACCAACAATACGAAGACCTCGACAACGAAGACGAAGACCTGTCCTAAATGTGAGACAGAACATAAGAAGCCCGGGAAATTTTGTTCTCGGGCTTGTGCCAATTCAAGGCAATGGACAGAAGAACATAAACAAGTGTTCTCAGAAAAGCAAAAAGAATATATGGCTCGCGACGAGTCAGAGTATCATAGATATAAGAAATCTATACAAACAACAATGCTTCACAAAACTGGTGCTATGGGTAATGGCCTAGCAACAGAAAGAGCTGAAGATGTTATGACAGATCCCGACGATTATTTCCTTGTCCCGCCCCGAGATGATGGAGATAAGTTCGTAGAAGGCGGAGATGTATGGGAGATTATGTAATATAAATACTAATTTAGAATTGGTATTTTATGTGGATATACAATAATTCTCCTTTAGAAATAGTTCCAGATGATGCTTACGGTTATGTTTATTTGATAACTAACACTGTTACCGGTCGTAAGTATATAGGTAAAAAATTGTTCTGGTTCAAGAGAACTAAAGTAGTCAAGGGCAAGAAAAAAAGACTAAAGGTAGAATCTGATTGGCGAGACTATTGGTCATCGTCAGATGAAGTTAAAGCAGATGTTGAAGCAAACGGTGCTGATAAATTTATAAGAGAAATACTTCATATTTGCCCCAATAAAGGTTTATGTAATTATTTAGAAGCCAGAGAACAAATGGATCGACGGGTTCTAGAAACTGATGATTACTACAACGGTCAAGTTCAATGTCGAGTTCATAAAACTCATATAAAGAATTTAAAATAAAGGACGAAAAATGCTAGCAATGCTACGTAAAACATTCGTGGCTTTCGTTATGCTAATGTGTTCTACATCATATGCTGATATATCAGATGGACATTTCAGCTCAAATCAAATATTCGATGTGCAATACTATTGGAGCGGCACAACTCTAAATGCAAGTAATTTTATTGCACCCTACGACGCAAATTTTCAGCACCCAACAGTTTCCAGCGGTGACTATTTTGCATTCTTCCCAAGTACAACAAATGCTGGTACATACGGTTTAGGTTTATATAACAGTAGCGGAACATTAATACAAACCGTACATAATACTGGAACATTACAGGCCATCGGACCAGATGCTCTATTCTATATTGGTTCAGGATTTTTCGGAACCGTTATAACTACAAGTGCGGGCTATGCTTATGGTTCAAGTGCTAGTTTCACTAACATGGATACTAGTGTTTCAGCATCAGCTGCTACATCATATACTTGGGCAAGCACAACACCATTGGCAGCAGGGCAAACAGCAAGTAGCACTCCTACTCCACCTGCGTCAACGTATGTTGCAATTACTAATGCCAGTGTAGTATCAGTTACGCCTACAAGCAATAATAGTCCTGCAGGCGAAGGATCTGCTAATGCGATTGACGGTAATTCAAGTACAAAATATTTGAATTTTGATCGTGCAAGCGCAGGCTTTACTATTAAATTGAATCAAGGTAAAGTAATTGAAAAATTTACAATTACAACTGCAAATGATTATGCTCCAAGAGACCCAAGTAAATTTAGTTTGTTTGGATCCAATGATGGCAGAACATGGACGACCATTGTAAATAATCAAAGCATTACATTGAGCGACACTAGATTTGCTACATCTGCAGATATTACTTTTACTAATACAAATGCTTATGTATATTACTTTATTACATTTGATTCAACAAAAGCATTAGATCAATACTCAAGTGTTTCTGCTTGCGTGGCAGGATATGGAGGTGGTTGGCTTGGTACTGAAAATTGTAATAGTGTTCAAGTATCAGAAGTTAAATATTACTACGATAGTTCAAATACAACAACCAGCGCCGATGCAGGTAACGGCACAGTTTCCAATCCAGGAACCGCGGGTGCAGTATCTAGTTTAAATACTACGCCAACAGTTGTAAGTTCTGCACCTGGTACTGATATTGTTTCTACATCTGTTAGCAATGGCGCAACAACATCAAGTACAACAGTTACAAGAGGAACAACTACAACAACCTCAGTAACAACGGATACCAGAGATCGTCAACCAAAAGTATTAAACATTAATAGAAATATTACTGTTACAAATACTACTCCTGTAACGACTACAGTTGTAGATACTACTCCTGTTACTACAACCACAGTAACAACACCTACAACCGTTGATACTTATAGTGATAACTCAACTGTTACCACAAACGGCACTCCTGTAACAACTACATCAGTAACAAATACTGTAGTAACAACATCTACAACAGTTAATGATGTACAAATTACAAGTACAGATACTCCATATTCTACAAGAATTGACCAAATGGATAAGCTATATGACATTAACCATAGAGTCAATGTTAATAATATGGCTGAACCTTTTGATCGTCATGTGATTGTAGATGGATTACTAAGAAACAGAGATGGAACTGATAGAACATTAAATGTTTACATAAACAGTGGTCAACAACAATCAAACACTTATGATTTGTATTCATATAAAAACAATAATACAACAGTAGGTATTGAAAAACGTGTTGAAAGAGATCTATTAGTTGGATTGACATATAATAGAAACGATGTTAATCTATATGCTTTAGATGCGGGTGGTTCTATTACCAAAGATACAGCTACTCTTTATGGTCTAAAAATCTACAATGACTTTGTTTATCGTGGGGAAATTGGATCATCTGATAATACATTTAATTCCTATCATACTTTACCCGAGCTTGGTTTATCAAATAGTGCGAATGCAAAAGGAAATGATTCTTGGGCAGCTGCAAGAGTTTATACTCCCGATCTAAAAGGATTTAGACCATTTTTAGGTATCAGAAAAGATATTAATAAAAGAGATGCTATACAAGAAACGGGAGATGCTCTATCAGCTGTTGATTATTCACTAATAAATAATAGTACAGAAACAAAAGAAGTTGGTATAAGATTTGATAAACAACTTAGCAATAAGTGGGCTATTGGTGCAGAAGCAAGTGGTGATTCTAGAGATCTAAACAAAGCATATGCATCAATTATGTACAATGGCAAAAACAGTTCTACTATTCTATTAAAAATAGGAAGACAAGAACAGCGTGGTGCTATTGCAGATCAAGCACAACTGCAGTTGAGAATTAATTTCTAAGGACATAAATGGAAATAACAGCAGGATTTATACTATCGGGTGGTATGACTATAATACCGCGCCCTGCCCCACTAACTACTACTAGCGGTGATCCTGCTTTGGCATTGGGCGATCAAATTAATTGGTCGTCCAATACCTATTTCTATACTGCAGGATCTCCCACATTAGCAGGGTCAGATCATCAATATGATACTAATAATATGGTATGGCAATTATTTTATGCACATAGGCAAATTCGTATTCCGGTTGGGGCAAATAGATATGGACCTATTCCTAGACAAGGCGGAAATAACACTGTAGGTATGCGAGCTATTGTTTCTCCTACTGAAAATGATAGAGATGATTGGGGATCTAATGTAACAACTATTACAGGCACTGCCACTAGCATAACCTATACAGGAAACGTTTTATATCAATTGCCAACATCTACGGCCATAACAATACCGGCAAAACGATATTTCTTATTAGGAATATTAGGTGGTCCTTTCTATAGGAATTATAAGAAAACCGCAAATAACATCACAGCAATAAATGGCAGTAACGCTATTGTAACTGCTGTAAATCAAGTATATGCTGGAATATGGCCAGGTGGTACTAATCCAGGTGTACCAATACAGGCAGGCGGTAACGTAGCAGGGACATATATATCACTAACAAGCAATTTATATTACTCGGCATTTAAATTTGAAATAGTATGATCTTTGCAGTAATTTTATTATTAACAGCTTTAGCAATTTCAGGTATAGCAGGATATTTTTCAATCATAGGATTGGCACATATATTCTCAGCTAATCCTATGCCTATTATAGTAATGGGATGTGTATTGGAAATAGGCAAATTGGTAACAGCTTCCTTTGTATATAGACAATGGGATAAGATTAATTTGATAATGAAGACATACTTTGTCTCCAGTGTAGTTATACTATCAATCATTACATCACTTGGTATATTCGGATACTTATCAAAATCCTACACATCTGATTCTGCTGCAATATATGATAGTGAGACCAAATTAAGTACCACGCAAAGTCTAATAGAAATTGAAAAGAAGAGATTAGATAATCTAATGCAGCAACAAGCAAAACGAGATCTTCCTAATAAACGAATAGAACTAGATATTAAAGAATCTCAGAATAAGATATCTGAACTGACAAAAGAAATGGGTTTAGTACAGAAGGATAAGAATAAACAGAATTCAGAAATAGGTCCTATACGCTACATATCAGAATTAGTTTATCAGAAAAATGATATGGGTACGATTGATAGGGCGGTTCGTTTAATAATTATATCATTGATGTTTGTATTTGATCCGTTGGCTATTTTGTTAGTGGTTGCGGCTAATATGCTATTGAAGGCAGAAAAGCGAAAGAATAGACCAAAAATGTCTAAATATTCGATAGAAATTGATAAAAGTGACGTTTTTAACATCAAAAACAAAGACTTAAGCTGATATAAATATATAGAAATCGGAGAAATTATGTCTTTAACACGAGTAAAATATTCAGGAATAGCAGCTAACACCTTTGTCGGAGGCGGCGGCGTAGTTATCACTGCAAATACAACAACATCTCAAATTATTATATCTACAACTGTTGTGAGTGACGAAGTAGATAGCTTCTTATTAGCAGGAATGTAAGGAAAAATACATGCCAAAAAGTTATAAAATTCTAGGTCAATCATTACCGGTAGCAAATACTTTTACGGATTTGTATACTGTACCTGCAGGAAATAGCGCAGTTATTTCAACATTAAATGTATGTAACACTACAGCATCAAATGTAACATTTAGAGTACTTGCAAGACCTGCAGGTGCAACAGCGACAACATCGCAATATATAGTATATGATGCAGCATTGCCAGCACAAGATGCAATAGGCCTTACTTTAGGTATGACACTTGGTGCTACGGATAAACTTACAGTATTTTCTTTTCAAGGAAATGTTGCATTCAGTCTATTTGGAACAGAGATTTACTAATGGCTATTATTCGTCATAGTACCAGAAGTGTTGTATCTAAAGATAAAAGAGTAAATTCTTCTCTTATACCTACCATTATAAGCAAATATGCAATTTCTGCATCTGGTGGAAATGCAACTCAGGATACTGGTGGTTATCGCTATCATATATTTACATCTAGCGGCACTCTTACTGTTAATACTGGAGGATCACCGTTTGATTATCTTGTTGTAGGCGGAGGTGGCGGAGTTGACAAAAATACCCCTGCCTCAGCGCCATACACTGGAGGAGGTGGCGGCGGCGGACTTGTTTCTGGTACTGCAGTATTGCCCGGTTCTCCGGTAACCATTACTGTAGGTGCAGGTGGTACTGGCGGAACACCCTCTCCTGCATCAGCATCTAGTGCAACTGCATCATCTATATCAGGTACAGGGTTAAGTTTAACTGCTAATGCGGGCGGTAAAGGGGCTAAGGGCTCAGCAGGCGCAAGCGGTAATGGATTTAGTGGCGGATCCTTTGCACCTCCTAGAACTGCCGGTGGAGGTGGTGCTGGTGGAGCAGGTGGCAACGCAACACCCACAGCTGCAGGTGTAGGAGGTGTTGGCGCAATAGGAACAATCGCTCCTGCCTCATATGGAACACCCGGCCCTAATCCAGGTAGATATTTTGGTGGAGGGGGCGGTGGCACTGGTGGTGACATACAAAATATTCCCTCTGCCGGTGGAGCAGGAGGTGGTGGAGCAGGTTCTGTATTTCCTGGAGGTAGCACTGGCGATGCTGGTACAATCAACACGGGCGGTGGTGGCGGCGCAGGATATTTTAACTTTGATGGCGGCACCGGGGGATCTGGGATAATTATTATTCGTTATGCTCTAGAATAATTAAAAAAACATCAACATAAAATTTTATATAGTCATAAAATTGTTTTAAATAGGAGAAAGAAAAATGGCACATTATGCTCAAGTAGTAAACGGAATCGTAGCACAAGTAATTGTTGCAGAACAAGATTTCATTGATTCAGGCGCAGTTGGAAACCCAGCAGAATGGGTTCAAACAAGCTACAACACATTTGGTGGAGAACACCGCAATGGTGGAACACCACTAAGAAAAAATTATGCAGGCATTGGTTTCACTTATGATGCCGGTAGAGATGCATTCTATGCACCTCAACCATTCCCTAGCTGGGTTTTGGATGAGGCAACATGCTATTGGAATGCACCAATAGCACAACCAGAGAATATACCTCCAACCGAAACGGAAGCAGGCATTTTCTATACATGGGATGAGTCCATTGTAAATTGGAAAGCTGAAACAGTTCCAGCATTAGGAACACCAGCCTAATTTGGTTAAATTAGGGGCTCGGCACCTAGCCGGGTCGGTTGACATCTGCTGTCAACTATTATATAATTTGTCTGTGATTAATAAATCCCCCAGAAAAATCTAACTGAAGCAGTCTTTGTCTCAGTTATTTTGGGAGATCAACCATAGGAGAAAATATGAATATTAGTGCAAAAATTAGCAATGATTTTCTTGTTAATTTTACATCAAAATTCTTACGAGTATTTGGATTCATTGTTGTTATGTTTGTAGTTGTGCAGGCATGCAACGCAAAAATAAATAATTTGAAATTGGAAAATTCTACTTTAGCTGCAAACTATGTACCAGCAAAAGATGTTTTAAAACAATTAGATTGTTTAACTCGTAACATATATTGGGAAGCGGGATCCGAACCGTTTGAAGGTAAAGTAGGTGTAGCGCAAGTAACAATGAATAGGCTAAATGATGGACGTTTCGCAGACTCAGTTTGCGGTGTCGTATATCAGAAAAATATAGTTTATGAAAAGGTTATTTGTCAATTTAGTTGGTATTGCGAAACACCCGGACAATTAAGACCTATTAGTAAACCTTTATGGAAAGAAAGTGAAGAAGTAGCTAAGAAGGTTTTGTTAGAAGATTTTAGACTACCTTCACTTAAAAATGCTCTTTATTTCCACGCAGATTATATTAATCCAAATTGGAATAAAGCAAAAATTGACAAGATAGGCAGACACATTTTTTATGGAGACAAATCGTGAATATAAATGCTATCCGAAATTTCCTACATGAACATCTACATACTATATCCGCAGATACATTGGGATGGCTTGCAGGCATAGTCATTCATTGTGCAACCATTCCCAGTCTTATAGCTTTGCTAACAGGTTTAAGCGATAAGACTCCGGGAGTAGATATTACTATGTTCTTGTGGGGTGGCTTAATATTGCTGTTTGCAAAAGCAATAGTATTGAAAGACACCTTGAATATAATTACAATCGGCATTGGATTTATTATTCAAGCAATTTTAATGGCCCTTATTCTTTTTAAATAATATCATGAGCAAACTAGAATTATACGGAAGAAATTACGTAGTGTTCGATGCAACAAATAAAGAACATCGAAAATGGTTTGCTGAATTTAATAAGTCATTATCATGGGGCCATTGCCCTGTTAGATTTGTGATAGATAATGATCACGGTGATTTAGTTACTATGATTCAGCGTAGTCTTATTCAATATTACGTAGATAAAGAGTTTAAGACTGGCACATTCAAACGAGGTTGACACCTATTCAAAAAGGTGTTAAAATTAAAATATGAAAATTGCACTTACATCAGACATTCATCTAGAATTTGGTGACTGGAATCCTTCTAACCCTGAAAGCGCAGATATTCTTATTCTTTCTGGAGACATTATGGTTGCGGCAGACTTTGGTCGCCCTGATCCATATAAACTTATGTCAACAGACAAGGAAGAAAGATATACTAACTTTCTAGAAAAATGTCGAGATAACTACAAGCATGTTATCTATGTAATGGGCAATCACGAACATTATCATGGTGATTTTCAGACGACCAAATCAATTTTAGGAAAAGTTTGTTCTCGGTGGGATAATATTCATCTACTGGATAAGCAAAAAGTAAAAATTGATGATGTTACCTTTTTAGGTGGCACTCTATGGACTGACATGAACAATGAAGATCCTATTACATTATGGGATTTATCTAATATGATGAATGATTTCCGTATTGTTAAAAACAGTGCAAGAAAAGTTGGTTTATCCGATAATCCATCTAGGTTTCTAACTTCGGATGCTCTCGAAGATCACAAAGAAATGATAAAGTTTCTTAAAGAAGAAATTGAATCTAATCTAACAGAAAAGTATGTTGTAGTTGGACATCATTCTCCTAGCAGACAATCTACACACCCAAGATATAAAGATGAAACCATCATGAATGGTGGTTATTCATCTGATCTAACAGATTTTATTCTAGATCATCCTCAGATTAAAGTATGGACACATGGCCATACTCATCATGAATATGATTATATGATTGCATCTACTCGCATCTTATGTAATCCTCGAGGTTATGTACTATATGAAAGAGGTAGTGATGAGGAAGATCCATATCTAGCAAAGGTGTTCGAAGTATGACCGATGAAGAAATGATTCAAATATATAATGAAATGGTTGAAAGGTATGGAGATAAATTACCTAATCCTGAACATCAACCCATTGAATTTAAATACTATTTGAAGTTGTTTCTTTATTATAGAAATAGGACAGTGCAATTATGAATACGATTAAAGAGATTATGAATCGCATCAAGGATCTTAGTTATCATGAAGTAACTATTGAACTACATGAACCTTTGAGGTTCAATGGTAGTATACCCTTTGATACTAAAATTGTAGGTGATATGGCCACATTCAATGTTCTTGCGGAAACATATGCAGAAGCAGAATGTAAGGTATGGGATTATATAAGGAGCCTAGATGAGGACACCTAAGGATCGAACAGACTTACTATATAAGTTTTCTCTAACAGATTATGTACCCGAAACACATTGGAACACGTCTAGAATATTTGAAATAGACCCCAATATGAATAGACATTTATTCATATTAGATCCTGATATGAATACGCCAATCAAATATAGTCAAACAATGCCAGATGCTTCCAAGTTTATTCTTTGGAACATTCCGCAACATACCAAATGAAATATCTATTAGCACTTCTAATCTTTGTGACTAATTCTGTATTTGCCAAAGGCTCATACTTATTATATGATTATGAATTGGGAGTCTCACAAGTTGCATATAATGTAGATCAAGTTAGACCAATTGCCAGTATAACAAAACTGTTCACTGCTATTGTCATACTAAGAAGCGGCGTAGAGATGGAGGAGAAAGTAAAAGTTCAGGGTAAGAGCAGAGGCAAATTTCCTCGAGGTTCGCAAGTTACAAGAATGAACTTGATGCGAGCCATGCTTATTAGCTCAGACAACCTCGCGGCACAGACATTAGCAAATACATATCCTGGTGGATTCAATCAATTTATCATAGACACAAATATCTATGTAAATGGTATGGGGTTGATTAATACTAAAATTGTAGATAGCTCAGGATTACTTGCAGGCAATGTAAGTACAGCAAAAGATTTAGCAAGATTTCTCTGGATTATCAAAAACAATCCTACAATTAGAGAAATTTCAAATGAACCAAATGAAGTTATATCTATACCTAAAGGTAAAAGAACATTAAAGATTCATCTGCGCAATACAAATCCAAGCATTTTTGTTTTTGATAATATATTAATATCTAAAACAGGTTTTACTAGTCCTGCAGGTAGATGTGTTGTGATGTTAGTTGAAAAGAATGGTACATATAATGCTGTGATTGTTTTAGGACAAAAGAACGTAAAAGCCAGATCTAGAATTGCAAATGATTTGATAACGGTTGATCCATTAGAAAAACCAAAAGAAACAGTACATGAACCTATAGAGTTCAATTTTGGAATGTGAGTACCCATACAAATGGAAAGGGTATTGCTTGACATACTATCCGCAAGGTGTTATA
>Ga0315900_10009244_pt1 | contig 12526 bp, 14 predicted proteins | sample LakEriMetagenome_FD_203521 | JGI IMG/M metagenome (GOLD analysis project Ga0315900, IMG submission 203521) | Freshwater fungal communities from buoy surface, Lake Erie, Ohio, United States - Buoy 12 MA114 | ecosystem: Environmental > Aquatic > Freshwater > Lake > Lake biofilm | place: USA: Lake...
ATACCAAAAAAACACAGTGATTCAATTAGATTTTATAAATTTAAATATGGAAAATATATTTGTAGAATATGTGGTATTAAGGATTCAATAGATCTGTCTGAATCATTATATTTATTAGGATATGATCCAAATAGTAATCTATTAACCAATAAAACAAATAAAAAATACGATGAAAAGCTTGCTAAAATTATTAAAAATATGAATGAACTTGAAAATCAAAAATTTATAAGTTACATTGAATATTTAAAAAATGGAAAAAATGATGTTATGCAATTTTTTGATAAAATTTTATCATTTGAGAGAAAAGATAGAGATGAATATTTAAAAAATTTTATATCAGATGATATTGAAGAATTAGGTAACAATATATATTCAAATAAAAGTTCGAATAGTAATATTGATACTGCAATTCATACTGACATTGATAATTTAAATGATACACAGTGTCATTATAATCAATTAGTCAAATTAGATCAATTAGACCAATCAGATCAATCAGGCCAATTAGACCAATTAGATCAATTTAATCAATTAGATTCATTGTATGATATAAATTCAGTAAGTGAAATTGAAAAATTAAAAAATGATATATTAGAAAATGGTAAGTACAATTCATTTAATCGTATCGTTAAACACGATGTTTATAAAAAATTTGTTAATAAATTAAAAAAATGTGACAAGGATGGTATTTTGTATGTGTATAGTAACATAAATGTAAATCCAGATATGAAAAAAGTTATGAGCGTAAATGAATACAGACAATATGTATATTTATCATTTATTAAATATTTTAAATTATTAGATGATAATAAATATGTAATGACTGTATATAAAATATTAGACAAAGATACATTGTTGATCGATATATTTTAAAAAAATTGAAATAATAAATATATGATAATTATGCATTGCTTTAATTATTTTATATTACCACATACAAAATCAATATAAATCTAAATGGATTTGTCAGTTTCAGTTGATTTACCAAATTCCAATTTAGAATCTGATTTAGAATCCGATTTAGAATCCGAATTAAATTGTGACCATGATGTGGGCAATTTAGCAGCATGTCTAATTCAAGTAAGTGATGGTTACAAAAGATATAAATGTACAAAATGCAATAATATAATCAAAAAAAATGTGCATAATGGGAAAAAAAGTATTGAAAATGATCCAGGCGTGGCATCGCCACTTATGAATAGTTTTAATCCGCAAAATTTATCTACAAATTTTAATAATAATGTCACAAGATGTTCACATAATTTAATTATATGTCCATTACAAATTAGCGATGGACATAAAAGATATAAGTGTACAAAATGTGATTTAACAATTAAAGAAAATGTATATGACGGTAATATGATTATTGAAAATTACTCACGTGCATTATATTCATCTAATTACAAAATAAATTGCGATCATGACCTAAGACTATTATTATCAGAATTACATACAAGTGATAAAATTAGAAGGTATATATGCATAAAATGCGAATCTATTGTAAAAGATGTAGTTAAAAAAAATGAATATAATAATGTGGAAATAAAATCATGTAACACAGGGCAATATCAAAGCGAAACTTCTAGTAGTTCGCGTTATCCTGAAAATTCTGCGCAGCAGTGTAATCATCCTGTAATGGAATTAAAAAAATGTGTATTACAAGTTAAAGATTATCATATTAGACATATATGCTCTAAATGCAATACATTAATAAAAATAAATATGTGTAATGGTGAAATTAAAATTGAGGATGATAATGAAATTATTGCTGAATATTGCAAAAATGAGTGCAGTGTTATAAATACACTTAATTAGAATTAAATTAACACACCTAAATACAATTGAATAAATATGTGTTATAAAGAAATAATATCTATATTTATTCAATCATATTTATATCTGCATAATAATATAACTGGAGTGAATAATGTCATATAAGGCAAATAAAATTGGTGGTAAAAAATATAAAAGAGGGAAAAAAAATACTAATGATGATTCTGATATATCTAAACCATTAATAGTAGCAAAAGAAAATCAAATTTATGCAATTGTTAAAAGTAGATTGGGAGGAAATCGTATTAATGTTGATTGTTCAGATGGTATACAACGTAGTGCAATTATACCAGGTAAATTTTATAAAAGAGTATGGTTCAATATAGGCGATGTATTATTATGTGATTTTGATATCATAAATAAAGAGAGTGATTGCATTATTGTTCATAAATATTCTCCTGAACATGTATCTGAATTAAAATTGATGAAAATTAATGTAAATTTTATTAAAAAGGATGATAATGATACTGCATTGAGGGATGGAGACGACCCATTGATTGATGATGATAATGATATATTCTTATAATATCATTAATTTTTTATTTTTTTAATATCATTAATTTTTTATTTTTTTAATATCATTCATTTTTTATTTTTTTAATATCATTCATTTTTTATTTTTTTAATATCATTCATTTTTTATTTTTTTAATTTGATGTTATTGATGATACAATATGTATTATCAATAATATTAAATTATGTTATTATTCTGCTTCGATAGTTAATACTATCAATACAAAATGAACGTTTGATGTTGTTATGCGTTAAGTTTAAATATAATCGTACAATTATATTTATTAATTTCATCATATGTTTCGTCATTGTATTCATAATTTTGATCTATACAATTCCAGTTTTTAAATACTTTATCTTTTCCATGTTGCATAATTAAATTTAATTCAATTGATTCTAATGGTGAATCATTTGATTTGGATTTGCATTGTTTATGTTTTTTGTTGTCATTATCACTACAATTGCAATCATCTGAATTTGATTCTGATTCAGAATCAGAATTGGAATCAAAATTAATATAAATTTGATCCATATTAGTACAATCAATTCCTTTAATTTCATAGATATTTGCATTACCAATTAATATTTGTTCGTTATCAGATTTAAAATATTTTAATATTTTCATGAATAATAATAAATCTTGTCCTTCCAGCATATTGATATTTTCAATTAACAGTTTATTAGATTTTTTTAATTTGATTGATCTGATTATTTTTTTAATATCGTACATTTCATAATAATTTTTTAAAACAATTGCAGTTTCTCCTAATTTTAATTTACCATTTTCAATATCAGATAAAATTTTGTTATTTTCTGTAGACAATAATCCATTTTTTATTATATCTATATCAACTTTTGATTGATTTATTTTCCGTTCATAACATAGTATTTTTTGTTCATAACACTGAATTTTTTTATTTAAAAAATTAATCTCATCAGAATCTACACATAATGAATAATTATTTAAAATTTTGTCATATTCATTTAAATCCAATTGATGAATTAACAAACATTTTCTTTTTTTAATTTCTAAATTTCCTTTAATTACATATCGTATTCCATTTAAAATTTCTGTAACTTCATGTCCTATAAATTTAAATGCAACCATTGTTAATTTTTTAAATTCTTCTGTTTTTATTATTTCCTTTTTTGATTTATCATAATGTAAAATTAAATTACCGCCTACAAAATTATTTATATTTGGCGGAAATATCAAAATTGATCCGATATGTGTTTGTGTTGATTTACCATCTATATGTTCATTAAATTTATCTCCTTTATCGTAACGAATCATTTGCCAATTTATATTTTCAAAATCTACTTTGTATCCATCAGATGGTATCAATGGTTTCAAATATGTATTCAAAATTTTTTTTTCTTTTTTAGGTAATTTTACATCTATTGTTTTAGTATGTGATTTGCGTATATTTTCATCCACTTTATTTTCTCCTTTGTGACCAATAGTTGATTTTTTCCATTCATCATCCGTAGTATCGTTCATCAAATAAAATGATTTTATAAAATCTGAATCTAATGTTATATTAATGAAATATGCATCAGTTTGGTTAGTTTTTGTGTCCATTTATAAATGATATTTATTATTAATATATGCTTTTTATTCTATATATCAAAATAAATTCAATTTTTACAAATTAACTAAAATAGCATCCATATACAACTCACACTATATAGATCAAGTTTTAATATTAATAAGTAAAATAATATTTTTTACGATGAGTGTGGAAAAAATAAAACCTCTTGTACCATTGAATAAATTTTATTTTATGGCAATAATAATAACAGAATAAAAATTCTGAATTCCTTTAAAATGGATTTATAACTGTACGTTTCAACAGGAATATAACAACCAACATATGACTCTTTATGTGGTAAAAATTGACATAAAAAATTACTTACTTCATTTTTAAGTAACATTTTTACTAAAAAGTTAACAGTACAACGATGACAAAAAATTCAAATTGTAAATTATTTAATAATTTAGATGAAACTAGTCCAACTATTAAACAATCTGATGAAATTTATGTCCAGTTAAAAAGTCATCAATTAACATCAGTAAAAGCTATGTTGGATTTAGAAAATGGAAATGCAACACGTGCCATCGGGCAAAGCCGCATGACACGGATGCATTACCCCGCCTGCTGCGGTGAAATGATTTATTTTTAACATATAACAATATGTCAAATTACTTAGCTTGTTCTGTAAATGAAAATATGTTAATAAGACCTCATGATAATATGCAAGAACTCATATTTAAACTTGAAACAAATCGAGCTATTCTTGCTGATCCACCTGGTTCTGGGAAATCTTATATGATATTAGGTTTAATATGTATGACCTGACGTTGCAAAGCATTGCTTTGCAACGGTAGTCATATCCCGCGTAGCGGTGTATGCAAAGATATCCTCCTGTAAGAAATAGAGTAATTATGGGAAAAAATGGTTTTTGTTTAAAAGTACTAGCACAACAAAATGATTTTATTCCTTTTTAAACAGATGGATGATATATGTGTTATATGTATGGGTGAATTTAATATTCCCACTATAACTAAATGTTGTAAAAGTATATTTTGTTTTGAATGCTTAATAAGAGCATTACAATCTACTGGCAATAAATGTCCATATTGTAGGAATGAAATAAAATCTAACAAAGAATATTGTGTCATTCAAGATTCAAGTGTTACAATACCAACATCATCAAATGCAAAATTACAAAAAAAATTATTTGACGAATTGGATAAACTTGAAGTTTTAGAAAAAATATTGGAAGAAATTAAAAAAGATTCTAAATCTAGAATATTAATATTTTCAAATTATGTTGAAACGTTTGATAAAATTAATAAAATAATTGAAGATACAGGTTTAAATAGTACTGTATTGAAAGGAGATAGCGTACAAATTTCAAAAATTATTGATAAATACGAAAACGGAAATATTCGTGTTTTAATGTTGGATTCATCAAATTATGGTATGGGCTTAATCTCCAAATGACGACACATATTATATTATATTATATCATAGAATGAACAAAGAAATGGAACTACAGGTAATTGGAAGAGGCCAAAGAATTGGTAGAAAGAAGTTATTAAAAGTTATATATTTGATAAATAATGGTACAGAATCTGAAATTAATCATTTTGATTCCACTGAAAATTCAGATCCGATGATACGAATTAAAAAGGAAAAGGATTTAAACATTCTAAATGATTAAATTTATTTAATAAATTTAATAAATTAAATGTTAAACGCCACGATATGGTGTTTAACATTTAAATATTACCATAATTGCCATAATTACTTTAATTGCCACAATTGCATCTACATTTTGATTTACACTTGCATTTACATTTATATTTACATTTATTACAATTATCCTTTTGATATCCACATGCAAATGTTTTTAAAAATGATCCATGACATGGTCTTTTTTTATCCACACATTCTATAAAACATGGTCTACATTGTTTGTAACAACGATAATAACAGTCACAATAATATTTTTCTTCACTTGAACATGGATCAAAATTATTACAGTCCGGAAAACATTTACATTTCACTAATTTACAACATACTTTTCTTTCACGCTCTAATAATTGCTCATAAAGTATAGTTTGCTTTCGGATATGTTCACCATCTATCTTTCTTTTATAATCTATATAATTCATGTATACCTTATCTGCCATAGCAAATTCAATCTCTTCATCTTTTGATTTGCCACAATAATTATTATGATCACCATGATGATTATTATGATCATGGTTATGATTGTAATTGTGATTATAATGTGTCATTCTGTATAACTGTGAAACTGTATATATAATTGTATACATTATAAAAAGATATATGGATGATTATGATACTGATTTAAATTTATGTCAATATATGCAATATTGTAATATATTTGAGTTATAATAAAAATTACTTTTATTTTTTTATCTTAAATTAAATATATAAATTTGATTGCAAATTTAAAATGAAAAAAGTTGTTTCAAAAGTAATTTTAATTGACAATACTACAAAAACAAAAAAAATAATGTGTTATACAGCGGCTCTTCCTCATGGTACTACTTTGACACATGAATTAAGTCAACAAATTAAACAAGTATTTGAAAATAGAATGAGTTCATTGACAAATGGTTACGAATTGGTAAAAATAGTATCTTCGAGCAATTGTGGTAAATTTAATACTCCAAATGGGTTAAAACAAGTTTATGCAAAGAAAAAATATGTTTATAAATTTATGAAAGGCGAGCCTCAAGCACATTGGACAGATATGTTCGATTATCCTTTGGTTGAAAATCTTAAAGAAAAATATTCATTAGATGAATTAAACAATAAATTAAATGTTGATAGACAATAATCAGAAAAAACTGTAACCAATATGAATATTTATCTTAACTCATCTAGTATTATATATTTTATAATTGAAAATAATATTCAACGACTTAGTTTACATATTAAAAATTTTATTTTTAATATATAAATGATATGTTTATATAATTATATTTTATGGTATGTAATTTTAAAAAATGACCATCTATCATTCATATATTGTAATGAATCATAATTTGACTTATTATTACACGATGTTATAATTCTTTCCAATGATTTTTTATGAATTTTTGTGTATGAACAAATAAATCTTGCATTTATTTCTATTTTTAATAATGCATCTACTTGTTCTTGTTTTTTATCAATTGAACAATATTTACATTCATTTTCTTGTAATTCTTTTTTTATTTTTAAAATTTTTTGATAAAAGCTATTAAAATTATCCATTAAATGTAATGTAACTGTAATCTTATGTTTGTGATCACAAAAAAAAGGGCATTTTATTGTGAATTGTACACTAAATTTAATGTCCATAAATTTTATTTTATCATTCTGGTTTAAATGAATTTTTTCATTATGTATATGGTTAAATAATATATTCGCAAATTTTTTTGTGCTCAAATCTTTGTCAGTTATTTTGCAGTCATCTTTCATATTAATATAGAACAATGAATGTTCATTAAATTGTTTTTCATATCTATATGTCTCTGATGATTTTAGTACCTCATAACTGTTAAAATATCTATTATTATCAGTATCGGTATTATCCATATAATATGATATTTGTATAAAGCAATATAGATCATAATAGATATTTTAATTTCAATTTTATATATCATTTATTGTTACTAAAGATATCCTATGGCATAGTTGTGTTTAACTTTTTTGAATAAATTATCTATATAATTTTTATTAGTATTAATGGATGAATAATAAATACAATATGAATATGAATCATTATTCGTAATTTCGATTGTAAATACATGTATCTCGTCTGTCAAATTTAATTCCGTATTTACAGTTAATGGTGTTATATCATTTATGTCAATTTTATTATATATTAATTTTTTTTCATTCATATTGTTTTTAAAGTGTCCAAAAAAACTTATTCTTATTGACAATACATTTGGTTTGAATAAATCTGTTACTTTTATTTTTTGTAATTCATTTGTATTATGTGAATATCTTAAGTAAATTATAATGTCTTTGTCCATATCATAAGGAATGTTATAATATTTTTGTACAATAAAATATGGTAATGTTATTGCGTTATTAATAATAGGTGTATCATTTCTAATAAAAGTTATTTTGAATACCGGTACTTTTGAATAAAAATATGAAAACATTTTTTTGTATATAGTTAACCAGTAATTACTATTAGTTGCGTCATACATATCAAAATATTTTATTATTTCACTATTTGTATAAGAAAAATTTTTAAATTCAATATCATACAATATTTTCCATAACATATTTTTTTTAGTTATTTCATTCCATTTTTTACATACCAATGCACAATTTAATAATATTTCTTTTGGCTGAATGTAATATAAACACATAACAATTACATCATTATTTAAAACTGTTATATGTGATAATTTGGAATCTAAATCGTTATCCATTTTGTTTATTTTTTAAATATAATAAATTGACTATTGTTATTTTTTAAATTTCAATTTTTTTCAGTATTTTAGTATTAAATGTCAATGATATTTTGTAAATTAATTTAATTATTGTAATGTAATACACCATATTCAATCCTATTTGGTATTATTAATATTTTTCGTGTATCTTTTTGAAAAATTCAACTAAATTATGAATTTGTTTAATGTATTATAAATTAATTATTTTATTTTTTTATTTATAATTTATACAATCTAATTATTATTATCATGTAGTTAAATTTTATTTTAATCATATGATTATAAATGAAGGATAAAAAATTTGAAAATGAATAATATTAAACATAAAATTTAATAAACAATCGTATATTTACACCTTAATTTCTATAATGCATAAGGTTGTACATATATATATATAATAAAAATCATAATTACTTACACAGTACATACGGGATAATCCATATTTGAATATGGATTATATAAAAAAAATTGAAATTTTTATTGCTTACTGCATCCGTAAATTTAAATAGTTCATTATATTAATTTATAATTTATAATTCATAATTTTAAAATGAAAATAAAAAATCAAAGGAAACAGTGGAGACAATCTTATGTTAACAAAGTTAATAATATTAACAAAAGTTTAAATATAAAATCTGACGGAAGACCCATCCCTCCAAATAAAACTATAAAAAATTTTAATGATTTATGTTATGATAAAAAACCAATATGCGGTGGTAAATATAATTGTATATTAGATTCTAGTGATTCGAATAATTCAAATAATGGTATAATTATAACATGTACATGTGGCATAAAAATAAAAATGATATTAGGAACAGTATTAAATCATGTTGATATGTTTTATGCTATTGAAGATAAACATGAAAATATATAATAATTTAATATAAGTGCACAAATAAATATGATTTATTTGTGCACTTATATTAAATTATTAAAAAAAAATTGAAATTTTAAATTCTTAACATGTCCATTATATTAATTTAAAGATTAGTTTAGTCTAAAGTGTTAAGCGTAATCAATCGATTACTTCGTTTTTTGACAGAATGATTAGAACTACAAAAATTACCACATCACAAAAAATTGTTACTGTCAAAAAAGGCGTGACAAAAATCACAACAAAATACGGAACGAGAACGGTCGTGAAAAAAGAAGGGACCAGTAAGGATGAAAGATTAAACCTTATCAATCAGTTCAAGAGCATGTTGTATGAAAATTCGCAAAAATTTTCGGGCAATTGTTGCAATCCCTTGTGTATGAGGGAAAACTCAACAATTGTCATTAGTTGCCCATGTGGGAGAACTGTCAATGTGCGTGTAACTTCCATATTGTCCAAGGAGGACGTTTTTTCCGAATTTTTTGACGCTCATGACGAAATTCAAGACGGCGACCGAGATGATGTTAACTAGGATGTTTTTGGGGTGTGTTTTTTATTTCTGTAAAACAGGTGGTTTATCTCATTGTGGGTGTAATTTTTTCTATCATATTGAAATATGATAGAAAAAATTGAAAATTATAAAATAAGTACATTAATTGTTAATTTATCTACTCAGCCAAATAATTCAATTTAAGTATTTTTGCATATATTTACATACCATATAAATATATCTCATTTATAAAATAAATAATATAACAATGGAACTCAAAGAAACTGAATACACAAATTTGCACAGAACTTCATCTAAATTATATGGTACGACCATGGTAACGGGAGGTTTAACTTTACCAGATAATGCTAAAATGTATGTAAAAAGTCCAGATCCGGATACTGAATTACCATTTATTGAATTAAATCAATCATCACTATCAAAAGTTGGAAAATATGTAATGATAGGATTGACTGCTATAACTACTTATCCTTACTGGAAAATGTATGTTGTACCGGCTGGCCATATTGGTTTAACATGGCATGGTTCGGATCCTAAATGTTTAAAACCTGGTAGACATTGTTTGATATCTCCTACACATCATTTTGAAGGTATTATTGCTGATAATGAATCAGTTATACAACATGGTAATTATGGTAGATTTCGTGTGTTAAATGGACAATTAGGTTACGGTATTAATACAAGCACAGGTGATCCTGTTTTTTTATTACCAGGTACACATGTTTTTGATGATCCTACATTTAAGTGGCAAAAATTTCTTAATTTATCCCAAGAAAAAATAGATTGTGCTACATTCTCTTGGATAAGAGTAGAAACTGGAAAAGTAGGAATTGCATATATAAATGCAAGATTACAAATATTACAACCGGGATTACATTTATTAAGACAACCTGATCGTTTTCATTGCTTCATTTCGACACAACAACAAATCATTTCATTAAATCAAAAAGTGGAATCTGCTGATTATATAGCAATTAATCTTGAATCAGATGTATTTTATTTAGTTAGTAATCCTGAACTTGCGTTTACTAAAGCATTTGATAGTGTTGATGATTTAAAAAAGTCTATTACTGAAACTGCAGCATCAACACTATCATTGATAGTTAGATCTTCTACTTTTGCTGAAATAGGTCGTAGCAGTTCTTCATCTTATCCATCCAATCCATTAAATCCATTAAATTCATTAAATCCATTAAATTCATTGAATATAAATGATAACCATGAATTATTACATATGCCTGAAAATCCACCTACATATGATTCTTTTGTTCAACATGTACATGATATTTTTATAGATAAATTGAGAAAATACATGGAAGAGACATGGGGAATTTTTATTGAAAATATTAGAATTAAGTCATTATCAATTGCAGATGCTGCTTTAGCAAAAGAAATTGCTGCACCTGCAGTTATATATGCAAAAACGCAAGCAGAATTAGCAAATGTAACAAAACAAACAACAATTCAAACTGCAGAAGCTAAAAGAGATTATGAAGTTAAAAAAATAAAAGCAGATGCGGATTATTATTCTAGATTAAAAGAAGCTGAATCAAATGGGCAATCAATTAGATTGGAATCAGAAGCAGAGGCTAATAAAATTATAACTTTGGCAAATGCTAAAGCTAATGCAACATTAACTGAAGCAAAAGCTGAAAAAGAAAAATTGGAGTTACAAGGCGATGGTAAAAATTTATATGCGAGGAAAGTTGCAGAAACAGAAACAGGCATTGAATTAGAACGTTTAAGAATGCAAGTACAAACAATGACTAACGTACAAAAAGTTGTTTATGCACCGACTACTGCACTTCCTGCTATAATGTTTTCAAATTTGAACGGCAATAATACATAATTATACGATATTAATACTAATAACAATTAAATAATAAATTTATCTAATTATTATTTGTACAAATAATCTTATTTTTTCAATTTTAAAATTATGGCAATTTGATTATTCAGTATTTTAAATAAAAAATAAAAATTGAAATTAAATAATTAAATTGTAAATGACTTAAAGTTATATAATTAATTCATTATTATCAATAGTATCCAAAAACAACTTTTTCTCCAAAAAATCTGATTTATACTTATTCACCATAATGTCCATACTTTCCCAAGTACCCATAAATATAAATCAAGTAAATCAAAATAATAATCAAATGCAATTAAATCATAACAATAGTCAAATGCAATTAAATCATAACAATAGTCAAATGCAATTAAATCATAACAATAGTCAAATGCAATCAATTCAATACAATGATCAACTATTGGAAAATAAAATTGACAAACAAGTACAAATGAATAAATTGATTTCCCCTAACCAACCTATAAATTTAAAATTTTCAAGGTATGACAAAAAATTTCCTTTTGGAGTGATATTAGATGTTCATATATCAATAATAAAAAAATGCGATCATGCAAATAATTGTCTATACAGAGATTTTTTAAATAGAAATGATGAAAATTATTATGACATATGTGATCATGGTATTAATTGTAAACATGAAAATAAATGTCTTATATGGAAAGGAGAATATAAAGGTGAACATGCACATTTTAGACCTTTCATAAACTCCAAGAGAGAATTGTTTTCAGTTCAAAAATTTATATGGGAATTTTATAACAAAGGTACTATACCTAATGATCAATACATTGGAAGGACATGTTTAAATTATGGATGTGTTGAATATAGTCATTTTATTCTAATGTCTAAAAAAAATCAAATTACGCAAAATAATACTGAAATTTTAAAAAAATTATTTAATCAAAATAATGTAGAAGTGGATGGTCCTAAGAA
>Ga0315900_10009246_pt1 | contig 12522 bp, 9 predicted proteins | sample LakEriMetagenome_FD_203521 | JGI IMG/M metagenome (GOLD analysis project Ga0315900, IMG submission 203521) | Freshwater fungal communities from buoy surface, Lake Erie, Ohio, United States - Buoy 12 MA114 | ecosystem: Environmental > Aquatic > Freshwater > Lake > Lake biofilm | place: USA: Lake...
AGATCGCCGAGATCACCGGCCGCATCCGCGAGCAGGGCATGGAGATGCCGCCCGCCGGCGTGTTGCGCCAACAGGTGCTCGACCGCCTGATCCTCCAGGAGATCCAGATGCAGCGCGCCCAACGCGCAGGCATCCGCATCAACGACGAGGCGCTGAACTCCGCCCTCGCGGACGTCGCCCAACGCAACGGCATCGCGCTCACCGACCTGCCCAAGGCGCTCGCCTCGCAGGGCGTCGACTACGGCGCCTACCGCGAGAGCGTCCGCCGCGAGATGACCATGCAGGTGCTGCGGCAGCGCGATGTGCTGCAGCGCATCAACGTCTCGCCGCGCGAGATCGAGCAGTTCCTCGCCAAGGACAAGAGCCGTCCGTCCGAGGCCAACGAATACAACCTCTCGCACATCCTGGTGGCCGTGCCGCAGGATCCCTCGCCGCAGCAGCTCGAGGAAGCCGCCCGGCGCGCCGAAGACGTCAGCCGCCGCGCCCGGGCCGGCGAGGATTTCGCCCGCCTCGCCATCGCCTACTCGAACAGCCAGACCGCGCTCGAGGGCGGCTCGCTCGGCTGGCGCCGCGGTCCGGAGATCCCCACGGTGCTCGCAGATCTCGTGGTGCAGCTCAAGCCGGGCGAGACCAGCGAACCCCTGCGCACCCCGTCGGGCTATCACATCGTGCGGCTCAACGAGCTGCGCGGCGAGGCGGCCCAGGGTTTGGTGGAGCAGACCCACGCACGCCACATCCTGCTCAAGCCCACCGAGATCCAGGACGATGCCACCGTCGAGCAGCGGCTGCGCACGGTGCGCGAGCGCATCCTCAAGGGCGAGGATTTCGCCGGCCTCGCCCAGACGCTCTCCGAGGATCCCGGCTCCGCGACCGACGGCGGCGACCTCGGTTGGACGGCGCCCGGCACCTTCGTGCCCGAGTTCGACAAGGCGCTCGCCGCCCTGAAGGAGAACGAGATCAGCCAGCCCTTCCGCACCCAGTTCGGTTGGCACATCGTGCAGCTGCTCGGCCGACGGCAGTTCGACAACACCGAAGACATGCGGCGGCAGCGCGCGTTCATCCAGTTGCGCGAGAGCAAGGCCGAGGAAGAGATCGAGCTTTGGTTGCGGCGACTGCGCGACGAGGCGTATGTCGACATCAAGAGCTGACCGGCCACGCCTGGTCCTCACCTCCGGCGAGCCTGCGGGGATCGGCCCGGAGATCTGCGCACAACTCGCCGCAGCGCGGGTCGGCGGCCCCGATGACGCCGATCTCACCCTGCTCGGCGATCGCGACCTCATCTCGCAACGTGCGCGCGCCCTCGGCATCGACCCGTCGACGCTGCAGATCGAACATCACCCGCTCGCCGTCGCCTGCGTCGCCGGACGGCCGGATCCGCGCAACGCGGGCCAGGTGCTCGCGATGCTCGATACGGCGCTCGACGGCCTGCGCGACGGCCGCTGGGACGCCATGGTCACCGCCCCCGTCCAGAAGAGCACCATCGCCGCCTCGGGCGTGCGCTTCTCCGGCCACACCGAATACCTCGCCGAGCGCTGCGGCGTGGCGCGCCCGGTGATGCTGCTGGTCGCCGGTGACCTGCGCGTCGCGCTCGCCACCACGCACCTGCCGCTGCGCGCGGTCCCCGACGCGCTCACGACCGACGGCCTCGTCGAGGTGCTGCGCATCATGCATGCCGACCTGCGCGACAAGTTCGCGCTGCCCGCGCCGCGCATCGCCGTCTGCGGCCTCAACCCGCACGCCGGCGAGGACGGCCTGCTGGGCCACGAGGACCGCGAGGTGATCGCCCCGGCGATCGCGACGGTCCGCCGGGAAGGCATCCTCGCGCATGGACCGGTGCCGGCCGATACCGCCTTCACGCCGCGCGAACTGGCGCGTGCCGATGCCGTGCTCGCGATGTACCACGACCAAGGGCTGCCGGTGCTCAAGCACGCCGGGTTCGGGCATGCGGTCAACATCACGCTCGGGCTGCCCGTGCTGCGCACCTCGGTCGACCACGGCACCGCGCTCAGCCTCGCCGGCACCGGGCGCGCCGACCCGGGAAGCCTGCAGGCTGCCGTCACGCTGGCGGCGCGGCTCGCCGCGCTGCGCAGCGGCGCCTGATCGCCCGTGGTCTTCGCACGCAAGCGCTTCGGCCAGCATTTCCTGCATGACGTGCAGGTCATCGATCGCATCGTCGCCGCCATCGGCCCGCGACCGGGCGAGGCCGTCGTCGAGATCGGACCCGGACATGGCGCGATCACCGGCGCCTTGCTCGCCGCGACCGGCACGATGGACGCCATCGAGATCGACCGCGACCTCGCCGCGGCGCTGCGCGCCCGGCTGGTGCCGCAAGGTCTGTCGCTGCACGAGACCGATGCGCTGCGCTTCGATTTCGCGGCGCTCGCGGCGCTGCGCGGCCAGCGTCTGCGGATCGTCGGCAATCTGCCGTACAACATCTCGACGCCGTTGATGTTCCACCTGCTCGCCACACCGCAGGCCATCCGCGACCTGCACATCATGCTGCAGAAGGAGGTCATCGACCGGATCTGCGCCGAGCCCGGCAGCGACGACTATGGCCGCCTGACCGTGATGCTCGCGCCGTGGGTGCGCGCGGAACACCTCTTCGACGTGGGACCCGGCGCGTTCCGTCCGGCACCGCGCGTCTGGTCGGCGGTGGCGCGGCTCACGATGCGCGAGACGCCGGCCTTCGCGGTCGACGCGCGGTTCGGCCGCGTCGTCTCCGCCGCGTTCTCGGCGCGGCGCAAGACGCTGCGCAACGGCCTTCGCACCCTGCTCGATGCCGAGGCGATCGCTGCCTGCGGCATCGACCCGGGCATCCGCCCCGAGATTCTGCCGCCCGCAGCGTTCGCGGCGCTCGCGCAGCATCTGCCGCTCCAGAGCGCGGCACCGGCGCCGTCACCGGACGACGGCGCCTGAACCATGGCACGCATCGCGATCGGCGACGTGCAGGGCTGTCACGACGGGTTGCGCGAACTGCTGCGCACGGCGGGCTTCTCGGCCGACCGCGACGAGCTGTGGTTCGTCGGCGACCTCGTGAACCGCGGCCCGGATTCGCTCGGCGTGCTGCGCTTCGTGCGCGCCCTGGCGGACAACGCACAGGTCGTGCTCGGCAACCATGACCTGCACCTGCTGGCCGTCGCGCGCGGCACGGGCGGACGACGCTTGCGCAAGGACGACACGCTCGATGACGTGCTCGCCGCGCCGGACCGCGAGACGCTGCTCGATTGGCTGCAGTCCCGACCGCTCGCCGTGCACGCCCCGCGCCTCGAGGGCGGTCAGGGCGGCGCGCGCGATGACCTGATGGTGCATGCGGGCCTGGTGCCGCAGTGGGACGTCGCGGAGGCGCTGCGGCTCGCCGCCGAGGTCGAGGCCGCGCTCCGCAGCGACCCCGCGGGCCTGTTCGCGGCGATGTACGGCGACCAGCCGGACCGGTGGGACGGTTCGCTCGCCGGCCATGACCGTCTGCGCTTCGTCATCAACGCGCTCACCCGCATGCGTTTCGTGCACCGTGATGGCCGTGTCGACCTGAAACTGAAAGGCGCACCCGATGCGGCGCCCCGCGGCTGGCTGCCCTGGTTCGACGCGCCCGGCCGTCGCAGCGCCGACGCGCGGCTCGTGGTCGGCCACTGGTCGACGCTCGGGCTCGTGCTCCGCGACGATCTCGTGGCGCTCGACACCGGGTGCGTGTGGGGCGGCGCCCTCACCGCGGTATGCCTGGACGATCCGTCCCGCCGCTGGCAGGTCGCCTGCGCCGCACACCGCACACCCGGCTAGAATCTGCGCTCGCGGGTCCCGAGGGGCCCGGCCCCAGGGGTCCCCGCCCCTCCACCCTGCCGCCGGCACCGGACCGGCACGAGCACCGCCATGACCGTCATCTCGCAGCAGCACTTCATCGAGAGCGTCGCCGACGCCCTGCAGTACATCTCCTACTACCACCCGATGGACTACATCGAGTCGCTGGGCCGTGCCTACGAACTCGAGGAATCGCCGGCGGCCAAGGACGCCATCGCGCAGATCCTCACCAACTCGCGCATGTGCGCCGAAGGCCATCGCCCGATCTGCCAGGACACCGGCATCGTCGTCGCGTTCGTGAAGGTCGGGATGGGCGTGCGCTGGGACGCGACGCTGACCTTGCAGCAGATGGTCGACGAGGGCGTACGCCGGGCCTATCTCGATCCGGACAACAAGCTGCGCGCCAGCATCGTCGCCGACCCCGCCTTCACGCGCCGCAACACCCGCGACAACACGCCCGCGGTGGTGCACGTGGAACTGGTCGAAGGCGATGGGGTGGAGATCGACATCTCGGCCAAGGGCGGCGGCTCGGAGAACAAGGCCAAGTTCGCGATGCTCAACCCCTCGGACTCGATCGTCGACTGGGTGCTCAAGACCGTGCCCACCATGGGCGCAGGCTGGTGTCCGCCGGGCATGCTCGGCATCGGCATCGGCGGGTCGGCCGAGAAGGCGATGGTGCTCGCCAAAGAATCCCTGATGGAGCCGATCGACATGGCCGAGCTCAAGGCGCGCGGCCCGAGGACTCCGCTGGAGGAGCTGCGCATCGAGCTGCACGACAAGGTCAACGCGCTCGGCATCGGCGCGCAGGGGCTCGGCGGGCTCTCGACCGTGCTCGACGTGAAGATCCTCGACTACCCGACCCATGCGGCCTCGAAGCCCATCGCCATGATCCCGAACTGCGCGGCCACCCGGCACGTGCACTTCAAGCTCGACGGCAGCGGTCCGGCGCGGCTCGAACCGCCCGACCTCGCGCGCTGGCCGAAGGTCGACTGGAAGCCCTCGCCCGAGGCGCGCCGCGTCGACCTCGACACCCTCACGCCCGCAGAGGTCGAACGCTGGCAGCCCGGAGAGCGGCTGCTGCTCAACGGCCGCATGCTCACCGGGCGCGACGCGGCCCACAAGCGCATCGCCGACCTGTTCGCGCGCGGCGAAGGGCTGCCGCCCGGCGTCGACCTGCGCAATCGCGTGATCTACTACGTCGGACCCGTCGACCCGGTGCGCGACGAGGTCGTGGGGCCCGCGGGCCCGACCACGGCCACGCGCATGGACAAGTTCACCGAGATGATGCTCGAGAAGACCGGGCTCATCGCCATGATCGGCAAGGCCGAACGCGGCCCGGTCGGCGTCGAGGCCATCCGCAAGCACAAGGCCGCCTACCTCATGGCCGTCGGCGGTGCCGCCTATCTCGTCTCGAAGGCGATCCGTGCCTCGCGCGTGGTGGCGTTCGAGGACCTCGGGATGGAGGCGATCTACGAATTCACCGTGCAGGACATGCCGGTGACCGTCGCCGTGGACGCGCGGGGCACCTCGGTGCACCAGAGCGGCCCCGCCGAGTGGGGCGCGAAGATCGCGGCCAAGATACCTGTCCGCGCGCGCTGAGCGCGCGGGCTCGGCGTCAGCCAGCCTTGGCCGGCACCGCCTTCAGCCGACGGATCTCCGCCAACACCAACTCGGCATGACCGTCGGCATCCACTTTTTGGAAGTGGCGTGCCACCCGCCCCTGCGGGTCGATGATGAAGGTGTCGCGGCGCGAGTATTCCATCATCCCGAGCACGCTCGTCAGCACGCCATAGGACTTGGTGACCGCCTTGGTGGAGTCCGCGAGCACCGGGAACGGCAGGCTGTGCTCCTTCGCGAAGGCTTTCTTGGAGGCGACATCGTCGACGCTGACACCGAGGATCACGGCCCCTTCGCGGCGGAACGCGAAGATGTTGTCGCGCAGGCCGCAGGCCTGCGTCGTGCAGCCCGGCGTGTTGTCCTTGGGGTAGAAATACAGCACCACCCACTTGCCGCGCTGCGACTGCAGGGTGACCCAATCGCCGTTCTGGTCTTGTAGCCGGAAGTCCGGCGCCAGCGCGCCGACCTTGGGCGAGGCCGCCAGTGCCGGCCACGCGAGCAGGGCGACGGCGATGAGCGCGGCCGCCGATATCAGGGTGACGAGGGGAGACGGCAGGGTACGGGCAGGACGCATGGGGGGCTCCTAAGGGGGTCGGTCGTCGCGGGGGTGGACTCGGGGATGGCCGGGGCACAAGCGACACCTCTATCTTCACCACGACCGGGCTACGGCACAATAGTCACATGTCCCAGGCCTTCACCTACGAGCCCGCCGTCGCCGATGACGATCAGCCGCCGCCGCGGCGCACGGCGCTCGTGCTGGCCGGAGGGGGCGCACGGGCCGCCTATCAGGTCGGCGTGCTGAAGGCCTTGGCCGAGACCTGGCCCGACGAGCGCGCACCCTGGGACATCATCGTCGGCACCTCCGCCGGCGCAGTATGTGCCGCCGTGCTCGCGCACCACGCCGACGACTGGCGCGAGGGCGTCCGGCGTCTCGAGGAGGTCTGGGCCAACTTCACGGTCTCACAGGTGTTCGACACCCGCATCAGGGCGATGCTCGGTGCCGGCGCTCGCTGGGTCTCTTCGGCCTTGTCCGGAGGGCGATTGGCCGCCGCGCCGCCCGCCTTGCTCGACAACGGACCGCTCAGGCGCCTGCTCGAGACGCAGATCGACTGGGACGGCATCCGTCGGCACATCGCCTCGGGCGACCTGCATGCGCTCGCGCTGGCGGCGACCACCTACGCGGGCGGACACCACACGGTCTTCTTCGACGCGGCACCGGACGTGCGCGAATGGCGGGGCATCCGCCGGGCGGGGGTCCGCACACGGCTCGCGCTCGACCATCTCATGGCGAGCTCGGCGATCCCGTTCCTGTTCCCCGCGGTCAAATTGGGCGACGCCTGGTTCGGTGACGGCGCGATGCGCCAGCTCGCGCCGATCTCGCCCGCCATCAAGCTCGGCGCCGACCGCGTCCTCGTGCTCGGCGTCCGGGCCGTCGGCGGCGGCGGGACCGAACGCCTGATCGGCCGCGCACGCGCACCCTCGCCCGGCGAGATCTTCGGCTTCATGCTCGACACGCTGTTCGGTGACCATGTGGATGCCGACTTCGACACCCTCGGCCGCACCAACCTGTTCCTCGCCGCCGCCGACCCGCCGATCCCGGGGCTGCGACGCATCGAGGCCTTGCGCCTGACCCCGGCGCACGACCCGCAGATCGCCGCTGCGCAGCACATCGACGCCCTGCCACGCACGCTGCGCACGCTCATGGGCGTCATCGGCGCGCGCGGCGAAGCCGGCGGGCTCCTCGCGAGCTACCTGCTGTTCGAGTCGGCGTACACCCGCGAGATGATCGACCAGGGATACCGCGAGACCTTGGCCCAGGCGCAGCCGCTGCAGGCCTTCCTGCGCCTGTAGCGCAGTCTCAGCGGGCCTCGGGCGCGGAGGCTCCGGGGCCCGGGCGCCGCAGCGCGCGCATCGCGCGGTCGAGGCCCTCGAGCGTCAAGGGGAACATCCGTCCACCGACCAGGTCGCGCGCCAAGCCGACCGACGGCGTCCACGCCCAGCGCTCCTCCGGCTCGGGGTTGAGCCACACGAGACGCGGGAAATGCGCCGTCAGCCGTTGCATCCAGGCGCTGCCCGGTTCGTCGTTCCAGTGCTCGACGCTGCCACCCGGCTGGACGATCTCGTGCGGGCTCATGGTCGCATCGCCGACGATGATCACCCGATAGTCGGCGTTGAAGGTGCGCAGCAGCTCCAGCGTGGTGGTCCGCGCCGTGTGCCGGCGGCGGTTGTCCTGCCAGAGATGCTCGTAGATGAAGTTGTGGAAGTACCAGGACTTCAGGTGCTTGAACTCGCTGCGCGCCGCCGAGAACAGCTCCTCGCAGACCCGGACGTGGTCGTCCATCGAGCCGCCGATGTCGAGCAGCAGCAGCACCTTCACCGCATTGCGCCGCTCGGGCACCAGCTTGAGGTCCAGCCAGCCGGCGTTGCGCGCGGTCGCCTCGATGGTGCCGTCGAGGTCGAGCTGGTCGGCCGCGCCCTCGCGCGCGAAACGCCGCAGGCGACGCAGCGCCATCTTGAGGTTGCGCGTGCCGAGCTCGCGCCGGTCGTCGAGGTTGCGGTATTCGCGCGCCTCCCAGACCTTCACGGCGCGGCGCTGCCGCGCGCCCTGCGAACCGATCCGCACGCCTTCGGGGTTGTAGCCGCCCGAGCCGAAGGGCGAGGTGCCGTTGGTGCCGATCCACTTGTTGCCGCCTTCGTGCCGCTCTTTCTGCTCGCGCAGGCGCTCACGCAGCGTCTCGAGCAGCGCGTCCCAGCCACCGAGGGACTCGACCTTGCGGCGCTCCTCCTCGGTGAACAGCCGCTCGGCGAGGGACTTGAGCCAATCCGGCGGCACGTCGGCGAGCAGCGCGGCGAACGCCCGCTCGGCGCCCGCGAAATGCTCGGCGAAGACGCGGTCGTAGCGGTCGAAGTGCCGCTCGTCCTTGACGAGCGCCATGCGCCCGAGCCAATAGAACTCCTGCGCCGAGAGCGCCGCGACACGCGCCTCGAGGGCGCGCAGCAGCGACAGGAACTCGGTCACCGACGCCGGCACGCCCGCCTCGCGCAAGCCGAGGAAGAAGCGCACCAGCACCGTCAGCGCGTCCGTCGGCTGAGGAACACCAGCTGCTCGAACAGGTGCACGTCCTGTTCGTTCTTGAGCAGCGCGCCGTAGAGCGGCGGGATGGATTTCTTGGGGTCGTCGCTGCGCAAGGCTTCGGGCGGGATGTCCTCGGCCAGCAGCAGCTTGATCCAGTCGAGCAGCTCCGAGGTCGAGGGCTTCTTCTTGAGACCGGGGGTCTCGCGCACGCGGTAGAACGCGCCCAAGGCCTCGGCGAGCAGTTCGCGCTTGAGGCCGGGGTGGTGCACCTCCACGATCTTCTGCATCGTGTCCGCATCCGGGAAACGGATGTAATGGAAGAAACAGCGGCGCAGGAAGGCGTCCGGCAGCTCCTTCTCGTTGTTGCTGGTGATGATGATCGCCGGCCGGTGGCGCGCCTTCACGAGCTCCCGCGTCTCGTAGACGTAGAACTCCATGCGGTCGAGCTCGCGCAGCAGGTCGTTCGGGAACTCGATGTCGGCCTTGTCGATCTCGTCGATCAGCAGCACCGGCTGTTCGGGCGACTCGAAGGCCTCCCAGAGCTTGCCGCGCACGATGTAGTTGCGGATGTCGGCCACGCGGGCCTCGCCGAGCTGCGAATCGCGCAGGCGCGACACCGCGTCGTATTCGTAGAGCCCCTGCTGCGCCTTGCTGGTGGACTTCACGTGCCACTCGAAGATCGGCCGGCCGAGCGAGCGGGCGACCTCGAGCGCCAACTGCGTCTTGCCGGTGCCGGGTTCGCCCTTGATCAGGAGCGGCCGGCCGAGCGTGACGGATGCGTTGACCGCCATCTCAAGGTCCGGCGTGGCGATGTAGCGCTCGGTGCCGGCGAATCGGTTCGTCATGGAGTGCCCTCCCGGGCCGCTTGCAAGGTCAAAGAATTCTGCATCGGTCCCGGCAACAGCGGGGTCGGGCGGCCCGCCGCCCAATCATCGAACCCCGCGCGGTAGAACGGCGAGAGCGGATGACCGGCCTGCCCGCCCGGCAGGTGCAGGTAGCCCTCGGCCTCGCGGCCCGGCGACACGGCGAAACGCTCCGACGCGCCGAACGAGGGTCCGGCGACACGGGGCATGTCGTCGTCGCCCGCGAGCGGCACGGCCGGCATGTCGAGCCAATCGCCGAACCGGCCGAGCGACGACGACAGCGGATGGCGGATGCGGGCGGTGTTGCGCGCGCCCCAGGTGCAGCGCTCGAAGCGGTCGCACTTGGCGTCCACATCGGCGATCACCGCGTCCGCGCGGGCGAGCAGGAAGCTGCGCCAGTCGGCGTGCTCGGCGGTCAACAGGTGCGGTGGCTGCTCGGTGACGAGGCGCCACAGCGAGCCCTCGAAGAGCGCGACCGGCCGCGTGCCGTCCGCGACCCCGAGCGCGCCCGTAACCATGCCCCACACGGCATCGCGGGTGCCGTTGCGGAACTCGCGCACCAGGCGGTAACCGACCGACTCGGGCGCCGCGCGCGGCGTCCATCCGGCGACCAGTCGCCGCAGCTCCGCCCGCTTCGGTTGGTTGCGCACCGCGTCCTCGTCGAGCGTCGCGAGCAGCAGCCGCTGCCAACGCTCGAGGAACAGCGCGCGATCGTCGAGCTGGATCGCCAGCATGTCGGCCGGCGTCGCCTTGCCGCGGATCGCCAGCAACCCGTCGCGGATCTGGCGCACACGCGGCCCGTGCTCGTAGCCCATGCCGCTCTCGGCCTCGTCGTTGCCGAGCACGCGCTCGGCCTCGCCCTCGACCTGTCGCGCATTGCCGCTCCACAAGCGTCCCGCCGCGGGGTCGACGATGCGCGGGTACTCGGATGCCTCGCGCCACGCGACCGGCTGCGGCGTCTCCGGTCCGCGCTCGCCGCGCGGGATGCGGCCCGCGATCGTCCAGGCGATGCGGCCGGCGCGATCGCCGATCAAAAGATTCTGGTGCGGGATGCCGACCGACGGCACCCAGGCCAAGGCCTCGTCGACCGACTTCAGGCGCTGCAGATCAAGACTGCCGAGAGTGGTCGCGCCAGGCTCGGTCGCGAGCCAGCGCGCGAGCCAGCAGATCTCGCCGGTGCCCGCCGGACCCGGTTCCCGCTTGACCAGCACCCCGAGCGGCGACTCGCGCACCACTTCGATGACGGGGTCGCCCCGCAGCACCTCGATGCGCTCGCGGCTCACCTTGAAGCGCTGCTCGCCGGTGCTGGTGTAATAAAGGCCGGCCTCCGGCTCGCAGCTGTAGCCGCGCACGTCCACCCAGTCGCCATAGCTGTTGGTGAAGGACCAGGCGATGTGGCCGTTGGTGCCGGCGACCACCGCGGGCACGCCCGGCAGCGTCACGCCGTTCAGCTCGGGCATGTCGCCGCCCGCCGACTGCAGGCGCGCGCGATACCAGACCGTGGGCACGCGCAGCCCAAGATGCATGTCGCCGGCGACCAGCGCCGCACCGCTCGCGGTATGCGCGCCCGCGACCGCCCAGGCGTTGCTGCCGGGCTTGCTCGGTGACGGCGGCGCCGGCGCGCCCGCACGGCCGACCCGCAGATCGAGCTGCTCGGGCGACGGCACGGGCGGCGCCTCGCGCGGCAGGGGCGATGCGTCACCGCCGATCGGCCCCTGGAGGTTCGGCGCGTCCCATTCGTCGCCGCGCGGGTAAAGGAAACGCATCACGTCCGCCGCGAGGCTGGCATCCGCCTCCGACCGCGACGCGGCGGTGGCCCGCTCCTCGAGCCGCGCCCCGACCGTACGTCGCGAGATCTCGCTCTGGACGTCCGCGTACTGCAACTGCCACCACATCGCGTGCACGACGAGGATCGAATCCTCGGCACGCCAGAGCTGCGGCGTGGCGCGCAACAGGATGTACTCCCAAGGGCGCACGCGCAGGTCCGCGAGCCCGCGGTTGACGCCGCGCGTGTAGGCATCGAGCACGGCGCGCTGGGCGGGGGTCGCATCGGCGACCACGCGCTGGGCGACGCGACGGAACCGGAACGGCCGGGCCTTGCGATCCTGCTCCAGCATGCGCTCGCCGAACAGGCCGGACAATTCGCCGGCCGCGAGCCGCCGCGACAGGTCCATCTGGAAGTAGCGGTCCTGCGCATGCGCGAAACCGAGCCCGTACGCGACGGCGGCCGGATCGGCGCCGCGCACGGTGGTCACCCCCAGCGCATCGCGTTCGAGCACCACTTCGGAGGGCGGCCCGCCCTCATCCGGCTCCACCACGCCGTCGAGCTGCGGCAAGGAGCCGCGCAGCAACCAGCCGCCGACGAGGAACGCCAGCAGCACGACCATGGCGAGGAGGCCGAGGAGCCAACCGAGCAGGCGCCTCACGGCTGGCGCACCTGCACGATCTGCATCGAGTTGGTCCCGCCCTGCACGCCCGTCAGCTCGCCCTTGGTGAGGATGACGAGGTCGCCGTCATCGACGAACTGCAACTCCAGCAGCATCGCGAACACCCGGTCGTGCAGCGGCGTGGCATCACCCGGCGTGACATCGAAGGCCACCGGACGCACGCCCCGATAGAGCGTGACGCGACGGCGCGTACGCTCATGGCGGGTGAAGGCATAGATGGGGATGTCGGAGCGCAGGCGCGACATCCAGAGCGGCGTGGAACCGCTCTCGGTGAGCGCGACGATGGCGCGCACGTTCATGTGGTTGGCGGTGTACATCACCGCATGCGCGATCGCCTCCTCGGTCTGGGTGAAGGTCACCCCGGAACGCTCGCGCGGACGGTGCTGCGTGGTGTGGTAGGTCTCGGCGCCGACGATCACCTCGGACATCGCCGCCACCGCCTTCACGGGGTAGCGGCCGGCCGCGGTCTCGGCCGACAGCATCACGGCGTCGGTGCCGTCCATCACCGCGTTGGCGACATCGCTCACCTCGGCGCGGGTCGGCACGGGGCTCTGGATCATGGACTCCATCATCTGGGTCGCCGTGATGACGACGCGGTTGCGATGACGGGCCTGACGGATGATGCTCTTCTGCAGGCCGGTGAGCGCGGCGTAGCCCATCTCCACGCCGAGATCGCCTCGCGCCACCATCAGCGCGTCGGCGGCATCGATGATCCCTGCCAACTGCG
>Ga0315900_10009248_pt1 | contig 12520 bp, 17 predicted proteins | sample LakEriMetagenome_FD_203521 | JGI IMG/M metagenome (GOLD analysis project Ga0315900, IMG submission 203521) | Freshwater fungal communities from buoy surface, Lake Erie, Ohio, United States - Buoy 12 MA114 | ecosystem: Environmental > Aquatic > Freshwater > Lake > Lake biofilm | place: USA: Lake...
TATGAGACTCAAGTGGTAAACCTGATTCAGGATGAAGAGGAGATTTAGATGCAATCTTACCTTTATCAAAGATAGGATTGTACTTGAACTTAATGGTATATCCATCAATATGATAGAAACCAGTAAAGAATCCACCTAACATCAAGTCTCTATTAGAACCTGATACAAATTTATCAGCAACTCCAGTGAAATCAGTCAAGAAAGTTACTCCTTGAGCTTTCAACATACGATCAAGATCGCGTCTTGCTCCAGTTCCACCTTGAAGTGTAATACTCATACCTTCTGTATCATTTTGTCCAAACAATGCATCTCCAATTTTATTTTGAAGAGAAACGTAAGATTGTGATGCAAAAGTAGACTTATTTTGAATTTGCTCAAGCAAACCAGAACCACGAGGAATAATTTTTCCAGTAGTTAAATCTTTAAGAGGTACTTCACCAGAAGCTAATCTGTTATAACGAGAATACCAGTAAGCATGTTCACACTCATCTAAGTATCTGTTTTCAAATTGCCACATAGCAAAATCCATCCAAGCAGTAGATTCATTACCTGTTTGTGGATTTTTTACAGAAATATTCATTGTCTTGTTAACAGCATTACCTGCCCACTCGAAAGATGATCTGATAAAGCCCATTTGGTTCTTGTACAAACCAGAGCTTACCATTTTACTTCTAGTTCCTCTAGATTCAGATTCTGCAACTTGAACGTTAACTTCTACCCACAATGTTCCTGCGGATGTTTCAGAAAAAGGACAGAAATCAGTAGCTTCTGCTGGATCGAGCTGAACTGTATATTCCCACTCATCACCTAACTGAATTGGATCATCAGTTACATATGCTTGTATACCACGAGCAGATTCGATAATGTAATAACGCTTAATCCAGTTGTCATTGAAACGTAACTTGAATAAAGAGTTACCAATTCCAGGTTGGTCATTTGCGCTGTAAAGATTAGAGCTAATTGCACTAGCTTTATCTGTACGACCCATTACTGGGTAGGTAAATTGAACATCTTCAATTTCCTTTGATGAATTGCTACTAGCTAAGTTTCCCATCGTCATCATAGAGATAGGGTACTTACTAGCATAGTCTCCTAAAATATATGTTAGTTTATTAGTCAACTCCGATACCTTACCGTGATTTTGGTGGTAAAAGTTGAGTTCATCCAACATACTTTTAGAATCAAATACTTGTTCTTTTACTTGATACTGAAAGTTTCTCATTTTTTATTAATTGTTTATTGGTTATTTGTTATTAGTTTATATTTGACTCATTCCTACAAATCCTTTTGGTGCGTCAGGTGAATTTTTTGGTGTAATTTTATATTTAAATACTTTGTTCTTAATCTCTTGTGCTTTTAAAGTAGCAGCTTTACGTTGTGCAATTGTTGCTAAATCACCTTTCTTAAATCTAAAGTAACTTGCAGCTAATTCATCTTGTAAGTTATTTCCATTTATTTCTCTTAAAAATACTAACTTACCATTTTGATTAAAGATGCTATTCTTAATAAACTCTCTAAATTCTTTATGATCTGTCTTTGGTATATTTACTCCTTTTATACCGCTTGTCAAAGAAGTGTCAACGGCAGACCAAAATGCGCTACTTAATTTTACATCTCTTTGTTCTGCTTGTTTTATTGCTAATTGTTTTTGCTCATTATCTTTATCTTGTTTTGCTTGTAAAGCTTCTAATTCTGCTGTGCTTCGTTCAAATAACTTACCTTTATCTTTAGCATAAGTTACAAGAGCATCTACTTCATCTGCATCATTTCCTTTTAATCTTAATGCTTTTCTGTAAAATGCTTCTTGTGCTTTTACATCTCCTTTTGTTATAGATACTGCTTGATAATCTTCATCTCCACCTTCATCAAGGAAACTTCTTACATCTCCTCCAGCTTTAAGATGTAACATCAAATTATATGCAATAGGAAATTCTTGTTTGATTTCCTCATCATATTCTCTTGCTGCTTGATCTCTAATATATTCTTCTCTTTTAGCTATTCCTTGCGCACTTTTAGGATCAATAGTACCATAATCAATTTCTACTTTCTTTCCTATAATTTCATCTACTTGATCATATAGACTAAGTTCTTCTTCTGTATTCTCATTAAGAAAATCAATTTCTTCTTGAGTTCTATCTTCTTCTTTCTTTGCTAAAATTGCAGCTAACTTAGCTTGTGTAGCAACTATAGCATCTTTCTGCTCTTTAGTTACTGGAGTACCATCTTCATTTAGTTCTTCTACATTGAACTTTAACTTTAATGCTTCTAAAGAAGTTTTTTCTTCTGCTGTTAATGATGCAACATCTTTAGCTAAAAGAGTTTCTAATTTAGCTTGTTCTGCTGCTAATACTGAATCTGCTCCTCCTTTAGCTGCTTCTGCTGCGTCTGCTTTAGCTGCATCTGGTTCTGGTGCTTTAAAAGATGCAAATGTGTCAAACAATGAGTTCTCTAACCCTGTTGGAGCTGTTCCTCCTGTTCCTCCATCTGGACTTAAATTTCTTGTGATTTTCATACTGTTCAAATTTAGTTTAATTTAGATTTATGTTAAAATTTACCGATTAATTATTATTTCATTTATAGCAATCTTTCTTATTTTTCTCCTGATACTTTGTTCTTTAAGGAAGCTGCAATTTTCTTTTGTTCAGTTTCGTCTTTCATTTTGGCATGTTTATCATCTTGTTTTAGTTTCATTTCTTGGAGTTGAAGCTTTCTTCTTTCGATGCTACTTTTCTCAAGACGCTCTAATCTCTTATTAGATTCAGCCTCAATTACTCCCATATCTATATCAACTGAATTAGCTGCTGTTCTTCCAGCAATTTCACCTTTGATATATTCGTTATTATCTTTTCTATCCCAATCTCTTTCTTGCTTTTCTATTTGAAGCATGTTCTCATACATCATATAGTCTTTCTTTCTAGCATCTGCTGCTGCCTCTGCTTCTTGTTGATTCTTTGCAGTAATCTTTTGTATTTCTGCTTCAATAGCTTCTGCTTCTTTTAATTTGTTTCTAAGTTCTGCATAGCTATCTGTATATATCATATCAGCTATAGTACTTAACTTTACTTCTTTTCTTTGTGCTACAGCATTTATTTGATTTTGTAACAACTGTAATTTACTAGCTGTTCTACCTGTAAAATCCATAAATACACCATATTCACTATTAGCGTAATCTTCTGGATCAATGTTAAACAACTCTGCTCTACCATCATCATTTCTATAATATCCTTTTTTACCATCTATCCAAGCAAATTTACTTAAATCAAGTAAGCCTTGTAACTCACTTTCAACCCACTCATCAAATGTGCTGAATATAATATCTGATATAACAGAACTTCTAAATATAGCTTCTTGACTTGCTCCTAGTCCATCAGATGCAGATACATCTCCTTTTCTTTGACGAGATATACCCATTAACTCTTCCCAACTATCTTTATAGAATTGAGCAATACCTATAAGTTGATTTATATGTTCAAAGAGTGACATGTCTTGTACAGAATATCCTGTCCAAGTTCTATCTACGTCATCTGCTGCCCTATCTAAACCTAAATAACCTAATGTTTCTGCATAGTAGAATACATTATCTTGTTCTTCTTCATCATCAGATATTGTATTTTTATCGTAGATAAGAATCTTACCTTTAGATTTAGCTATAGTTAATTCTATTCTATAGTTAATTATAATGTACATCATTTGATAAGGAATACCTAAAGATAGAATAGATACATTTTCTGATTCCATATCAGAAAAGTTTCTTCCATTTATAGGTAATTTACAACTAGAGAAGTTGTTCATCTCATTACGTTGTACTGCTACAGGTTGTATATCAAGATATATATCATCATTGATTCTCCATCCTTCCCAAACTTCATTTACCCAAACCCAATCTACTGTTTCACCAGCATCTTTATCTACAGGATAATTTTCATCTACTTGTTCAAGTTGTTCTTCTCCAGTAAAGGGATCAATATAATTTAAGAAACCTATTTTCTTTCTACTTTTCCATGTTACATAATATAAATCTACTTTGTTGAAGCGATTTGCGTTAGTATCATTGTTATTAGCTATGTTAGTATAATGAGCATACATAGCTGTTTTATGAAAGCTCTCATTCTTTTCTAAATTCTTTAAATCTTTATCTTTAAGACTATCATAAAACATATCAACTAAATCTGCTACAGTAACTCTAAACTTAACAGTAGCATAACTACCATCTTCAAAGTTTTTAACTTGTGGAGATTTATCTATATCTATCCAAAGAGGTGATAACTTTTCATATTCTATGTCTGATCTTTTAACATACTTTAAAGATGATGTAGTTCCAGCTATACACCAAGTTTTAAATTGATCTTTAAACTTCTCTTTTAGTTTAAGTTCAAATTCTAAATTCTTTACTGCTTTATATCCTTTAACTGCTTTAATATCTTTATAGTTACTATTAATATCTTCTATAATAGTCTTAGGATTAGGAATTTCTTCTACTTGTTCTCCTTGACTTTGTTTAATAGTATTAACAACTCTTTGAGTTACATTCTTCTTATAAGTTTCAAACTTAGTATCATTGAAACTATTAATTACTCCATCTCCATCTAGATTAAGTACATCAAATTTAAAAGGACGTTTTGACCACTCTCCTATAAGTAAATCAATTGTAGGTCTAAGAATATTATATGATCTTATTCTTGCAGGGAAGTTTTTATATAACTCATTCTTTGTATTTAATGGATTAGTTACATAATTAAAATCTTCCTCATTTATTTTGTTGTTGTAGATGTTAAACCACAACTGCATATTATTTGCAGATGTTTTCTTATCACTAGGTAATGTACTTTGAACTGCTTTATATATAGAACTTTGTATATAATATTCTATATTCTGTTTTCTCCAAGTTTCTGTTTTTTCACTATATGGAATAGATTGTAAAGGTTTTAAACCTCCAGTATCAGGTTTAGTATTACTTGATTTATCTTGCATATTTTTACATTAAATCGTTCAACATTAAAAACTTATCTTGTCCACTTTTATTGCTATCTTGAAATAATGGTCGTTTTCCAAATATTCCAGTATTAGGCTTCTTTTCTTTCTTCTTTGCTTTCTCTTGAATACGTTCTTTCAATGTAAACATTTTAACTATTTGAGCAGATATTCTATCAAAGTTACCATCTGCATTAAAGCTTTTTAATTCTTGTAAATAACCTAAGTCGTAAATATAGTGTAAATTCCAAATTTCATGACCATTTTCATCTAAACCTACTACCTTTTTTAAGTAATCTGACAAATATTGTATTCCTTCACGTTTCTTATCAGTATCAAGGTCAAGAAAGAAACTTCTGTTTTTAGAAATCTTTTCAACTTCTTTTTCATTTATGTAAATTGGTTCAAACATTAATCTTCCTTGCTTTTTACGCTCTCTTGCATAATCAATTAAACCTTGTCCACCTCCAGCTATTTCACATTGTATTTTTGCATTATAGAACTCTGCAAGATTCATTATAATCTCATGTAACTCATTAGTTCTTCCCGGTCTACCTACAAACCAAGCAACATCTTGTTCAGTCTTATTATTGAAGTATATACTAGTTTGTTTAACTACATATACAGCACCTAAAGATATTGTAGATTGTTTTCCTTTAGGTTCATCTTTATAATAAGGGTCAACTACTACAATATATACATCATCAGGTATAGCTGTAATGACTTTATTATTTTTATATATCTTTGCAGTCAATGGTCTTTCAACCATAGTAATACATCCTCTTATATCATCACTATCTTTATGTGGATAATTAATAACTGGTTTAGCATTTTCTTTTACAAAAAATTCTAAGCCTTTCCCTGGATTGTTTTTGATTTCACCATGTAGTAATAATCCCTGTATCTCTTTGCTTCGTAAGACACGATTGGTCTGTAGTAGAATTTCAGCTTGTGGAAAATCAGTAGTTGTAATTCTAAGAAGTGCTTCACTAGGAACTTTAGGATTCTCTGCTATACGAAGATCATAATCTCTAGGATCTTTTGATTGTCTCTTTAACTCTCTTTGTTCATCTTCAAATGCAATAGCTTTCTCTTTATTTACATTACCATCATTGTCCATAAAGCTACCATTAGCCATATAACATGGAATAAATACTCCACATTCACTTCCTTCATATCCTTCTTCCCAATCGTTCTCAAAAGCAAGCATCCTATGCGTTCTAGGATTATTAAAAATTTCTTCTAGTCCATTTATATCAACTCCTTTTTCTTCACCACCTGTACCAAATACAGAAATTTGTCCAGTAAGTGTAGCACCTTCTGATACAGATGGAACAGATATAGCAAGAGCTCTTTTTAAATCTTTAAAGCTTCCTGCTTCTTCATATACTATCTTAATACCTTCTTTACCACGAACTTTATCAGGATCATTAATAATAACTCCTATTATCTCAGATAAAAAACCTTTTACTTGTTTTTCATCATCTATAAAAGAAGCTTTTTGATGCATAAGTGTAGACTTCTGCATCCTATTTTTTAACCACCAACCATCAGTATTTTGATTAAGAAACTCTAGATTATATTCTACTTTATTAAGAATACCGTCAGTAGTAAGATATTGTTCTATTGCTGCAAAGTAGTAACTTTTTGATCCTGGAATAAAGTTATAGTTATACACTCCATCAGCTCCTTCTTTAAAAGAAAATCCAGCTCTACGTGTTTTTAAACAACCTAAATGCATTGCACCTCCATATTCATCCAATACTTTCTTTGTAATAGGATCAACATTTGGAGAAGGATTTCTCCATAACTTTAACTTATCTAAAACTGCTTTATTACAACCATGCCATGCAATTTCTTTATACCAGAACCAGTCATAATCTATTTCAAAGAAAGATGGAAAATCCCAATCTTTATATGATACTTTTTTGCCTTTATTCTTTTCATCTATCTTACGCAACTGCGTAAAATTCATATAGAAGTAATGTCTACCAGTTACTTTAACTCCACCTACTTTATAACCATATAAACATCTTCTTTCTTGTTCTTCCCAAAACTCATACCATTCTTTACTTTCAATAGGTGCAAGAGTATATCTACCACCATTCTTTTTATAAGCAATAGCTGCTTCACGAAAGTAACGCGTGTTCACAAAATGGTGAGATAATTGACTAGTCATTTTAACCTATTATATCATCAAATATACCTGCTGTACCAGTACTAGTATCTTCTACTTCTCTAGTTGGTCTTTCAACAGCTTCTTCTCTGTGTCCTTTTTGTCTATCTCCTCTCAAACCTTTCTTCTCTCCAAGTTCAAGTTTAACTTCTTCTTCTAACTCTTTAATAGTCTTTAATGCTGGAGCAACTTCATTAGTTAACTTCATTAAATTTTGTAAACTAACAGTTAGTTTAGTTACAGGATCAACTTTCTTCTTTTTATTCTTACCCTCTTCTTCATCTTCTTCAATTATATTACTAAAATCTAAATTAGCTAATTCTTCTTCTAAATAGTATCTAATCTTACGAATAACTTTATGAGCAGAATGTAATCCTTCTCTAGCTTCTGCTAACATTTTTAATGCTGGAGTTTCTTGTAAGTCTCTATACTTTTTAACAGCAGCTACTATATCTTCATCTTTAGTATAGTCAAAATCATCTGGTAGATCAGCATTGAGTTGACATGCTTTTAATTTATCATCCTCTGAATAGTTGCTAAACTTACTAGCATAATCACAATAATGATAAATAAAAGTAAACTCACGAGTCGCCTGTAGTTTCTTTCTTCCATCTATATCTCCTTTAGAACCTTTATCTCTAGTTAGTATCTTTTTAAATTCTTTTATAGTACTAATCCACTCTTTATCTAGATCAACTACTCTATATTTATTAAGTTCAAAAAATCTTATTATACTTGCTGCCATTACCCTCTTTTTATTTTACCCATAGCTTTTTGCAATGATCTTGGTTTAGATTTTAATTTACCTAAATAAGGTAATATAAAACTTTCAAGTGCTCCTGCTTCAATTACAGATTTTGCAAATTTACTATTTGAACCTACTACTTCTTTTACTAACTCAATATCTAATCTTAGTTCTTCTGATACTTCTTCATATAACTGTTCATTACAGAAGTTCTTATCTCGTTCATTATTCTTCTTGTAATCTAATACATTACTTATTGGCATACTTTATTAGTTCAATATTGACTTTATAAAATAATTCTCTTTCTATTTCAACTATATAAACATCAGTTTTATAATCCAGTTTAATATATGTATATACTTTTTTAGCTAAGTCTAATAAAGACAAAACTTCATAATAGTATTCAACATAATGTGAAACTGTAGGCATCTTTCAAATTTAGAACTTATTTATAAATAAAAAAAGGAGCTATCTCTAGCTCCTTGTTTATTAAGTAATTACGTTTCAAAAACCTTCAAAAATAGAAGGATTTACTTGTTTTGGGGGGTCACAATTATTTTGTCCATAGAATTTTTTAATGTGATGATACTGTCTTTTCCTACTTAAACTTTTACCATCTACATCTATTATTATAGAACTGTTACTTTTATAAACTATTTTTCTAGATAGTTTATCATACACTATTACAAATTCTCTAAGTTCTAAATGATACCAAGCTACAGAATATCTAGTATCAGGTAGTGGATCACTAGGAAATTGTTGATTTAATTCTTCCTGAGTTAACATCATCGGTAAGGAGTAAATGGTTTAAAGATAGAGTAATTAGTTCATTATACATATTTCCATATAGAGCATACTTCCATGCAGCTTCATCTCTTACATCTCTTATATGAGTAAAACCTACACTTTTCTTAATCATTATTTTGTAAGTATCACCTCTTCTTACTTCTAACAATAAATCTGCTGCAAAGCTTTCACCTTTTCTTGGATTCTTATTATTTCTTAATATCAATTTAAGTTGTAAATTGTCTGTAGGATTAATTTTATTATATTGTTTAGCATATTCATTTAATGAAGATTGCATACAATCTTTAACTATATCATGTAGTTTAATACCTTTTACAAATCTTGCAAACTTTTGATCAGGAGTTAAATCTTCTAACAATCCTTGTTTAGTAGCTATATCAATTAATTTGTCAATAGGTAACTTATCTTTTAATTTTTGCTCTTCTTCAATTTGTTTATTAAAATTAGTAGTATCTTTTTCTACTTGAATTTTTTCTAAGATAATTTTTCTATCTTCAAGAATTTCTATCTCTGTTCTTTTCTTTTTACTCATAACGCTCTATTTTCAGATTTAACATAACTAAATACTCTGTTGTTATCAACTTTTTCTCTATAATCTACATCAATAGTAATTTTGTTTCCATCCCACTTATATCCTGGAAGTGGATTACCATAATGATCAAGATATTTCATCATCTCTTCTTGAGCTTTAGTAGGAGGTGCAAATCTATAAACTTTTTTTGTCTTACCTCTCATGTTAGGATTACCTTTTTGAGTAGTCTCTACATGATTCTGATACCATTTACGTTTTTCTTTTTCAGTCATTTTACCAGCATCAATTTCCCAATCTTGCTTACCAGTAAGAGCTTTTTCTGTTTCAAGTATTTCTAGTTTACTTGGAGATTTCTTTGCCATATAATTCTTTAGTTAATTCTTTATTTAATTCTTCTTTTAATTTATTGATAATTAAATCATACTTTCTACTATCAATTTGTCCAGTTTTAACTTCTACTTTATTTAATAAAGAAGTTTTAAATATGTCTATAATAACTTTTTGTAATCCACTAGAAGGTATTCCAAATCGTATCTTATAGTCTTTAATATGTTCACCTACTCTAATTATATACTGCTCAAATGTCTCATATTGAGTAGTACCAAAATCTACGGAGTCATAAAATTCATCTTTTGTCATATTGTATTCCTTTAATTAAATCTTTAATATATATTTCAGTTAAAACTATTCTATATAATATACTATAATATAAATGCATAATCTTTTTATAACATTCAAATTTAATAGTAGCTATAAAACCTCTTATTTCACCATCATACCACCATGTATTTTCTCCTTCTTTATAAGTTCCTCCAAAGAACTTAATTAATTTATATTTTGTTGTCATATACTTTTCTTTTCTATATAGTTATCTAATTGTTTAATAAACTCTTGAATATCTTTGTTTCTAATTGAATCAATGTGAGTTTCTGCTGTATCTCTAATACCTTTCTTATTTACTATTTCTACTTTCTTAAATATCCAACAATTAAATATTTGTTCATTGCTAAATAAAGATAATAACATAGTATATCCTTCTTTAGGTTTATACAATGTTTTAAATTTATCTAGTTTTTCTTGTTGTGTCATTTTTTAAACCATCTAATATACCTCTACCTTTTGAATTTCTACTTCCAGCTAAAATACCTTCAATAACTTGAAAATTAAAATTTTTTCTAGAAGTTTCTTCTATATACTTATACCAACTTCTAAAGTAATTTAAATGTAAATTATTTTTAAATTTAATAAATCCACTACTTTTCCACACTCTTCTACTTTCTTCAAAACTATTATCTTTCTTGTTTTTCATATTCAAATAAATCAGGTCTTGTAAATTTCATATGTTCTGTATATTCTTTTATATCTAGTATATACTTTTTATCTCCAAATTCAAAGTCTATATCTTTAGCTTCTTTTATCATTTGTAATGATAACTTATCTAAATATTCTCTTTTATAAGTTATTTTACTCATACATTTATCAATTGATACTTTCTAAACAACTCTTTAGCTACATGAACTTTATCTCCTAGTTTGAAGGTTACATATTTGAAATGATCAAGATTTAAATCCCACTTCTTTTGTATTTCACCATATATCCACAACTTACTAAGATTGTTATCTTTAGACTTTTTAATTATATCATCTATATAATTAAAAGTAATATCAGTAGCTCTAAGATTATTAAAGTGATTAATAGCTTTCTTACGTTCAATTTCATCTGGTGATAAGTTTGTTACTGTTTCTTTTTTATATGCTTCTTGTGGAGTTTTAGGATATTGAGCAACAAATTGTTGTGCTTGTGTTGTATTTAATACATTACTAATTGGAAATTTAATAAGAGAACTTTCTGTTATAAAATCATATTCATTTTTCAATGCTACAAAACTTTCATGTGATCCTGTAGGTTTATCAGGATGATGATATTTAACTAATTCTCTATACTTGTTGTTTACATGATCTATAGTTGCACAACCTAAAAAAAATCTATATTGATCTAATCTTCTGCTCATATTAATTTAAATTAAATATTTTTCTGTTTTCCTTCCACAACTTATATCTAGCCCAATCATTACCAAATTCATCAACATCTCCTTTACAGACATAGTTACCTAATTTAGTACAAACAGTAACTCTAGAACTACTATCTGATTCTGGAAATACGCCAGTTTTTACAAATTCTTCAATACCTCCTATACTTTCCCACTCTATATATACTACTGCATTTATAACTTTTCTAATAGTTCCTTGTGAAGAAGGTCTATCTTCAAGATACAAAGTATTAAGTTTTAAAGGTAATCTATAATCTACCTCCATATAACAGATTTGTTAACCCAATATTGATTCTTACCTTTACTTATTGCTATAATCTCTAATGATAATAAGTTTCTGATACCTCTTCTTATTCTAGTCTCTAAAGTATTCTTTACTTTAATATCCATCTTATTAACTTGCGTATCTATAAAATACTGTCTAAATTCTTTTAAACAAATATCTTTAACAGATAATATAGTAATACCTGTATGCTGATTAAGATTTTTAGTAACATACTTCAATACTATCAGACCACTTTCATTTAATTGACTAACTTTTTCTAAGTCACCAATAAGTACTACATCTTTTGGTGAAACAACTAAGAAAGGATTACCTTCATGTATAACTTCCTTTCTAGCTTTTTCTTCATAAACAACACTTTCTTCCATAAAATAAATTTTACGAAAGATAGACAAATTTTGTCTATGGACAAATAAAGACTGGAATTTTTATTGCTTTTTGATAAAGTATGCAAGGGAAGTTATCAACAATTTATTCACAATTTGTTGATAACTCTATTTTGGAGAAGGAATATTTAAATCCTGATTATTGATTAATAAGTCTAATACTAGTTATCTTACCTAAAGATTTAATAGATACACTAACTACTTTAATGCCCCACTTATTTCCTTCTTTTTTACTTTTATCGTTAATACTTTCTTCAAGTGCTTCACTATTTATTTCATTAAAGTTAGTCTTAACAATTTCATTTCTAATTATACTTTGTATTCTTTCTTTAACTGCACTTATTTCATCACCTACTTTAAATAATGCTTTTTCTATATCTTCAATTTCATAAGTAAGTACTGCTTCAAGAACAATACACTTATCATCTAAAGTAGTAATAGTTTGTGATCCTAATTCAGTTGCTTGTCTTGCAATAGATACTGTATGTATTACATCTATGGTGAATGGAATAATCCAATGAAATCCAGCTTCTAATACTTTTACTGGTTCAGGATATTTACCCAATCTAA
>Ga0315900_10009251_pt1 | contig 12519 bp, 7 predicted proteins | sample LakEriMetagenome_FD_203521 | JGI IMG/M metagenome (GOLD analysis project Ga0315900, IMG submission 203521) | Freshwater fungal communities from buoy surface, Lake Erie, Ohio, United States - Buoy 12 MA114 | ecosystem: Environmental > Aquatic > Freshwater > Lake > Lake biofilm | place: USA: Lake...
TCTTTTTTCGTCTCCACCGGGATATTTATTTCCTTCAATATTAGCGCTTTCCATGTAAAGTAGCGGTCTGAAATTTTTGCTCATATAAGCATTATTGAAGAAATAAGGCTCATCAATATGTGAAAATCCTTTTCCATTAAAACCCTGTACTAAAGGATGATTGGGGTCAACTAATTTTACGTCAATCTTTTGTTGTTTGGGATGATAATCAAAACTACCGCCTATCATGTCACTAAAAGCATTCGATTTATTCTGCATCGTTACAGCGCCATGCATGGACATAATACCACCGCCTCGTTTTACAAATTGTAACAGATATTTTTCAAATTTGGCCGCCTTTTCCATGGCTTGAACAGTATCCAGTGTAGGGTCATTTTTAAATACATCCCAAAATAAATTACGTTTGTCCCCAATACTGCAATTGTTATTTAGGATAATAGCATCGAATTGCTGTAACCAATTTTTGTCAAAATATTTTACATCTCTGGTGTAAGTCATTTCAAAACCGCCCACTTTTTCTGTAATGGTTTTTAACATGGCTTCGGTATGAGGAATGACCCAATGGTCAAAGCCGGTAAATAGGGAGAAAACCAGGACTTTATGTGTTTTAGCACTTGGAAAATGCTTCTTTGCGGGCGCCAAAGCTTTTATTTCATTAATCCATGCATCGTTAAGTTCAATTTTAGGAAGATTTTGAGCTTTAGCACAAGGTAAGCTCAAATTAAAAAGGAAGAAAGTAAAAAACAGGGTAACGAATCTCATTATGTTAATTTTTAGGGTGGCATCCAATGTCAAATATAATAAAATTAAGAAGAAAAAGGTAGTTACTCCCATTTTGGTGTGTCTGCCATAGGTTTTGAATCACCCTACTTTTACACTTTCATTCAAATTTACATTCAAACTTTGTAGGAATATTTATTATTTCTAAAGCATTATTTTAATATAAATGTTTCATTAGTAGTTTTTTATGTTATGGGTGCAAAATAATAGGGTATAGGATTCAAAATAATATGGTTTAAATAATATCTCATTCTTTAAATATTTCTAAAATCACGTTCATTAATTCATTAATAAATCACATGACCAGAATGTTTACTTTGAAAAAATTATCATTTCCATTAATGGTTTGTCTTGTCCTCCATGTTTCTCTCTTTGGTCAGGTTACAAGCAATATTGAGCCTCAGAAGGAAAATGGATTTGATCGCAAATCTAATTTTAATGTGGAGGAGTTAAAAGTACGCTGGAAGAAGGCTGCTTTAGAGAATTGTACAGGTGTTCCGTGTATTAATTTTACCTGTGGAACTTCAACAATAACTGATATAAATAATAATACTTACAACACAGTATTGATTGGTAATCAATGTTGGACAAAGGAAAATTTAAAAGTTACTAAGTATAATGATGGCACAGATATCAGATTTGATGCATCAGGAGGGACATCTGGTAATGGTACTGGTCAAACATGGTCTGGCTCTGGACTAGATTATGGTGCATATACTGTTTATGCTCATGGACCTTCAAACCTTTCAAATTATGGATACTTGTACAATTGGTATGCTGCAAAGGGAGTTGAGATTTCAGGAAGTACAACGTTTAAAAATTTGTGTCCAACGGGTTGGCATGTTCCCACCGACACGGATTGGGATGTTCTAATAACACAATTAGGTGCGTCATCTGCTGGTAATAAAATGAAATCAACATCTGGGTTGTGGACAAGTCCAACCTCTTCATCTACAGCGGCTGATAATTTAAGTGGTTTTACAGGACTTCCAGGGGGAACTCGTTTTAGCACTGGTCAATTTAACGATATTACAAATTATGCTTTCTTTTGGAGTTCAACTGAGAACACTGCAGACAACACAAAAGCTTGGAATCGCTATTTGTACACTAACTATAGCTTTGTATTTAGATACAATTACCTTAAGTGGTCGGGTGCTTCAATTCGTTGCCTTAAGGATTGATAACTTATCTGTTCGATTATTTTATGAACGAGGCTTGCGGATTAGCTTTATTAAATAGGTTAGTATTGGCGGGCCCACACAATACATCAACTTCGGTAAAATAGTCACCTTCGGTCGACATTCGCTGATGCAAATTTATGAGGATTTTATTTATTTATGTATCTAACGTAATTAAAAGTCCGATAATTAGGGGGCTAAACCAAATAAAACAAATGAGAAAAAAAATTTTTATGGCAGGATGTGGCGGCATGTTGGGTGAAGCATTTTACAACGTGTTTAAAAATAGTCATGATATTGTTGCCACAGATAAGTTTAAATCGGATGAATGGATTGAAGTTCTTGATTTTAGGAATAAGGAGGAATATAGAAAGGCTGTTATTGATCAAGGTCCTGATTATTTATTTCATATTGGAGCATATACTGATCTTGAGTTTTGTGAAAACAATATAGATGATGCTTATTTGACAAATACTATATCTGTCGATTATGCCATTTCAATAGCCAATGAACTCAATATACCACTTTTATATATTTCAACAGCTGGAATTTTTGATGGGAGTAAAAATATATATGATGATTGGGACACCCCAAATCCTTTGGGTGTTTATGCAAGGTCAAAATATATAGCGGAAAGGAATGTTTTGGAAAATGCCAATAAATATTTGATATGCAGGGCTGGTTGGATGATGGGAGGGGGTATTAAAAAGGATAAAAAATTCATAAATAAACTTTTGAGTCAAATAAAATCAGGAGCTACAGATTTATTTATTGTTAATGACAAAGATGGGACACCCACCTATACGTATGATTTTGCAAACAATGTTAAGTACCTATGCGAAAATAATATGTTTGGTCTTTTTAATTTAGTTTGTGGTGGACAAACTTCAAGGCTCGAAGTGGCTAAAGAGGTAATAAATCATTTAGGATTAGAAACGGATATTAAAATTACTGAAGTTTCATCTGCATATTTTGCAAAAACTTATTTTGCTGAAAGACCGATAAGTGAAAGACTTGTAAATTATAAGCTAAACTTATTGAATGCAAATTTGATGCGAGATTGGAAAGATGCTTTAACGGAATATTTAGATGTAGAATTTGGAGATTTAAAAAAAAAACATAAAATGATGAATATATGAATGATATGATTTTTTTTACATTAATTACAAATAAATATTTAGCACACGCTAAGTTAATGATTAATTCATTTTTAAAATATAATAACGGTAAGTTTGTTATTGGTTTAATAGATAGTTTACCAGATGATTTATCTATTTACGATGATATTGAAGTAATTCCTGTTGAAAGTATTGGAATAGCAGAATTTGAAGAAATGACAAAAAAATATACTGCTATTGAATTATTAACTGCTTGTAAGCCGTTTTATTTTAAATTCCTAATGAATTTGTATCCTAATTCTAACTCTTTTATTTATTTGGATGCTGACCTTAAATTCTATAATTCTATTATGGACATATTGAATAATACTAGAGATTATAGTGTCTTATTAACTCCTCATTTTTTATCACCTCAAAATGATGAACTTAATCCTTCAGATCATGATATTTTACGAAATGGAATATTCAATTTGGGGTTTATTTGTATTAACCGATATAAGGAGGCGATTGAGTTTAATGAGTGGTGGTGTGAAAAACTTGTTAATTATAGTTTTGCGGATGTTTCCAGAGGATACTCTACAGATCAACTTTGGGTTAATTTTGCACCTGCTTTTCTTGCTAAATTAAAAATTTTGAGGAATTTAGGATTGAATGTTTCAAATTGGAACTTACATGAAAGGTTTATTGATATTAAAAATGGATCATATTTAATTAATGGCAATGAAAACATGATATTTTATCACTTTAGTAATTTTAAACTTGAACGGCCTGATATATTAGCCGGATATAATAATAGGTTTACATTTGATAATCGGCCTGAAATGAGATTGTTATTCGATGAATATATTGAGGAAGTATTTAAATTTGGTTATAACAAATATAAAAATATTCCTTGGGTTTACGAAAATAAAAAAAGAGCGAAGTGGATTTTTATTTATAAAAGAGTTTTGATGAAAATCAAAAAAATTATTTATGTTAGATTAAAGTTGAAATTTTAAGTTCATACTTTCTTATTGATTTATCCCCCTAATCATCGAATCTTTTAGGACGGGTCAGTGTTATCAAGATAAAGATAAATTCCCCTAATTAAGGAACAACGGTATCCATCCCAACAGGTTTCAATGTAATATTTACCCCCTTTCACTCGGTTTTAAATCAGGATTTACAGGATTAACTATAACGTCGTTCGATGACGTGGGAAGATTATTATTTAAATGCCGCTTTCATTTTAGGCGTTTCGCCGATTAGTAACGCATCGGCGAGACGCATTATAGTAAGTAATTATTTATAATTCAACCTTCACATTCAAACCGACGACGTCCTTTTCAATCCACTCTAATCCTGTAAATCCTGCTTCAAACTAAGTTACATGGAAAGGTTTCATTCCCCGGAATTTATTAAATACTCACTCTGCAAAATGTTTAAAAAAATGATTTAAACATTTAATATAATGCAATAAACCGATTAACATAAAATAATTACATTTTTATGTTAAATATGGTATTAATTTCGTTTGTTTTCATTATTTTTAGCAGATTACTATCGATATTAAAATAATTTAAAATTCAATTAAAATTTTATTATGAAAATAAATATTACGTTTACTTTTCTTTTTATGTTTTCCTTTCTTTTTGTCAAAGGGCAACAGGCGACGAACAGCGCGGGTAATCATTATTCCTCCGGTAATAATGTACTAACTTTCTCAAGTGGAGAATTTATTAATGAACAGTTTAAAAGTTCAAATTTTTCATTGAAGGCAGGCGTCATTCAATCTTTCTCGGCAACTTGTCCCATTCCCAATACTTTTGCCTTTCAACAACTAAATAATCTATGTATTCCGGAAGATGGAGCGGTTTCCCTGGCTTTAAGCGGATCGGAACCTAACGTTCGTTACCAGTTAAGATTAAATGGAAATACTTTTGGGGACAGTATCGTAGGTACAGGAAATGCACTAAGTTTGGTAAATGCCTCTCAGTCCGGTATCTACACAGTTAGAGCCAGTTATTCAGGTAAGTCTTGTTTTGTCGATATGCCCCAACAAATTACCCTCCAAGCTTCCCCGCAGGTGACTATCATCTCTCCTTCCGTGGCTATCTGTGCCGGTCAAAACACCTCTATTCAGTTGACTTCAGCGGAAAATGTGTTTGTTAATTATAGTTTGCCAGGGGGTGCCACGCAACGTGTCAATATAACGGCTACCACCCTTTCTGTTCCGATACCCAATGCCCAGGTGGGTACTTCCATTGCTATTTCATCCGTAGAATCTGTTGCAACGGGTTGTATAAATAATACCTTTTCTTCATTGCCTATTCCAGTGTCTCCTGTACCAACCATCGCCTTAAGCCAAACAAAAATACCTTGTGCCGGCGAAGTGGTAGAGCTAAACTATAGCAGCAGCGAGGCGTTGAGTTTTTCCTATAATTTGAACGGAACGCCAAATCAAAGGACAGTGACAGCACTATCTGGTGTTATTTCTTTGCAAAGCATTACCAGTGATGATAACATCACTTTAAATAATATCACCTCTCTTCAATCGGGTTGTCAAAATATTTCTCCTTTGTCCTTTCCATTTAAGGTGTATCAGAATCCTGTTATTTCAGTGTTTAATATTTCTGCTTGTAGCGATGAATCCTTCAGCCTTGCCCTTTCTTCCTCAGCCAATATTTGGGTAAGTTGGAGAGCAATATATAATGGAGCGACAGGTGGTATAGGAACGGGTACAGCTGTGGGTACCTTAAGTGAAAAATTAATGAATGAGGGAACTACTCCTATTCAGGTGAATTATGAGTTAACACCTGCTATCTTAAATAATCCAACCTGTATAGGTAATCCGGTGATTTCTACGGTAACTATTAATCCTGCTCCTCAGATTATTTCCCCTGCTAACATTCCAGCCATTTGTGGTGGAGCTGTTATCAATGTACCTGTTTCTTCCTCCGGGGGGGATGCTGTTAAATGGAAAAGATTGAATAGTCTTATTTCAGGAACCGGAGATATTCTGGATATTGCAAAGAACACAACGAATCAGCCGATTATACTTAATTATGCCTTAGAATTATCGGGTTGTAACAATGTGATTACCAAAACGGTGTCGGTAAGCGTTTCACCTGAACCCATTTTAAAAATAAACCAGGTTCCCGTTTTATGTAATGCCTTTACCGATTTAACAGAGAGTTCAGTTACAGCGGGTTCTACTTCAGGTATTCTATTGCAATATTTTCAGGATGCTGATTTAACTCTTCCAATTCCAGATGCAACAAAAGTTAGCAGGGGCACTTACTTTATTAAGGGCGAAAAAGCGGGATGTACTACTAAGACGAGTATTACAATACGCTCCCAGTTAAAGTTAAGGTTGGCTGTAAATTCGGAGCCTATTTGTCCCGATAAAAAAATTGATTTATCCCAGTTAATAGATAATGAAAGAAGTACCCCTAATTTATCCTTAACCTATTGGGCCAATGCTGACACAACAATACCTCTTATAAATTCACAATTAGTTGGTGCAGGTACTTATTATGTAAAAGGCCAAACTGAGTCAAGTACTTGTGCTATTGTCAAACCGATAACGGTAAAAGTCTATGAAAAGGAATCTATAACGCTTCCCGCAGATTTAACAGTTTGTAGTGGCAGTGTATTTAATTTTACGCCTTCCTTAAAAGAATCCACTTTCAAATGGTTTAGAAATGTGAATGGTGCACTGGGTCTTTTAGGAAATACCGGCACTGGCAGTATCAGTGAATTATTAACTATTGAAAATGCCGATCCTGAGGTTGAATTGTCTTACGGTTATTCCGTTGGCGCTCCCGGTTGTGACGCTACCGTGGGATCTTTTAAAGTAAAAGTGACAAAGGGACCTTCTTTTGAACTAATAGATTCCGCAAAGATTTGCGATGCCTATATCAATCTCAATTCTCTGATCAAATCTCCAGTTTCTAATGTAAATTTCTCCTATTTCTTAAATAATAGCCCCGTAGAGGATATCACCCAAGGCATTCAGGGAAACTATCGAATAGAAGGCGTGGATGCCAAAGGTTGCAAAACATCCAAAGCAATTACAGTAAATCATGAGTTAGAGGTTCCTAAAGTCGCTCCTTTTATTTCCTGTCCACCCCTGACGGTAGATTTGAAAACAAAATTGACGGATTTATTTGGTTCTTCTTTTACTGTTTCTTATGAAAATATAACAAGCCCTGAAAAGGTAAATGCGGGGATTTATGCTGTTGGACTTAAACCTTTAAATAGTGCATGTAAGGTTATTTTACCTGTGGTAGTCCAATCGGGTCAACCTCAAATTACAAACCCGATCGCAGCGGTTTCCCTTTGCAGCGGTGAAAAATTCTCTTTTGAACCAGCATTCCCCACGAAAGACATTCCCTACGCATGGTCTTATCAGAATGGGAGCGGAAATGGAAAGGTTGAAGCAGTTTGGAATAATACATCGACAGCTATCCTCACCGATTCCATTAAGATAGTTTCTTCCAGTTCCTTGTGTAATCAAAGTGCCAGCCAGTTTATAAAGGTTGATGTTCAGTCAGCACCACCAAAGCTTGTCATCAATGCATCTGATATTTGTGCCGATAAACCACTGGCGATAAGCGTTTTGGCTTCGCCTGAAAATCCTTCTGCGAAATTCAGCTGGAAGGCAACATATAGCTTGGTTCAAGGAGGGTTCAATGGAAATGCTGTCAACTCTTTCGGGAGCCAAGCCATTGTTGAAAATTTATATCATGAGGAAGACACATCAGTAACAGTAAAATATGTGTTTCAATCCTTCTTTCCTGGTTCGAAAACCTGTTATAGTGCTTCTGAATCGATAAGCATTGAGGTGTTGCCCCTCGGATTTGGTCCTTGTGCAGCTACCCTGGCCGGAATTATCAAAACGATCAATAAACAGTTCATCGAAGGGGTGAAAGTACAGGTTTCAGGACTATCGGGGGATAAAATAGTCAATACCCGCAATGACGGTCTGTTTAAGTTTTCGGGACTGGACAATGGGGAAGACTATACCGTCTTTCCAGCGTTGAATAAAAATCCACTCAATGGCGTTTCTACCTTCGATTTGCTATTGATTCAAAAGCATGTGCTGAACACGAAGAAAATAGAGAATCCGTATGAACTTATTGCCGCCGATGTCAATAAATCAGGTAGTATATCGATTATAGATATGCTTCAACTGCGTAAGATCATCCTGGGTGTCGATAAGGAATTTAAGGAAAACAAAAGCTGGAGATTCGTTGATGCTAATTTTACCTTTAGGAAGGAGGCCAGTCCTTATCAGTTTCCTGAAATTGTGAATATCAACGACCTGAATGGTACCGCTGAAGCTCATTTTTATGGTATAAAAATTGGCGACATAAATGGTAACGCAGTGGCTAATGGTTCAGGTTTAGGAGACACCCGTGATCAACAAGAGTATTTGCTGCAAGCAGAAAACAAGATGTTGGTGGCAGGAGAAACATACCCTCTAACCATTTATGCCGATCCGTTATTACCAGCGGAAGGGATGCAGTTCACGTTGCAATATGACCCAAAAAAGGTACAATTTGAATCTTCCCTGACCGACAGTATCCTGCTGTCTATGATGGGTGTATTTGAAGAGGAAGGATTACTGACACTGAGCTGGGCATCAAAAATGACACCAGAATCCATGGTTTTATCGCTTCCATTCACCGCATTACAAAGGGGAGAAATAGCGGACATGCTCCAGATAGGAGATAGAATTACCCGCTCAGAAGCATACATTGGCGAAAGAACCTTGCCGGTGAACCTCGCCTTTACCGAAAAGCCAGCGGAACCAAGCGTGCTGAATCCTTATCCTAATCCATTTATGGACAGGGTGAACATCCCCTATTATCTGCCGGTCAATACGTCGGTGTCCTTAAAGATCTTTGATTTTTCAGGAAAACTAGTGCGTTCGATTGTACAGGAAGGCAATGCGGGCATGAATATCTTTGATATCGACAACCTACCTCCTGGTTCGGAATGGAAATATGAATTGAGTACCTCACTTTGGAAAAAATCGGGCGTTCTGATTTCGGTTATCAGATAATTTCAAAATAATGTGGTTAATTCTTTTCTTGATACATTAATATGTAGTTTCCACAATGTATATATTCAATATTAAGGTTTAATATTGTGGGTATTAAAGTTAAAAAATGGACATCTTTTACACTGCTATTTTATTTTTTATTATTTACTTTTCATTAGGAATGTTCCTTCTGTTTAAGAACGGAAAGGTGTCAAATACCAGTATTTATTTAGGATTATTCTTCTTATCTATTTCAGCAGGTTCATTATCAATCTGCTTTTTTACATTAAATTTGGATAATTATTTTGTTTTGCCTTTTTTATTTTTTCAATCTCATATAGTATGGTTTTATTTTTATTTGAATGCGGTCACTGGGAATAAGAATTCTGAAATTAATTTTTATTTTGTTGTTGTTTGTTTTGCTATTAGTTTTATTTTAACCTTATATGTTGCTTTTCAATTATTTACAAATTCCGTGGTAATTTTAGAAGAAAATCTATTTCCTTTTCAAAAAAATAATGGTGATCTGTTTATTTGGGTTTCTAAAATTAGTTTTGGCTACAAAATATTTCTATCGGTATTACTTTTTATTTATTCATGGAAATTGCTTAAAGATTTTAAAAAGAAAGGTTTTACTGATAATTCAAGTAAGGATTTATATAAATGGCTGAATAATATTGTGTTAATATTAGTACTATTTTCAATATTCAGGATAGGAATTTTTTATTCAGTTATGCTTTCTAAAGCGGAAATTAATTCCGTAAATTCTTATTTTTTTATTTTTACTCAATTACTTTTACTATTAATTTCATTTCAAATATTTAAATATCCTTTAATCTCTATTGGTATTCCCATAAGTAGGAGGTTTTATAAACCTGATATTCATGCCATTGATCAAACAACAAGAAGTTATTTATTTGATTCTACCATTATAAGTCAAAAAATATTAGATTGGGAAAATTCCTCCACTTCCTATTTGAATAAAAATTTTAATCTCTCGAAATTTGCCAAAGAAATTGAGATAGATGAATTGGAAATCATTTATTATTTAAATGAGTATAGAGAAATAAATTTTCAGGAATATTTGAATTTTTTAAGAATTTCGTTTGTATTAAATAAAATCGAGCAAAACTATTTAAAGGAGCATTCCATATCGACATTGGCAGTAGATGCTGGTTTTTCAGACAGAGGAAGCTTAGAAAGTACTTTTAAAAAAGTATTAAACTGTAGTCTTCACGAATTTATAGAGCATGAATAAAGTTTCTTTAATAGATGAAGACAGTATTTTGATGGCTAGAATGGCTGACTTTTTAATGGAGAAGGAAAAGTATATTGTGGTTTCAAAAAATTCCGATTTGACTTCCTTTTTCAGAAGACCCCCTTTCGTTGTAAATATTATTATCACTAATCTTTTACCAAATTATTTGGAAAAAATTGATCCTTATAAATCCTTAAAAAAGGAATTCCCAGCTGCTAAAATATTGGCGCTAACCCATCAGGAATTTGCTTTTAAAGCTTACGAGGCCATTAAAATGGGTGCAGATGGATTTTGCCTGAAAAGTGATTCACTGGAAGACTTTGAAAAAGGTTTGGATAACATGATGGAATTTGGGAATTATGTCTCAAATTCTGTATTGCCATTTATGGTTAAAAGCTTTAGGGCAAAATCAAATTTTGAAGGGGAGGATATCTTGAGCGTAAAAGAAAAACAAATCGTTAAATTAGTTTGTCAAGGACAATCATATAAAATGATTGCCAGTGAAAGCGATTTATCCATAGACGGAGTTAGATATCACCTTCAGCGAATATACCGTAAACTAGAAATAAATAGCAAAGCAGAATTAATTGCCATCGCACTATTCTAGTATTTTCTTTATTCCTCTCCAATTTTAGGATAATCACTCATTTTGAATACCTGATTGATTCCTTTTTTTACTTCTTTAAGAGTAATAATTGATTTATCTCCTGTTTTTAAATCCTCAGATTGCATTTCAACCAACATGCCATAAGGCATTTCCGATGGAAATTTTGATTTCATGCCCATATTTCCTGCATTAAAGATGTTTTCCATGCCGAACAATTCATCACGAGTTACCCATACCTCTGATTTTCCAATATCATTGGTAATCGTATAACCATCACAAGAATAACCCATGATGGTTCTTTTTCCCAGTTTTTTATATCCCCGCCATTCTGTGACATTATTCCAATCAACTGGTTCCTGTTGGGTTTCCACCTGATTGAATTGTTTATATAGTGCTGGATCCAAAGACATTACGGTACGATGTTTTTTTTCTTTATCACCCATTAAAACAACTAATGCCTTGTTTTGATAATCAGCAATCATAAACATCATTTCGTCCTGACTCCTGGAAGCATCGGCTTTATAGGTAGAACCTGTATATTTTGTGCCTTGCTTGAAATACATTTCCAACATCGATGGGGGTTCTAATTTGCCGGATTTTGGAATAAATTTCATTTCCATCGTCGTTTTGATGTCAAAGCTATACTGATTTTCAGTTGGTACGTTGGCCTGATTAAAGACAGAACTTAACTGCCTTAATTTTGCTGTATCGATACTAGAACCATTGTAGGTAGCTGAATCGGCTCCAAAAACGGCATCCCAGGCATTATCTACTGCTTTTCCAGCTGCTTTATCTACCTCTCTTTCTACTTTTTCTTCTACTTTTTGTTCAATCTTTCTTTCGATGGCTTGTTGTACCTTGTTTTTTAATTTATTCAGGATTTGGGCATTACCATAGACAGGAGCTATAATCATTGCGATAAAGAAGGAATAAATAACATTTTTCATTGGTGAAAAAAATTAAAAGGTGATTTTTAATTGACCTTCACTGCTTTCCTTTAAAAATTTAATGAGGCCATACATATACCGTTCCTGATCATCGTACATACACATGTGACTACCCTTTGGACATAGAAGAAAACTGCCATTTTTCATGTTATTTGCCATTTTTTCCATATAGGCAGGATCCATCGTGTCATGCGTTGCACCAATAACCAATGTTGGTACTTTTATATGTTTTAAATCCTCCATTCTGTTCCATTGCTCTAATTTTCCTGATAATCCAAACTCACTCGGTCCTTGCATGGTAACATAAAGGGATTGATTTGTTTGATTTAAAGATCTGGACATTGGCTCCGGCCAATCTTGAGCAGGAATCCGGCAAACATGTTTTTCATAAAAATTGGGTATCAAGATTTCCATATATCGTGGATTTCCAAAATCATTAGCTGCCTCTAAAGCTCTGATTTCAGCTAAAACATTTGGTTCCATCTGAGGAGCTAAAACCTCTTCTGCATATTTATCATAAGCCGGACAAGAGGCCATCATATTGGAAATTATGAGCCCCTTTAGGTTTGCTTTATACTTAACAGCATATTCCATAGCTAAAAT
>Ga0315900_10009252_pt1 | contig 12519 bp, 15 predicted proteins | sample LakEriMetagenome_FD_203521 | JGI IMG/M metagenome (GOLD analysis project Ga0315900, IMG submission 203521) | Freshwater fungal communities from buoy surface, Lake Erie, Ohio, United States - Buoy 12 MA114 | ecosystem: Environmental > Aquatic > Freshwater > Lake > Lake biofilm | place: USA: Lake...
TACTACCGGTAACAGTGTCTTTGCTCCAACTAATAGTACTGCCTTCTATTTCAGTTGTACCACTGGTCGGACAAGTTGCTCCTGTTTCATCAGCACAAGCCGCAAACATAGCATCCACCATCTGTTTGGATAGTGTAGCATATATTCTACTTTCGATGTTGCGTAAAAATTTGTTGAGTGTTGAGTTTTCTAATTCTCGCTCTATGCGCTCTTGTTCAGCAGCGATAGCATCGTCAATATCTTTTTGTCTATTGAACCCTAGTTGTTCGATACCCAGCACATGATTACTATAACCTTCGCCGTTAAAACTTGGATTTTTAAATGTGTGAACTAATTCTGCATTTGCAAATGTTGGTAATAGCATTAACACTGCTATCAAGATGTTTTTCATAGATAATCCTCCAATATATTTATTGGAGGACTTGTTTTATTCTATACGTTGTTATTTGATTCTTCTACGCTGTAGTTCTCTACGAGCAGCATCCGATGCCCACGTAATGTTTGCACCAACAAGTTGTTTTAATTGACTCGGTGTAAGCCTATTAACTTCTTTGTTAAGATTCTGCTGTTGTGCCGGAGTAAGCGTTTGAAGATTTCCGTATTGGCCTTTGAGTTGAACAATATAGGCTTGGCTGAGTTTTGGTTCAGGCTTTTCGATTACAGCTAATTGATCCAACAGTGGACCTCCTTCTATGATGTTTCGTGTTAGATTTGCAGCAGGGCTATAGTAACTTCTTGCTTTAAACAATAGCAGCTTTTTTCCATTAAGTAAACCGGAAACTTGTATACCTTGTCTGTTTGGTGTCGGTTCACCAATAAGATCTACTTTTTCTAATGCTGCATATAAACGATCGTCTACTCTCATTAGTTTGTATCCAGGACTGTCCGGAGTAGTTACTAATTTAACAATATCTATAATTTCACTTTCACCACCAGTACCAACATCGTTAGAATAATAAATTAGTCCCATTGCAATTTGTTTTACAAGACCAGCTTCTTTTTGTGTTGAGTCACCCGAAGTTAATTTTAAGACTTTTGGAATTACTAAATCACTGTAGATTTGTTTTAGCACTAGAAGATTTTGCTCGTGATCTTCTGTCCAGTTTTTTTGGTATGGTGCAATATCAACAGCAAAGATTTTATTAAAAAATGAAGATACTTTGTTAAAGTCTTTGCCACTTGCTTGTCCTAGTTGACTTGCCCCGGCTTTTGCGCTTAGAAGATTTATTTTTTGACCGTCGATGTTCATTACAAGATCTGCTTTAGTTCCTTTTTGATCTTCGGTTCCTACAGCATTAATTTCAATTCTGTTTTGATTAGGATCGTTTTTGGTTTTTTCGATACCTTGTTCGATGCGTTCGTGTTCGTTTGCGTAGTTGATAGAACTTAGTACAGTACCTCTTACATTTTTAGGAGCAGATTCTAAATCATTTATAAACTTTTGAAATGCTTGTAAACTGCGGCCGGCAGTTACAATTTTAACTGATAGAATATCAGTTTTTCCTTTTTTGAATTTAAGTTTTGTTTCAAATGTTGCACTGTAACTTGTCTTTTTTGCAATACCTTGTATTTTTAACATTTTTGCAAGATTAACAAAATCTTCAAGATCAATTTCTTCACCGAGTTTATTAAAACGAGCAGCACTAGCAACACCTAATGTAATTTCGCCAATATCACCAATGTTGTAATCAGCTTCTTTGCCTTTAATTTCTGAAGACTTATAAATGTTTGTGATACTGATTTTTCTACCATCAGTGGTTGGCAATGACAAACGTTTGATTTGTTCTATTTGTTCCGGAGTAGCTAGTTCAGCACCATCCCAAATTGCTCGCATTTGATCAGCAATTTCTGAACCGTTGGTAATTTCAACCTTTTCTTCGCCGTTACCGATTGCAATAGGTCTGCCATTTTCAATCATATCGATTAGATTAGGCCAGTATTCTGGATTTCTTTTTCCAAAAGTAGCAATACTTAAAGTGGCTTCATCTAACTTTTTAAGTTCAAAAAATCTCATGTGTTTGTTCCTAGTTTAGTATATTTATTCAATGTTAGGGAACAAACACTGCTGAAACAGCAACGCAAGCAAACCAAACGATAGCAAAAGTAGTCCAAGTCATAGGTTATCCTTTTCTAATTGTAAGTAAACACTAACACACAACACTAACTTTGTCAAACCTAGTTATTAGCAACATTAAAGCTCATTTTTCCTTGTGCTGCTTGATTAGCACCGTATTTGGTTTCAACAGTAATTTTTCCAGTTGCCATTTCTTTATTTGGCCAAACAACGTCAAACACTAATTTATTACCTTTAACATTAGCAAATATCTGAATAAAGTTTTTTTGTAAAATTTCTCTAGCTAATGGCTCAAACTCAGGAAAAACATTTTCGTCATTTACTAGTCTTTTAATTTCTTGCTTAACGTAATATTGAATAACTCCTGCAACAGGTGAATTACTTTTAATATCGTATTTTTTAATAAAATTTCGAAATTTTGCGGAGAATAGTTTTAAATCATTTATAGTTATTTTTGATTTATTAAAATCATACAAGTCTTCCATTTCGTCTTCAGAAATTGGTAAAATTTTTCTAAAATTTGGAGATATTTTCTCAGGAGCTACTTCATTTATAAAATTTAGAGCATAAAAAGGCTGAGTAAAGGCTGAACCCTTTGTTTGTAATATTTCAATAAATTGAATTACTGATTGATAAGAGTTGGACGATCTTAATTCTTCTGGTATTTTTAATCCATCAATTGACGGAGCAGCACCTTTAGCACCTTTACTGCTAACTAATATCGAATTACCAGTTTCTTTGTTTTGAAAATATCCTATACTATCGGCCAACGGATTATTAGACTTTTTTGGAAAAAACAATTCGACATCATCTAGCGACATTACACCTAGGTGTTCAAGCCATTTATCTCTAGTAGGAAAGTTTGCTGTTCCCTTTAGTAAAGCTAGCACTCCTAGATATTCTCCAGCATAGTCTCTAATACCAGTGATAAATTCTTTTGGAATCTGTGACATATCGGGGGCTTGACCAAGTTGTATTTGTTTTGCTATTTGAATCACCATTTGACCGTAATCTGTACTTTTCAATACTGAATTTTCAATCACAGCATTAAATACTTTGTTAGCTGAAAATCTACCATCTGGAAAAATATGACTAGGTTTTACCTTTAGGTCTTCTTTATCCTTAACTCCGGCTCTTCCACCAGCTAAAGTGATTATTTCACTGCTTCGATGTAATTCATTTGCTTTAATTTGATTTATAGAAACTTCGTTACCGGCATCATCTATTTTAACGCCTTTACCGTTGAGTATTTGTGTGTTAGAAGAAAGTTTTTGGCCTTTATTGATAATAAAGGTGCCCTTTTCTCCGTTAGGACCTAATTCAAATGTATAGCCTTTTTCAATTAAATTATTAATGATACTATAGTATTTTGTATCACTACTTTTGTTAAACAAAATTGTTTCAAATTTAAAATCGCTGTATCGCATAAATTTATTCCTTGGTTAGTATATTTATGCTATGTCAGGAAACAAACATTCCTGTACAAAGATTCTCACGTCATCTTCGTTAAGCCCAAGACTGGTCATTGTGCGTGGAGTATGAGGATTTTGTTTTTGAAAGTGAGCGTAACGATTTTGTGCTTCTTTGCCCTTTTCGTGAGTACTAGTTTTATTAAAATCGCCAATGTCAGTAAGATATGCACCTATGCTGTCTAAACTCAAGTCAAGTAGCTGTTGTAGTTCTTCTTTGCTGTTAACATTGCCAGCAGCAACCATATGTGGACTAAAGATAGCTTGCGCCCACTCTGGCAACTCTCTTTCCTTTCTCCACTCTAATTTAGAAACTTCATCACCAAATGCTTCGATCATAGGATGAGTTGCAGTAACGGTTCTGCTATAATCGTGAAAAAATCCTGTTATCTTACGTTCGCCTGCAATAACATCTAATCCAAATATAGGACCATTGTTGGTTAAATGAGGAAACACACAACAATGCATCATCCACAGACCTTTTGATTCTCTAGCATCCACTACATCTATATGAGCTCGTCTGTAGGTTTCGCTGGTCCATACCCTGTTGACCCACCCGGGTTGATTGAATCTGTCCATACCATGTTCGTGTATTTCAACGCCAGTGCTTTTAAATTTGTCAATCAAGTGATCTTGTATGTCAATTAACGTATCCCAAACTTCAGAGGTCAATTGTTGGACCTTTTTTTTCTGCTAATCCTTTAATTAAATCTCTATATAAATCATATTCAAATTCTTCTTTAGTCATTCCAATATGATATCCACAAGGATCCATAATTATACCTAAGCACATTCCGCAGCCACATAGCAATCCGTCTTTATCACCTTCACTAAGTTCCGTGTTATCAAACCATGTAAAAATATTTTCAACAACTTCTTTTCGCATCGGATTGTTTTTAATCCAATTCTTACGCTCTTCTTTTGCTTCTTTTTTTCTTTGAGCTTTATAATTTTCATATCCTCTGTGGGTCATTTGGGAAATCATTATTTCTTCATCGATTATAATTTGAGGAGCTCCTAATTCTTTTAATTGTGTTACTCTACTCTCAAATTCTTCTCTATGCTTTCTAGTTCTTGTAATTTCGTCTTCTTCAATCATGATTTAATTCCTCGAATAATTCCATAGCAAATTCAAAACAACGATTGGCTTCGTCTGCCATATCGTCGTTGAGCATGGATCTAATTTTAGTTTTAAGTTCTTCTACATTGTTAAAATCGTACATGGTACCCGAACCTGGGTTACGCTTCTTAATCATCTGCCCGCCATACATGTCGCCAAAATGACGAACATAGATGTGTGCTAATATGCCAGCTCTATCCAATGTTATAACGTGCTTTTCGTACTTTCTTACAACCGGCATCAGCAGTGCAGGAGTTGTACCTATAGCATATTCTTTTTCAAGTTCTCTTAGGTCAGCATAGATACGCTCTGCTCTGCGTATATTATTCAGCTCAGGTAACACACGTCCGGCAGCATCCTCAAGTATAGAGTAAATCATATACTGATTGTATAGATACTTGTGATATTCTTCAGGAGTTAATCCTTTGAGTAGTTTTCGAACAAATTCTGTGCGTTCTGCTTGTTGATGGTTTTCCCATGTTAATTCTTTAAGTTTGCTCATTCTTCCTCAATCTTGATACGCAACGGAAATCCACTGTCTCTGCAAAGAGTAGTTGCTTCTATTGCTTTTTGTTCGGCAATTTCGTAGATATACAGCCCAACAACACCCGAACCCTCATCATGTATTTTCATTGTAAGAGCTTCTGCTGTATCACGTGTATGTTTAAAAAGTTCAACAAGCAAACTTACAACAAAGTCCATTGGAGTTTTATCGTCATTTAAAAAAATAACTTTATACAAACCAGGTTCTTTAATTTTTACTTTTACTTTTTCGTCAATTTTTACATCGTCAAGCGTACTCATGTTTACCCTTTCATAGTTGGGGGAGGGATCGCTCCACCCCCCCTAGACTTGTTTAGCCTTCAATTAGATTTGCAACATTGATTGCAATTTTTTTAGGTTGAAGTTCTTCTGGAACATTGCGCTTGAGATGAATGTTTAGCATACCAAGTTCAAGTGTTGCAGTAGCAACTTCAATGTGATCGGCTAGTGTGAACTGTCTGCGGAAATTACGACCGGCAATTCCTTTGTGCAGATATTTCACATCCTCGCTACCGACAGGTGCTGTACCTTCAACAGTTAGAGTATTTTTATCTAGCGTGATATCTAGATTGTCCATACCGAAACCTGCGACTGCAAGTGAAATCATCCACTCGTTTTCGCTGATTTCTGCTACATTGTATGGAGGATACCCGTTGCTTTTGCTGTTTGTAAAATCTCTTTGAATTTCGTCAAACAGTCTATCAAAGCCAACTGTTGCTCGTGTAAAATGAGGTAAGTCTAGAGTTGTTAATCTTGTCATGTGTTTTCTCCTTTAATAAGCAAGATGTTTTGTACCCTTACGGCGTACATTTTATTTACCATCGAGATTAATTCCCGATGGTTGTTTTTTCGTAAACGCTGTTATGCGTTTGAGTACAACGAATAAAAGTTGCACACTTGGGCAGTTGCTTGATTGTATTTGCACCCACGTAGGTACAAGTACTACGCACACCTCCTAGGATTTCCTGCACTGTAGCAGCCGCAGATCCTCGGTAAGGCACAAGCACTGTGCGTCCTTCTGACGAACGATAGTTTTTCAATCCGCCAAAATGCTTGTCGTTTGCACTTTTACTACTCATGCCGTAAAACTGTACAAACTTCTTTTCGACCATTGGGTTAGCAATAAACTTGCCGTCCTCCGTCTGAGTGTATTCTTCAGAGTTATACCATTTACTAATAACTTCGCCACCACCTTCATCATGTCCGGCAAGCATACCGCCTAGCATTACAAAGTCGGCACCAGCAGCAAATGCTTTAGCAACATCACCAGGAGTAGTGCATCCACCATCAGCAATAATATGACCGCCCAGACCGTGAGCTGCGTCGGCACATTCAATAACTGCACTAAGTTGTGGGTACCCAACGCCAGTCTGGATACGAGTAGTACAGACACTACCAGGACCAATACCAACTTTAACAATGTCTGCTCCAGCAAGGATAAGTTCCTCCGTCATTTCTCTTGTAACTACGTTGCCTGCAATAATTACAATGTGTGGATAAATTTTACGTATATTACGAACGTGTGATACAAATGCTTCACTATACCCATTGGCTACGTCAATGCACAAATACTTGAGATTGTCATTGACACGAGCGTAAACTTGGACAAACTTGTCGTAGTCTGCGGCACTTGTTCCGATACTCATCGCAACATGTTCTGTTCGGTATAACCCGTCACCGTGAAAAAATTCAACCAGTTCTTCTATAGAATAGGTCTTAACTAAACAAGTAAAAATTCCTTGTTTAGACAATACATCTGCCATAGCAAATGTACCAACACCGTCCATGTTAGCAGCCATGATAGGAATGCCATCGTAGTGAGGATCGTCGCTGGTGTTATGAGGAAAGTCCGGAACGTAATTACGAAACTTAACTCGACGGTTCAAGGATACTTCGCTACGACTTTTAAGTGTACTACGCTTGGGACGTATAAGAACGTCCTTGTAGTCTAACTTAACGTCCTCTTCTAATCTCATTAATTGTCTCTCGCATCACGCATTTGTTTTTTATGACGGCGAATAGCAGCTTCTTTAGCTTTTCTACGTTTCGTGCCTTTGCTTTCAAAGTACTCGCGGTTTTTCAGATCTTGGAAGATACCGTCTTCTGCAAGTTTTTTCTTTAGCTTTCGTAGTGCTCTACTGACGTCGTTGTTATAAACATCAATTCTAATACCACGTGTTGTGTCGTTTCCGTTTTGAGAGCTTTTACTCATTTTTTCCTCTATCTATAAGCAAGTTTTCTAACCATACAAAATCATAAATTCTATTCTTGCTGATTAAATTATACGGTGTAGCATTATCGTTTGTCAAGTAAAAAGTATTACCTTGTGCAATTACATGGGAAGAAAATACTTTTACCATCGGGTCGCAATTGTCAACATCAATGATTGTAATACTTGACAGTTTACAAATCTTTATCAACCATTCTATGTTGTGTAGTCCGTCAATTGGAGTTTCGTAAAGATATAAATTAACAGGATCTACGATATTAAAAAGCACAGAGTTAACTGCATTTTTTGTTAGGGTCGAAGGACAAATTAATAGTATACTTGGTGTATCATTATAAAGTGCATCCGGCGGAGTTATAACTGTAACTTCATTCATCCTTAGGTTTTATTTTACTCCATATAGAATTATCAGACTGTTCGCTATTTTGGCTATAGCTGTCCCATGGTAACTTATCAATCTTACCTTTTATATATGCATCTTTGTGCAGTTTGATAGTTTCATCTGGATTTTCTTCTTTCCACTTCTGTTTTGATATTTTCACATCATCCAGAAGTTCGATTTCTTCTACATGTCGTCGTCTTTTTTCTTGTTCAGATTCATCAAGCTGTACTTCAGTTGATTCCAATTCTGCATGGCCTTCATTTGGGCTGGCATCAGTGTTTTCTGATAAAGTAACTCTGCCAGCATCATCTGTTGTAACAGTATTTGATTGAATATTTTCATCTTTGTTAATCTCTAATGTAATTTGCTCGGATCCCAAGTCTCGTCCTTGAGATCTTGTTCCAGCATTGTCACGCAACTCGGCAATGGTGTCAATTGTATTTTCTTCATCACTTGCGAGTTTATCGCGGGCGGTACTTGTTTCATCTGTTGCATATTGTTCATGTTTAATAACATGCTGGTTATCATTGATTTTAGTGTCATTGGTAGTTTCCTTGTTTTGCCTTTGAGCAGTTTTGTTTGATTTTACAATTTCAAACGTTGCTTGGCTAGCAATTAAAAGCAACACAGCCAATGGATCGAATACAAAAATTATAATAACGATAACCCATTTTACTGCATCTTCTAATAGTGTTTGGTCGGCTGTTTCGCCGTATACAAATTCTGCAAGATACTTAACAGGGCCAACTTCTGCTTCTAGTTTTCTGTATTCTGCTTCTAGCTTGTATTTTTCTTCAGACAGCACAGCAATTTCGCTTTCTGCTGTTTGTATTTTTTCTTCTTCAACTGCAATATCGGCATCAGTTGTTGTTTTATCTTCAGTGCCTAGTTGCGCTCTAAGACGGTTGATCAATTCGTTTGATTGTGCAATTTGTTCTTCAGCAACAGATCGTAAACGCTGTATCTCTGTTCTAGCAGCATCAATGACAGGAGATGTTAATTTACTGCGTTCAGATGCAATTAGCTCAGCTAGTCGTTGCTTTTCAGTAGATTGTGCAACACGGAATGCTTCTATTGCACTGCTGGTTGCTGGGCCTAGAGAACCATCTGCCTTTACTCCTACAAGTGCTTGTAATTCTTTAATACTACCGCTGGTAATATACTGTTCAATTTTTTGTAAATTGTCGTTTACTGCGATCAATTGATCTTCATAAATCAACAGGCTGCCGGCTAAACGCTGTTCTTCTTTGCGAATGATTTCATTCTGTTCATCGATTGCAGGTTGAATGCGTTGGTATGCACCATCAATGCGTTGCTGTTCTTTGTCAATTTGTGCTTGTATTTCAGTGTCGTTGTTTTTGCCTGCTGTTTCTAACTTTGCAATTTCCAATTCTGCTCGGTCAGCAATGCGTTGTTGTTTGACAATTTCTGAATCAATAAGTTCAATGCGAGCAACCCCTTCTGTGGCTGCGGCAGTTTGTTCAATATGTGCTTTTGACAAGAATCCAAAGATGCCCATACTGGTGATAAACATCAGAATTACAGTTGCTATTGCCAAGTAGGTTTTTAGCCACCAACGTGCTTGATTCCAGTATTTGTGTAGCCAAACTGCTGTAACCAATTTACCTAGTTCTAATACACTGCCCATAACTATAATGGGCAATGCAGCGGCAGCAAAAATTGCAACAAGTCCAGAAACGCTGTAGTAAATCGCCACAGCAGAGATAGATAGTGCCGTGACCAAAACTAACCAACCTAAAAACATACTTTAATTATTCCTTGTTTAGTTTCTGCGCATCTGCGCAATATCTACAGCGTCATCTTTTTTGTCTGCAAAGACAGGAACCATGTTGCTTTTGTGCATTGTTGCAATGCCGAGCAGTGTGCGTTCGCCGCTGTAAACCATACTCTCCTTTGCTGCACCGTGTCCTGCAACACGATCGCTTGTAACCCGCGGACCTGTATTGTAATCCGGTATATTATTTACACTCTTGCGTTTGCCATTAACGTATAGTTTTTCTTGTAGTTGTGTTGAACTCACACCGCGAGACTTGAGCCATGCTTCATGCTCTTCTTGTGCCTTCTGGAGGCGTTTGTTGTTGTTTGTTTTTTTCTTACGACTGTACTTTGTAGTAGTCATGTAAGGTCCGACCAAGTGCATCGACATCCGAAGTTCTCTCTTTTGTTAATAACACAACTAGTATAACATGCTATAATATTTTGTCAACTAGTAATCGGTAATCATGATTTATTACTCATATATCATTACGCAATCTTTTGGCCATTGTTGTGCCATTTTATAACCCCAACTAAGAAGCAAATCGACTGCTAAATTGCCTTCAGTTCCGTAATATTTTTTAGAATAATTCTTATTTTCCATCAATATAACTGGACGACATTTTTTAATGGTTTGTTCTGCGCCAGCTAGTATAAAAGGTTCGTAACCCTCGCAGTCTATTTTTATAAATGAAACATTTGGAAGACTAAACGAGTCAAGAGTTTTGCACACAAAATTTCCTGATTTGTTTCTATCAACGTAGGTACCAAAAGTGTTTTTAAGATAATTTAGTACTACAGATTCTTCTTTATCGCTAAGACCGCAATCGCATACCACAACATTTGTTAAATGAAATTTTTCCACATTCTTTTTTAAGCATTCTCTAACAGCAGTGTCAACTTCAAACGCATATACTTGAGAGAAACACTGGTGCAAATTGTAACTCATAATACCGTAATTTGCTCCAGCGTCAATAGCAGTGTTAAATTCTTTTACATAGCTTAAAGCTGTGTCTAATTTATTTTTTTGATAATCTAAAACACTAGGATTGTCAACGGAATCTGCCCTGCTCAATGCTGACCTTAAAGCTCTATCACCAGGTACTGTTATCCATTCTTCTAATTTCATGTTATTTCATTATCTCGGGCCAATCAGCAGCAACACTCAGTGCTTCTACAGATTCGTCTAGTTTTGGAAATAGATTTATACCTGTTATTTCTTCTACCTTGTCAACTGATACTGCATACATGGGCAAATCTTTTACTGGAAGTGCTTCGTTAGGGAATACAAAGCCGATTGCTGTATTGTTGGTTGCGTTGTAAACAACTTTCCAAATATACTGAGGAACACCCACAGCACCCGGACCAATAGTTAAATAACCTTCTTGGTATATTGTACCGCTTGCAACATAAATGTCATTGTTTAACGCTGTATTTCTTACACCTAGTTCAAGTATACGCCAAATGCCTCTATTGTTATTTGGTGTTTGCGGAATCATGTTACTCAAGAAGAAACTTTCACTCATTTGTTCTTGACTGGCTCTGTTGTTTGCTGCGGGGGCTAAGTGTCCGCGATCATATGGTTCGCCTGAGTAATCTTCAAGCGTGGCTTCTTTGCTGTCATCTATTAAGTCGTCAGGTCTAAAGTCATCCTTGCGATTAGCTGTACCTGTAATATCCACTTGGTCTAAACGCTCAACAACATATTCAGCTGTTTTTGTATCGTATCGATAATGAATAGCATAGTTACTGTGACATATGTATTGTGTGTTTTCTGTTATCGAACTTACAGGCGCACCATGAATGGTATGCTGCGGGCAGTTATCGTCGATAGGGTTTGCAAATGCTGCAAATGGAAATAGTACTAATAGATACAGTGATTTCATGTGTTCTCTCTTTATATTTGCTTAAACTACAACATTGCGTTTAGGTGATCCCCAAACATCACGTGCATTAACACGAATGAATCGCTTGTTGGTTTGTGCTTTATTGGGATTTTCCATTGTTAACACTACGTTCAACCCTTTGGCCCATGCTGCACGTTGGTTAACTATACGTTGTCCGCTGCTCATGTAGTCCTTACGCATTGCGTGTTTTGTGCTTTTACTGACGTTGCTGTGAACGCCTTGACTGATGAAGCCGTTTGACTTTCCACCTTTTTTGGCCATTGCCGATCCTCCATTATATGTGTATTTATTTAATATAAAAAAAAGGGTCCTATAAAATAGAACCCTTTTCAGTTTTATATTTTAGCGTAGATTAGAAGCTAAACGATACACCAAGTGCAGGAGTAGCTGCTTCAGTGTCTAGGTTGTAACCAACTTCAGCAAATGCACTTAGGCTGTCCTTGGTGTAAACAACGCCAGCACCGATGTTTTGTGCCATGTCATCAGCATCGCCGTTAACAAATGCAGAAACGTCTAGTGCGTCCATTGCGCTGTAAGTACCAACTGCTTCGTAAGCAAATGCATCAGTATAAGTAACAGCTACGTTAGCATAAAGTGCCTCGCCAGCATCAAACCCAGTTGCTACTGCAACAGTGGTGTCCTCAGTGTCGAGGTTGTAGTCAAATGCTGCGTTTACATCAATCTTGCCGTAGTCGTTGCTGTAAGCAAGCTGAACGTTTTCAACTTCGCCCACATTGGCACTGATGTCAGTTAGACCAACAAGTGCATCAAATGCACCGTAACCAACAATCACACTCTCGTGATCGTCAGCTGGGTTAGCAAGAGTGTCGCCGCCAACAACTTCTAGTCCGCCAAAGCTGAACAAGTCGCCTTGGTCGCCAAAGCTAACACTAGTAGCACCAAATGCTACACCAATGTGCCATCCATCAACAACGATATCACCGTTGTCTGCTTCTACGTCAACAGAACCAAATGCAGTTGCATCTTCAGCCTTGTGGCCAAATGACAGTTCAGCAGTTGG
>Ga0315900_10009257_pt1 | contig 12516 bp, 10 predicted proteins | sample LakEriMetagenome_FD_203521 | JGI IMG/M metagenome (GOLD analysis project Ga0315900, IMG submission 203521) | Freshwater fungal communities from buoy surface, Lake Erie, Ohio, United States - Buoy 12 MA114 | ecosystem: Environmental > Aquatic > Freshwater > Lake > Lake biofilm | place: USA: Lake...
GGACGCGAACGATGCCGACAGCTCGGACAGCTCCGCCGATACCACGCCGCCCGAGATCGACATCGTATTCTGCCGCTCCGATGAAGACTGCCCGGACAGCCGGTGTGTGTTCCCGGTGCCGGCTTACGAGACCGGGGTGTGCGCCATTCCGTGCATCAATGACGAGGACTGTGGACCGGACGCCCGCTGCCAGCTGCTGGAGTCGTCCGGCGCCGACCAGGTTCGGGTCTGCCTGCCGGACGAGCTGTGTATCGATGCCGACGGCGATGGATGGGGCGAAGGACCAGACTGCAGCGGCCGCGACTGCGATGATCAGCTCACCGAAGTGAACTTCGGTGCAATCGAGCTGTGCGACGGACTCGACAATAACTGCAACGAGGACGTCGACGAAGACACCCGTGAAGAAGGAAGGGTGTGCGAGACCGGGTTCAGCGGCGACTGCGCTACCGGTGTCCAGACCTGCCGCGACAGCGCGCTGACCTGCGAGCCCATCACCGCCCCCGTCGATGAGATCTGCGACGACATCGACAACGACTGCAACGGCATCGTCGACGACAACCCCACCGACGTTCGCACCTGGTTCCAGGACCTGGACGGTGACCAGTTCGGCAACCCCACGGTGTCCGCAACCGGGTGCGAAGCCCCCGAAGGCTACGTCGCCGCAGGCACCGACTGTGACGACAACGCCACCACGGTAAACCCGTCCGCCGTCGAAGCGTGCGACGGCGTCGACAACAACTGCGTCGACGGGATCGACGAAGGCAGCCCGGGCGCGGGCGAAGCGTGCGTCACCGGCGTGCCCGGCGAGTGTGCCACCGGTATCAGCGTCTGCGCCGATGGCGCGCTCGGCTGCACCCAGACCGTCAGCCCGGTGGACGAGCTGTGCGACGGGCTCGACAACGACTGCGACGGACTCGCCGACGAAGAGAATCCCCAGGGGGGGAGCGCCTGCGATACCGGCGCGCCGGGGGCCTGCGCCGCGGGCTCTCTGGTGTGCAGCTCCGGCGGACTGACGTGCCAGCCCGCGGTGACCGCTGGCGCTGAGATCTGCGATGGCATCGACAATGACTGCGACGGCGACATCGACGAGGACAACCCGGGCAGCGGCGTCGCCTGCAACACCGGACTCAACGGCGTGTGCGGCACCGGAGCCACCACCTGCAATGCCGGCACCCTCGAATGTGTGCAGACCGTTTTCCCCGCTTCAGAGCTGTGCGACAACCTCGACAACGACTGCAACGGCGCCATCGATGACGGCAACCCCGGCGGCGGTGATTCGTGTAACACCGGCCTCCTGGGCGTCTGCCAGGCCGGAGCCCGGGTCTGCCAGGCCGGCTCCTTTGTCTGCCAGCAGCTGGTCGCCCCGTCCGAGGAAGTCTGCGACAACCAGGACAACGACTGCGACAACACCATCGATGAAGACTTCAACAAAAGCTGGTGGTGGGACCGCGACGCCGACGGGTTCGGAGACCCCGCCGGCTTCGCCTTCCAGTGCGGGCCGCCGAATGCGTTCTATGTGCAGAACGCCAGCGACGCCAACGACTTCACCCAGTACATCTACCCCGGGCGACCGGAGATCTGCGACGGCGCGGACAACGATCAGAACGGCGTCACCGACGAAAACAGCGTCTGCGCCAACGCACAGGTCAACGGTGGCAGCTGCCGCGGCTTCTTCAGCGCGGCCATCAACCGGGGGCTGATGATCTGCAGGGCCAGCAGCGGGCGCTCCTACAACGACCAGCGCACCCGCTGCCGCACGCAGAGTGGCATGGACCTGGCCCTGCCCAGCAGTGAAGCCGAAAATCAGGCGATCGGAGCGGCCACCAACGCCCTCTTCGGCGGATTCGGCCGCATGTGGCTCGGAGTCACCCGCGCCAACTCCGGCTCACCATGGACCTTCGTCGGCACCGGCGCCGGACTCAGCTATACCCGCTGGGACCCAGGTGAGCCCAGCGGCGACGGCAACTGCGTGGAAATGCTCGGCGACTTCGAGTGGAACGACTCCAGCTGCGGCAATAATCGCGACGAAGCCGCCTGCGAGTGGAACACGGAGAACATTCGACGATTCTAGGGCGTGACGCACCACTACGGACCCGCCGAACCTTCCACTGCCGCCGGCTCTGAGCCCACTCGCACCCACGGCTCCAGCTGCCGCCAGGTAGCCTCGCCCACACCTCGCACGCGGCGCAGTTCCGACGCCTGCGCGAACGGACGAGCATCCACGATCCGCTGTGCCATTGCCGGCCCGACCCGGGGTAGTGTATCCAGCTCCGCCATCGTCGCCGTGTTCAGATCCACCACGCGGATGCCCGCCGGGGGCACGGAGCCGCCCGAAGACGTTGGCGTCGACGCCGCCGACCCAGCGTCGGCACCCGACGTTGAACCGACCCGGCGGGTGCGTTCGTGCACGACCGCCCTGTCCCCTTCAACCGCCGCCATGGCCGCCAGCAGCGCTGCATCGTGAACGGCGGCGCGCGCCAGCGCGATCTGAATCGACCGCTCCACCTGTAACTGACTCGACCGTACCCGCATCCACGGGTACTCCATTTCAGGTGGCAACGGCAGCAGCGCCACCGGCTCCGGCGCGCAGGACATCATGAACACACAGATCACCAGCAGCTTGTTTCCGATTCGCACATCGACCTCCGAGGTTGGGGTTTCACGCACCCCCGGTCGCACGATCGAGATTTCTGGTGCACTCAATCGGCGAACTTTGAATCGCTGCGTGCGCTTTTTCGTCGGCACCCGCATCCCAACTCAACCACCTCCCCTCGCGGGCCTGCTCATGTGGCTGCTGCTTTCGACCTCCCTTCTCGCGTGCGCCGCATGTCAGCCCACTGCGCCGACCCAGCCTACTGACCAGGTGGCTCCGCTGACGGCCGCAGAACCCGCCGCGGAGCTGGCGCCCGGGACGGAACAGCAGGTCGCGCAGCAGGCCGGCTCGGCAGTGGAACCGGGACCTGCCGCGCCAGCGGAGGGATCGACCGACCTGTGGCCTTCGTTGCTGGCGGAGTTCGTCACCGCCGACGGAGGGTTCCGTTATCAGGCGCTGGTCGTCGACGCCGATGCCCGCCAGGTCCTGAACGACGCCGTCGGGCAGATTGCCGTGGCCGATCTGGCGCTGATGGAGCGCGACGCAAAGCTGGCGTTTCTGATCAACGCCTACAACGTGCTGGTGGTGCAGTCAGTGGTGGACGCCTGGCCGATGGACAGCGTGTTGAACGTGCCCGGCTTCTTCGACGCCCGCACCCACCGGGTGGCGGGTATGGAGCTGACTCTGAACGCGTTGGAGAACGACCACATCCGCACCATGGGCGACCCGCGCATCCACTTTGCGGTCAACTGCGCCAGTACGAGCTGCCCGCCGCTGGCCGCGCTGCCCTACCATGCAGCCACGCTGGACGCGGAGCTGGAGCGGGTGGCCACCGACTACGTGCGGGCCACGACCCGCGTGGTTGACGGCGGCGGAACGATGGAACTCAGCCGGATCTTCGAGTGGTTCGTCGACGACTTCGCCGCGGTTGGTGGGATCGGCACTTTCGTGCGTTCACGCCTGAGCGACACTCAACGCGGCGAGCTGTCGGAAGAAGATGTAGAGATCACTTTCGCGGAATACGATTGGGCGCTAAATGGCCGTTAGCGTTCACACGTGCCTGTTCGGGAATCCGGATGGATCGATGATGGGCGCATCTGCACCCGCACCCCGTTGTTCGTCATGTCTCGGATCTTGAACAGCCCATCCGGACCAAAACCCAGGCATGTGCTTCGCAGGGCGTTCGCCGCTCTGGCGCTGGCAGGATTTGCCGGCTGCAGCGCCAGCGACGGCGATGGAACGCCGAACCTGGACAATACGGAGATGCTGGACGTCGACTTCGACGTGCTCTTCGACGATGTGCGCAACCAGCCGGACCGTGACATCACGCAGCTCACCGATTCCGGCACCACCGGGGTCGATGCCGCCGATATCCGGCTGACTGGAGAGCGCACCAGCCAGCCGTGCGACGACGACGAAATCTGCCGCAGCGGGTTCTGCCTTCAGGAGCCGCTGTTCACCGACGGCTACTGCACCACGATGGACTGCGGATCGTTGCGCAACTGCCCGCTGCCGGGGGACGTCTGCATTGAAGATCGTGGGTTGAGTTTCTGCGCGCCACCGTGCGAACGCACGCTGGACTGCCGGATCGGCCTGGTCTGCCGCGGAGAAGGAGAGCAGGTCTGCCTGCCGCCGATTCCACCGGAAGGCTTCCCCGACGGAGAGCGCTGCGCCGCCGACACCGAATGCACGGGCGGCACCTGCCTGCCGGATCCGGGTTTCCCCAACGGCTACTGCACCACGCTGGCGTGCCAGTTCGGAAGCGACTGCGCGAACACCGGAGTGACCAACTTCTGCGAGTTCCTGCAGGACGAGCGCCGGTGCATGCGTTCATGCGACACAGCCGACGACTGCCGCGAAGGCTACTCGTGCGTACTCGGGCGCACCGGGCGCACACGCTGCACGCCGTCGCAGGCCGGATCTGACGTCCCCGATGTCCCGAACCCCGAACCCGTCGTACCCGACGCCGGTCCGTTCGCACTCACCTGTGTTGACGTTGAAGCAGCCGGTGGCACGGCGGTCATTCCGTTCACCATCCCCGAGGGTACGACCGCATGGATGTTCGGCGCCTACACCGATGACCGCTACATCGTGTCCCCTACCTCGCTCACCACACCCGCGACCACCCTGTCGCTGCGTTCGGGCGAGTCGTCGCTTCTCTCAGTGACCTCCGCGCTGCTGGGCAGCATCATCGCGATTCAGATGCCCCAGTTTCCGTCGCTGCAGCCGTTCGTCGTGGCCGGAGACCATACGCTCACCGTCGAAACCAGCTCGGACGAACTCTGCTGGTACCTGGTTACAGAATCGAGTCCGGCCGCGCCCACCGGCCCGGCGCGCCTGGACCTGAACGTCTACCTCGTGGGGGTCGACGAGCTGACTGCGGCCACTGCGCCTGCAAGCACCGAACTTCAGTACGTGTTCGACCTCGTCGACGGCATCTTCGAGCAGGCTGGCGTGCAACTCGGGCTGATCCGCTACTTCGATGTGTCCGAAGAGATCGCCGACCGCTATGCCATCATCCGCGATTACGACGACGCGCAGGATCTCGCCCTCACCAGCGTTGTGCCGGGCACCGGCAACGCGAACGAGGCGTTGAGCCTCAACGTCTTCATCACCAACTCATTCAACTTCCGCGGCGCGGAAGGGGTGATCGGCATCTCGATGGGCATCCCAGGAACCGCAGGACTTCACGGAACCATCGCCAGCGGCGTGGCGATGACCTCCCGCTACCTGTTCGCGTCCGACGGCGACCGCACGATCGCATCCGTCCTGCTGGCGCACGAGCTGGGCCATTACCTTGGACTCTTTCACACCACCGAGGTCTCCGGCGGGGCCAGTGATCCGCTGACCGACACACCGAACTGCATCGGATCTGCGTTCCCCGATGCATGCCCGGACCGCACCAACCTGATGTTCCCCCTGGCCTACGGCACCAACCGGTCGCTCTCCGCCCAGCAGGGCGCTACCCTCATCTCCAATCCACTGACCCGGTACCCTTGATGTTGAACCGCGCCACTTCGGCGCTCCTCCTCTGCAGCGGCGTCATCGCTGCCTGTGGCAGCGACGAAGCTCCTCCCCGTGACACCACCCCCATCGCCGACGGGTCGTCCGCCGATGCCGCCGATGCCACCGACACCACCTCGCCGGACTCCGCCGTCGACGGCAGTGCCGTCTCCGACACCGGCGCGCCCGATGTCGAGCTGCCGCTGAACCAGGACGACGGCGAGCCGTGCAACAGCGCCGAAAACTGCCGCAGCGGAACCTGTCTGACGTCCGAAGAAGGTTTCCCCGGTGGCTTCTGCACCTACTTCGACTGCGAGAGCCGCCGTGACTGCGCCGGGGCCGGGCGCGCCTGCCTGCGCGGCGAGTTCAACGGCAACCTCTGCGTCGTGCTCTGCGAGACCGACGACGACTGCCGCAACGGCTACGAATGTGTCGGCCAGGGTACCGGTTCCTACTGCTACCCCGCCTTCGCCGGCGATGAGCTCGACCCGATCTGCGACTCCGAGTTCCTCGAAGCCGACGCCGTCCGCGCTCCCATTGGCCAGTTTCGCGCCCTCAACCGCCACCAGATCACCTTCGACCTCGAAGAAGGCATCACCAGCTTCATGATCGTCGCCTGGGACCGACGACGCCTCGTCTTCCCCGAAGAGTTCACCTCGCCCAACGGCGACACGATCAATATCTTCGACTACGCCAGCTACTCTTTCAGCCCCAGCGCCTTCCAGACCCTGTCGCCGGTGCTCTTTCCCGGCGGTCCTCAATACACCGACTTCGTCCAGCCGGGCACATGGACCGCCACCTTCGGCTTCGAAGGCGACGAAAACGACGACCTCTGCTACATCATCATGCCCGAGTCCGACTCGCTTGCCGCCGACGCCGAAGCCCTCATCATCGACGTCAACTTCTACTTCGTTGGCGTCGAAGGACTCGACTCCACCTCCGCCGAAGAGAGCGCCGTCTTCAACCTCATGCTCGAGGCGTTCGACGAGGCCTACGCCCAGGCCAACATCGCCCTCGGCGACATCTCCTACTACGACGTCATCGGCGACGTGCAGGAGCAATATCGCATCATCCGCGCGCAGGACGCCGTCTTCGACCTCGTCCAGCTCTCGCGCCAGCCCGGCGAAGACCGCAGCGACCTGCTGAGCGCCAACGTCTTCTTCATTCAGGGATTCGGCGGCGAAATGGGCGGCGTGCTCGGCGTCTCGGCCGGCATCCCCGGCGCGGCCGGCGTGCATGGCAGCCAGGGCACCGGTCTGGTCTTCTCCGCCAACAGCCTGCGCGGTGCCGACGGCGCACGTCTGGTCGGACAGACTCTCGCCCACGAGGTCGGCCACTTCCTGGGTCTCTTCCACACCACCGAACAGCAGGGCGGCGGCGCCGACCAGCTCGCCGACACCCCCGAGTGCCCGCGTGACATCGGCGGCGGAAACCCGCGATGCCCCGACTCCAGCAATCTCATGTTCCCCATCGCGCTGACCCGTCCCGAGACACTGCTCTCCGATGGCCAGATCCTCATCATGCGCGCAAATCCCCTCACCAAGACCCGGTCGCGCATCGCCGCAACCCTGGAGGCCCCATGACCACGTCCACCCTCCGTACATCCATCGCATCCCTCGCCCTGCTCGTGCTCGCGCAGCTTCCCACGGCCGCGTTCGCCCAACTCGGCCCCGGCGATGATGCCGATCCGCTCAACCCCGGCGACCCCGCGACCGGCGATACAACCCCCGTGGACACCACTCAACTCGAGACGGCCATCCTGCTGCTCAGCGGATTCCACGGCATCGGCGACCAGGCACAGTTCGAGGCTCAACTCCAGCAGCCACAACAGACCCTCTGGACCATCGTGCGCGACCCCGAACGTCTGCTCTTTCACCGGGACCGCGCGCTCATCGCCCTCGCCTACTGGCCCTCCGACGAGCTCCACGCGCACCTCGTAACCATGCTCAGCGGCACCAGCGACGACGACATGGCACGACACACCGCCATGTCACTGCTCGCACGTGGCTGGGGCGACCAGGCACTGCCCCTGCTCACCCCCCTGCTCACCGACAGCGACCTCCAGATTCGACTCACCGCCGTCGACAGCCTCCGCGTCATCGGTACGCCGGCCGCTCACCAGGCGCTGCAGACCGCACTGCCCCAGGAGGCTCATGCCCTGGTCCAGCAGGCCATCCAGGAAGTCCTGCCCGACTGACCGGCGGCAGCCGCCGACCGCTCCAGCGTCTCTATGATTGACGTGCGGATCCCTGCCACCTAGGGAACCGGACACGATTCAGACCGACGCACGAAGGAGTGAAAGGGTGTCCCACCTTCCCACGGCTCATGTCGCTCACCACAACCTCGTCCTGCTCGTCGTCCAGGACGAGACCACCCTCGACGAGATCCTCGCCTGCAACGACCTCCGGGGGTTCGTATGGCGCAGACTCGACCCGCTGCGCGCTCTCGTAGACCCCGAACGGGTCAGCCAGCTGCGACGCCGACTGGGTGAGCACAAGCTCTCCAACCAGTTCCAGCTCCTCTGCCCCTGAACCAACGCCCATGACCACCATCGACTCCCCCCTGTTCATCCCCTGGGACGGTCCCGTCGAGAGTGTCCTGCGCGGCAGCGACGAAGACCTGCTGCGAGAGCTGCTCGGCGCCATGGACGTCGTGCGCGACGGCAGCATCAAACTCACCAAGTCCGGAATACCCCCAAAGCCGCTCTGGAACGCCCTCAACGACCGGCTCCTGTGGCAGGACCCCCGAAGTGTCCTCTTCGACTGGGATGAGGTCGACCAGATCCGCTTCATCTACTCCCTCGCCATGGAGCTCCGGCTCATCCAGCCCGACGACGAACGCATCCTCCGCCCCGGACCCGGCGCCGATGCCTTCTTCCTCTCCACTCCCATCCGTCGCGGACGACAACTCCGACGCGCCTACACCAACGTCGCAGACTGGGACGAACGCTGCGACGCCCGCAACAACCAGGGCCACCGCCACAACTTCGGACAGACCTTCCGCCGCGACTTCCGCCTCGACGTCCACGACGTCCGAAAAGCACTCGCGCTCGCGCTCCGACAGCTCTCCCCCGACCAGTGGTTCGTCGCCGACGCCCTCGCGCTCACCATCACCGACCAGCAGCCCGATATCCTCATCTCCGAGGACGACGACCTGCCCCCCGTGTTCCCCGGCGAGCCCGAACCCGAAATCCGACGACTCCTCCAGTACTGGGTCTTCCTCGCCGCTCGCTTCGGGTGGGTCGACCTCGCCCGCACCCCCGAAACCGACGAAGACGGCAGCGGACAACGCCTCGTACGACTCAACCATTACGGACTCGCCGTCCTCGACCCGGACCGCGACGACCAGCACGACCAGCTGCGTGACCAGCTCCTGCAGACCCGCCCGTTCACCATCCTCCCCACCTCCGAAATCGTCGTCTATCGCCATGACGGCGACTTCGCCGACGAATTCCTCGCCCGGCGCATCTGCGAAGACGTCCCCCTACCCTCCTGGGACGAACCCACCGTCACCTGCCGACTCTCGCGCCAGAGCCTCCAGTTCGCACTCCGCTACGGCGCCGACCCCGACGCCATCCGCAACCGCCTGCTGCAGCGCTCCACCGCCGCCGTCCCTCCCGTCGTCGCCCAGCTCGTCAGCGAACACCTCCCCACAAGCGCAGAGGTCGCTCTGCAGACCGGCCTCTCCGCCGTCGACCTCGCTCCAGATACCCCCACCTCCACGCTGCAGGCCCTCCAGGACGCCGGCTTCCTGGTCTACGAACGCCTCATCCTCGTGCCATGGGCCCGCTGGGACCAGTTCTGCCAGATCCTCGACGCCGAACCCGAAGAAGCCTTCGACTACCCCGTCGACCCCAACGAACCTCTCGCCGCCTTCGACGGAAACCGCCTCTCCATGCGCTGGCCCGTCCTCCCCATCGCACAGTCCGAGCTCCTCGACCTGCTCGGCCTCTCCGGCTCCCCCCTCAGCTGCAACATCTCCGAAGAGACCCTCGCACACCTCACCGTCCAGGGCTGGAGCACCCGCGCCGTCGCCGAAGCACTCAACGCCCTCACCGCCGGACAGCTCCCCAAACGCCTGCGCTCCGAACTCAAACCCTGAATCCCCTGTTGCACCCACTGCAACCCTCACCTAGACCCCTGCTCAACTCCTCTCGGACCCAACACAGAGAACACGTCATGTTCCAACGGATCCTCGCTGCACTCTGCTTCACCACAGCCCTCGCCATCTCCACGCCCGCCTTCGCACTGCCCTTCGACCTCGGCGCGCGCGTGGGACTCAACCTGGCCAACCTCGCCGGCGTCTCCACAGAAGATACCGCCATTCATCCCGGCCTCCAGGTCGCGATCACAGGGCAGTTCAAAACACCCAACTCCCTGCCGGTCAAGTTCATCGTCGAGCTCATGTACAGCCAGCAGGGCGCCGTCACCAACATACCCGGCGACGACATCGTCACCAACCTCGACTACGCTGGCGCCGCTCTGCTCGGACGCGTCTACATCCTCCCCCCGCCTCTGCGTCCCTACGTCACCGCCGGCGTTCAGGCCGGCTACGCCGTCACCCGAAACACCGTCATCGGCGACAACGACCCCAATGACCTCGAAGCTATCAAGGCCACCTCCGCCGGCGTCACCGGCGGCGCCGGCGTGCGCATCCGACAGTTCGGCGTCGAACTCTACGCCGAAGTCCGCTACTTCCGCGACCTCATCAACATCGCCGATGTCAGCGAAGCTGTCCCCCAGGGCGTCGAGGTCGCCGACGATGGCAATCCCCGCATCTTCAACAGCGTCGGCACCATCAGCGTCGGCGTGAGGTTCTGAGCGCATGAGCCACCCCTGGCACATGGCCGCTCGCTCCCTCCGCGCACGCCTCACGCTCGCCTGCGCGTCCGTCGCCTGCATGCTCACGCTCGCGCTCGCGCCTGCCACCAGCCTGGCGACCGCCCTGCCCATCCGCCTCATCGACCAGGCCGTCTTCCCCTCCACCTCCGCCTCCATCGCCATCCTCCACCTCAACGTCCTCGGCACCCCCTCGCTGCAAGCCGAAGCCCTCGGAAACCTCGGCGTCTGGACCTGGGACGTCTCCATCACCATGCAGTGCCGCGATATCGCCGACACCGACGTCCCCCTCGCCCTGCTCATCCCGTCCTCCGGGCACGCCTGGGTCGACGGCGATCGCATCAGTACACAGCGCACAGCCATCCGACAGGACCCCGCACTGCCCGACCACGTCTGGGACTCCGCGCAGATCACCACGATCGACTGCACCCCCGGACGCGTCTTCGTCCTGCGCACCCGACACTCCGCCGAGTCCCGACTCGACAGCTACGGACAACGTTTCCTCGACCTGCCCGTGCACGGGCTCGGCCTCTTCGTCGACTCGATCTCCACCGCCACCATCCACATCGAGCTCCCCGACCGACCCGTCGCGCTCCAGACCAGCCTCGGAAACCCCGTCTTCTACGACGAACCCGACCCCGCGCTGCACTGGTACGTCCAGGCCTGGGAGCCCACCATCAACCTCCAGACCTCCTGGGTCAGCCCGTGGAGCGCCCTGCAGATGGTCGCCGAAATCGAGTCCTGCCCACCCCCCTGGCAGGTCATCCAACAGCTCACCAACAGCCAGTCTGCCGACTTCAACACCATGGCCGGCACCTTCGATGACTCCACCCTGCGCTTCTGCGCCCGCCTCCCCGAAATCATCCACGGCGCCCCCTTCGACAACGGCCCGGTGCTGGAACAGCTCTCGTCCATCATGATGAGCCGCTACCTCCCCAACCTCGCGTACGACGTCCCCCTCTACCGTCCCAATCGCGGCTGGGCACTCTCCCACCTGTCCGAAGTTGAAGCCCTCTACCGGTCCGCCCTGCAGTCCGTGTCGCGCTGAACGCAGCCGACCCGGGGACAAACGCAGAGTCGCCTGTAAATGCCTCGTGGTAGCATGGCATCGGCTGGTATTCAGATGCCGCCGTAGGGGCGTGATTCATCACGCCCATTCTTGATGGCCAATTTATGCTTTAGTTTCAATGACATACATACGCGTGGCAACCGGGCGCGATGAATCGCGCCCCTACCCGGATGCGTCGCATTCGGTTCTTGCGCCAGGTTCAACCGACACATGACCATGCTTGCTCACCAGCCTGGCGCGAGTTTGCGACTACCTGTAGCCGATTCTCACTGCGCCTGCTGACGCTCCCGCTCCGCCTCCTCGCGGCGTACCCGCATGCGGCCCTCCAGGTACATCAGCACGTCCTCCTCCACCGTGGGATCCAGCGACGTACACGCCACCGGCTCCATCCAGTGCACCGTGCCTCGCACCGTGTCCGGAAAACTGCGCCGCGGCAGAATCAACAGGTCCGCCTGCGACTCGTACAGCTCCTGCTCCTTAGGAATCCGCGCCACCACCCGCAGCCCCTCCCCGCGCGACGCGCCGCCGTTGTAATACGCCGTCACGTCCACCACCAGCAGGCACTCCGACCCCTGCGCGTTGATGAACAACGGCCGCTGAAGGTCCACCTCGTGCGTACTCAGCACCTCGCCATCCGTCCGCGCGATCGTCAGCGTGCCCGCACCCGTCAGGCCATCCAGCGTCTCCAACAGGCCCGCCGGTACCGGCTCGGCCTCCATCAGCGGCAGCGTCACCACCAGGTCCTCGCCCGACGTATTCAGCACATACACGAACACATTGCCTGCCAGCGCCAGCCGCGACCCGAACCAGCCCCAGCCGGCCAGCCACGGGCCCACACCCAGCACCGCCGCAATCGCCAGCACCACCACCGGAAACACCCACGCCCGCGACGGCGCCACCTTCACATCGTCCAATCCGTCCAGCTCGTCACTCATCTCAACCTCCGCTCACTGCCAGATTCGCTGCCGCATGTGACACAGCCGCTGCGCTGCTTCAAGCATCCGTCCAGACAC
>Ga0315900_10009258_pt1 | contig 12516 bp, 8 predicted proteins | sample LakEriMetagenome_FD_203521 | JGI IMG/M metagenome (GOLD analysis project Ga0315900, IMG submission 203521) | Freshwater fungal communities from buoy surface, Lake Erie, Ohio, United States - Buoy 12 MA114 | ecosystem: Environmental > Aquatic > Freshwater > Lake > Lake biofilm | place: USA: Lake...
GGCGGCATTCATCGTTAAAAACAGCGACATCAGTATGATCTCAGCGATCAGAATATAATTGGCATCACTGGCGGGCCAGCCCTTCAAATCGCCATGCGCCAGCCTGCGAATATGCAATACATTCCTGCGCAGCAGAAACACCACACAAACCAGCAGTACGCCGGCCGCCAGCAGTTCGAATAAACGAATGAGCCAGGTGTAGGCATCTCCGAGCAGGGGTAAAAACAAGCGGTGGTGCCCGGTCATTCCATCCAGTACGATTTCAGCAACTTCCAGGTTGATAATGATAAAGCCCGCATAAATAATCAGGTGCATCATTGCAACGATTGGCTTGGTAAACATTTTCCGCTGGCCCAGCGCCAGCAGCAGAACATTGGCCCATCTTTTCCCCGGCTGATCGGAGGGCAGTGGAGTAGATCCCATGGCAATCAGTCGGCTGATGACCTTGATTCTCCGGGAAAATAGCAGAACGGAAGCCGCCGTCAATGCGATAAAAAGAACTTGCAATAACAGTTGCATGGGGTCAATTTAAGGTTTGGAAACTTCACCACAACATTCATGCCGTAGAGGAAGTTGAAAATATTCCTTTAATTTTATACTCAAATATACTTCATGTCTGTCAGGAAAACCATTCTTACCCGTACCCAGGCCGAGCAAAAATTGCACCGCATGGCACTGGAACTGGCAGAGAACCTCAGTGGTGATACTTCACCCCTCGTCATTATTGGCATTCGTAGAAATGGGGAAGCCATCGCTGCACAATTGGCTCGATACTTTTCACTCTATGATAGCCGACCGGTTCAACTGTGGTGGATACAAATGGACAAGTCCCATCCCGATACAATTGAGTTGAGCGGTTCGGCCGATCTGACCGGCAGTCATATTTTGTTGGTCGACGATGTGACCAACTCAGGTAAAACGCTGCTATATGCCTTGAAACCCTTGTTGGGTCAGCATCCGCTATCTATTCAAACCCTGGTATTGGTAGAACGTATGCACAAGCAATTTCCCATCAAAGCCGATTATGTTGGTCTGAGTGTTGCCACCACTTTACAGGAACATATTCAGGTAGAAGTGGAGACCGGTGAAGTGGCCGGCGCCTACCTGCAATAACGCGCTTCCCCCCTTACCCTCGCTGTTCATCGATTTTAATCTCTCATTTTGATTGGAATAGCCAACATCACAACTGATGAAATCGGAATAATTGGTAATTTGGGGCACCTAAATAAGTAAAGAAATAGTCATGGACAGTGTTATAGCAGCAAAAGTGAATGCCTGGTTAGAAGGCCCTTATGATTCAGCTACCAAGGATACCATTCGGCACTTGCAGACAAATCAGCCCGAAGAACTGGCGGATGCATTTTACCGAAACCTCGAATTTGGTACCGGTGGACTCCGCGGTATCATGGGTGTAGGTACCAACCGGATCAATCAGTACACGATTGGCATGGCAACACAGGGCTTTTCGAATTACCTGAATACAACGTATGCCGGCGTGCCCATCTCTGTTGCCATTGCGCATGACAGTCGTAATAACAGTCGATTTTTTGCTGAAACAACGGCAGCTGTATTTGCTGCCAACGGCATCAAAGTATACTTGTTCGAATCGCTGCGCCCCACACCTGAGCTGAGCTTTGCTATACGTCGGCTGCAATGCCAGGCCGGCGTAGTATGCACTGCCTCCCACAACCCCAAAGAGTACAATGGTTATAAAGCCTATTGGAATGATGGCGGACAACTGGTACCTCCGCATGATGTGAATGTTATTCGCGAAGTAGAAGCCATTCAATCGATTGCTGAAGTAAAATTCACCGGCGGTGAGCACAATATTCAACTGATCGGCCGGGAAATGGATGAAGCCTATATCCAAATGGTCAAGAGTCTGAGTGTTTATCCGGAAGTGATCAGCGCCCAGCATGATTTAAAAATAGTCTATACCCCCATACACGGAACCGGTATCAAACTGGTGCCGGAAGTATTGCAGCAATATGGGTTTACCAATGTACACGTGGTGGAGGAACAGTCGACGCCCGATGGTAATTTCCCTACGGTTCATTATCCCAATCCGGAAGAGAGTGAAACCATGCAGATTGGTTTAAATAAAGCCAAAACATTGGATGCCGATATTTTATTAGGTACCGACCCGGATGCTGATCGGGTAGGTATCGGGGTAAAAGATAATCATGGGAACTGGATCTTGATGAATGGGAACCAAACAGCGGTATTGGCTTTCAGCTATATGATGGAAGCCCGCAAAGCGAAAGGCATTGCCACGCCCGATGATATGGTCATCACCACCATCGTTACCACCGAAATGATCAACCGAGTGGCAGAACGTAATGGGGTAGATTGTTATAATGTACTCACCGGATTTAAATGGATTGCCGAAAAAATCAAGGAGCTGGAGGGTAAGAAAAATTATGTTATCGGTGGTGAGGAAAGCTTCGGCTTAATGATTGGTAGTCTGATCCGCGATAAAGATGCCGTGAGTGCTGTTGCCCTTTTGTGTGAGATGGCAGCTTACGAAAAAAGCAAAAGAAAATCGCTGTTCGATAAATTGATCGATCTGTATATAGATTATGGTTTCTTTTACGAGAGCCTGATCAGCATTACGAAGAAAGGTATGAATGGTCAGAAAGAGATTGCCGACATGATGGAAAATTATCGTCAGCAGCCGCCGAAAGAATTGGCGGGGGCGCGTGTTGTGCAACTGCTCGATTATCAGTTGCAAAAATCAACCAATCTGCTCACCGGTGAGCAACAGCCAATTGCCTTACCCAGAAGTAATGTATTGCAGTTCATTACAGCCGATGGTTCGAAAATATCTGCACGACCATCGGGAACGGAACCGAAGATCAAATTTTATTTCAGTGTCAATGCACCTTTGTCTGATAAAGAAGCATATGAAGCAGTACTGGGTGCGCTGAAAGCAAAAATCGAGCATATCATACGTGATATGCAGCTGGCCTGATGCCTTCATGTGAAGATGTTCGGCCGGGATAACTGTTTCCCTATATTTGCAGCGTTATGACAGTGTATAAAGATGAACACCTGCACAAGGGTTTACGGGCTCAGCTGGTGAAGCAGTTGCGAGAGAAAGGAATTACAGACGAAAAAGTACTGCAGGCCATTCAGACGATTCCACGTCACTACTTTTTTGATAATGCCTTTGAGAAAATCGCCTATGAAGACAGGGCGTTTCCGATAGCGGCCGGACAAACCATCTCACAACCTTATACGGTCGCCTACCAGACGCAGTTGTTGCAGGTAAATAAAAACGATAAAGTTCTAGAAATCGGTACCGGTAGTGGTTATCAGACGGCTATTCTGGCTGAGTTGGGAGCCCGTGTTTGTACGATTGAACGTCAAAAAGAACTCTACGAACGCATCCAGCAGGCATATCCCTTCAAACGCGAATATCCGGGTATCCGCTTCTTTTATGGAGATGGCTTCTTAGGACTTCCCACTTTTGCCCCCTTTGATAAAGTACTCATCACAGCTGCAGCGCCTTTTACACCACCCATCTTAATAGATCAGCTGAAACCCGGCGGTGTCATGGTTTTACCACGCGATGAGGGTGATAGCCAACGCATGATACGCATTACCAAAAAGGCAGATGGAGAATTGGTGGAGGAATCCTTCGATCAATTTTCATTCGTGCCTATGTTGACCGGAAAAAATTCCGGAAGAAAATAGAGTAAGACCGTAATAGTTTCAACAAGATTACTGATTCATCATATCAGACATTCCTGAGCTCGGGTCAGACTTGGTACTCTTCCGCTTGAACAGCGACGCATCGAATTTTCCAAAGCGATAACTGAAGTTCACGCGCAATACCTGCGGATCTCTTCTGCGTTCACTGGTTTGCTGGAAGAAGGCACTTTCCGAATAAGATTGGAACAATTGTGTTTTGAAGATGTCATTCATGCTCAGCGTGAGTGATCCTGTTTGACCGTTCTTCCAGGTCCAGTCTTTTCGGATAGCGAGGTCAACACCATATCGGGGAAGATTATATCCCTGCGCTGTTGTCTGAGGACCACCACCCCACATCATACCTCCGCCACCACCAAAGCCACCGCGTCCGCCACCCATACCGCCACCACCGGGCGGTAATACAGTACGTGCCTGGTAGTCACCACTTAACTGAATGGACCATGATTTTTTCAACTTGAAATTGTTGATCACCTTACCAAACCAACTCACCAGATCATTCGAGAATTTTTCGTTGGGTAAGTCTGCACGCAGCGATGAACTGAAAATGTTCAGGTTGACCGTCATATCCCAGGACTTGCTGACTGCCATTTTGTTGGTAAGCTCCACTCCCGTTGCAAAGCTGTAATTCGCATTGATGAAAGTGCTGAAATAAGCACTATCGCCGGGGATTAAGGCATTGACATCGCGATATACATATCGGGTGATGAGGTTGGAAGTATGTTTGAAATACAATGAGGCCAGGAAGTTTGCGTTCTTCTTATAGGTGTTGTTGTAGGATAATTCAAATGAATTGGTGAATTCGGGTTGAAGACCGGCATTACCAATGTTGACGTTCTGGGGATCGGAATAATCGGGGAAAGGCATCAACTGGAAGAAGTTCGGACGATTGATTTTACGGGTATAATTCAGCTGTAGATCTTGTTTGTCATTCAGTTTATAGGTTGAGAAAATGCTGGGGAAGAGACTGATGGGAAACTCTACTTTGAAATTCAGTGAATCCTGTCCATTTACGTTCAGCAAGGTTCCCTGGTAATTCGAACTCTCCGCTCTTAGTCCCAACAAATAACTAAACCTTCCCTTTTTGAAGCTATAGGTGGTGTAGGCAGCCCATACTTCATCATGGAATTTATAGCGGGTGCTGATGGCCGGCACCAATTCGTATTTTCCGGTGTTGTTATTGAAACGATATTGATCATTGATACTGCTGTTGTCTCGAATGGCTGCCCGCAATCCGGCTTCCAGCTTAGAATCATCCGTAAGCGGATTTTCATAGTCGGTCTGGAAAGTGTAGAATCGGTTATCTCCATTAGAGTTATTCAATTGCAGCAAAGGGTTCCCTTTTACAAAAGCTTCGGGGGTATAGGTTTGTATCCTGATCAGACTGGCACCATTACTGTTGCTGGAATTGAAGTTGGCGTCTGCTGAAATATTATGTCCGTTCTTGGCAAAATTGTGTTTGAAGCTTAGTTGGGTTCCCAGGTTCTCGAAGGAGCGATCACTGACATTATTGATCAGGTTATACGAAGCAAAATTTTGTTTGATTACCGAATCTACCCGCTGGTTTTGCTCGCTTTCAAAGCGACCACGGTTGTAGTTAGCTGCAATGGTGATGGTATTTCTGTTATCGAGGAAAATATCTAAACTTCCACGGAAGAATTTAAATTGACCTTCATTCACGCTATTCATGAAAGTATTCACCTTATTGGGTAAGAACGTCTGCAGGTTGTCTCGATTAATACTGCTGGACGAAATAGATTTAAATTCATTCAGGTTGGCACTCAATCCCAGGTTGATTTTATTCTGGCGCAGATTAATATCGCCACCCAGGTTGACTTTGCCGCGTGAATCAATACCTGTTCTTATACCACCGTTGTAACCAATTTTTTTATTTTTCTTCAGAACGATGTTCAGGATGCCAGCAGTACCGCCCGATGCATCAAATTTCGCAGAAGGATTGGTAATTAATTCTACTTTATCAATGATATCGGCTGGAATTTGGTCGAGTGTCAGGGTAGTGGGGCGCCCATCTACAAAAAGGGTAGGGGCAGCATTCCGAAGGGTTACATTCCCATCAATGTCAACGTTCAGTGAAGGAATGTTCTTCATCACTTCAGCAGCTGTTTGTCCGGTACTATTGAGGTTCTTGTCAACAGTGAAAATTTTTCGGTCGATGCCCAATTCCAGTAAAGGTTTGGCACTTGAGGTAACCGTTACGGTTGCAAGGGTAGTGGAGTCTTCGGTGAGTTTGATATTCCCCAGGTCTTTATCGATCATACCCATCATCTGCTGCATATTACCGCCTGCAGGCGGCATTTTCATCCCAAAACCTACCGCTTGCGTGATGGCTTTATAGCCCAGGCTGCTGACTTTCAATTGAAAGTTGCCAAAAATGGATAGGTTTTCGAAGCTGAAATCACCTTTTGACTTGGTAATCTGTGTTTTCAATATGGCCTGTTTCATTTTTCGTGTAACCGAATCAAAACGATTACCAATGAGTTGAACGGTGGCGCCATCAATGCCTTTTCCGGTTTTTTCATCTACGATTTTGCCATACAAATGCCCCATATTCATGTTCTGTCCGCCAGCCCCGGGAGGTCTTCCGCCGGTAGGGAACTGAGCCCTTACCTGGAGGGCGGATACAGCCATAAAAATGGATAACATCAAAATTCTATTCATGCTTTTATTCATAAGTATGCAAAGTTCGGTCAATAGTGGGGTTAAATAGCGCTTGAATGTACAGGCGGTATTATGACAATTTTAAATGGATAAAGTTGTGAAATACGGGGTATAACCCCCTTTTTTATCGGTGATCACTGTAAAATGGTAATAAAAACCTGCAATAATCCGATCAGAAAGCCAAGGATGCCACCTATAATCTCCACGAATCGAAATTCTTTCTGCATGATACTCATGAGAATTTGTTCCATTTTGTCGGAGGAGAAGCCTGCAACCTTTTGCGTCACTATGGCCTCGAGGTCGAGCTGGTTTTTAAGTGTATGTACATAGGTTTGCATTACTTCCGGAAAAATGACTTCCAATTGCTTCACGAATACCCCCTTTAATTCCTGTATGGTGCTTTCACCGATGAACATGCTGATCAGGGGCATCTGCTCGGGCAATTGTTCCCGCAAAAAACGGTCGATGTGTTTTTCGATGACAGGCATCACTGATTTCAGATTGTCGGGATGGGTCAGTTTGGAGGAAATATCTGAGAAGGAAAGCAATTCATCGGACACCAGTTTGCCGAGTTTGGCAGCAAAAACCTGTTGACGTTTGGGGAAAATACCTTGGAAAGTGATGCCGAACAGCTTACGCGGTTCGCGGGGGTGAAAAAGCATTTTGATGGCAATCCAGTTGGTAAACCATCCGATAAATGCGGAGATCAGGGGTATGATGATCCAGGTGATGGACATACAAAATCAGATAAAAAAACCTACAAGTACTGCCTGTAGGTTTTGTGGGAGAACGAGGGGTCTCGAACCCCCGGCCTTCAGTGCCACAAACTGACGCTCTAACCAACTGAGCTACGCTCTCCGTTTTCGGGTGCAAAAATACAATAATTCCGGCTTTTTTTATCAATATTTTAAACGCCTTTTTTGGATGCTTCGTTTCCAAACCTTTGTTAATTGCCTTATGTTGTTATCCCCGTTGGGTTTTTTCAATTATTTTTGGAATTCCCCATGAAAAAATTGATTCAGTTTATGATGAGTAAAAAATGGTTGTTGCTGGCAATGGTATGCTTCGGCGCTTTGTTTTTCGCTTTTCGCAGTTCCTCCCTGGGATTGCTGGAGCCTGCTAATCCCCGCCAGCAGTTATTGAGAGAGATAGGCAGGGTGCTGGAGGAACAGCATTACGATCCCAAACAAATTGATGACCGTTTTTCTAAAATGGTTTTTGACAAGTTCCTGGATGAATTGGATGGCGATAAGACCTTCTTTCTCCAAAAAGATATCGATTCCCTGAAAGTATTTGAAAAGACCATTGATAATGAGATTCATGGTGAACCCATTGCCTTCCTGCCCGCGGTAAGTGCACTGTATAATCGCCGCATGGAGGAGTCAGCTGATATCTGTAAAGAAGTATTGCAAATACCCTTTGATTTTTCAATATCCGAAACAGTGGAACTTGACGGGGAGAAGATTCAATATGCAAAGAGTGATGCAGAAAGAAAAGATCGGTGGCGTAAAAAACTGAAATACCTCTCCTTAGAGCGATATGCTGACCTGGTTGAGCAGCGAGAAAAAAACAAAGAGCAGCCAAATTTTGTGGTACTGGCTGATTCTGCCCTGGAAAGAAAGGCAAGGGAACAGGTGCTGAAACTGATGAATGATAATTATGCCCGCATCCGCAGCACCTTTAAAGAAGAAGTGCGTTTCAGTACTTATTTGAATACCATCACCAACCTGATGGATCCCCATTCCGACTACCTGGCTCCCGTAGAAAAGCGCGCCTTTGATGAGCGCATGAGCAATGAATTCTTCGGCATCGGTGCACAACTGACCAAAGATGACTATGGCATCAAAATCGCCAGCATCATTACCGGTGGTGCCGCTTATAAATCCGGACAAATCGTGGTAAATGATGTTATCATCAAAGTAGCACAGGGTAGTGCCGAACCGGTAGACGTAACTGCCTATGCCACGGAAGATGCAGTTAAATTGATTCGTGGGAATAAAGGAACAGAGGTAAGACTGACCTTAAAGAAAGAGGATGGAACAATCAAAGTGGTTTCCCTCATTCGGGAGAAAGTTAACCAAGATCAGGGACTGGCAAGAAGCGCAGTGATTCAGCAAGGCAATAAAAAAATCGGTTACATCTTGCTGCCTGATTTTTACGCAAACTTCGAAGATGCGAATGGACACCATTGCGCCGATGATATTGCTGCTGAATTGCAAAAGCTGAAGGCAGAAAAAATTGATGGTATCGTTATCGATATTCGAAACAACGGCGGTGGTTCTTTATATGAAGTAGTTAAAATGGTCGGATTGTTTATCAAATCCGGTCCCATTGTTCAGGTGAAAGATAGATCCGGTAATGTAGACCAGCGTACCTGGTACGACAACGATGATCGTATTCTTTATAATGGCCCGCTGGCCGTTCTGGTGAATCAGTTCAGCGCCAGTGCGAGTGAAATTTTTGCAGGTGCCATACAAGATTATAACCGAGGTATTATTATCGGCAGTTCTTCTACTTTCGGCAAAGGAACCGTTCAGCGCCAGGTACCATTTGGCAGCCGAAATGATTTCTCTTCCAGTCGCACCGATATGGGAGCGATGACACTTACCTTCCAGAAATTCTTCAGGGTGAATGGCGGATCAACTCAATTGAAAGGCATCGTGCCCGATATCATTTTGCCCGACCCTTATGAGTATTATAAGATCCGGGAGAAAGATATGCCGCAAGCCCTTCCCTGGGATGAAATTCCACGCGCCTCTTTTGAGCCCTGGCAAAAAAGAGAGTCGTTGACTGCCATCATCGATAAAGAAAATGCCCAGATAAAATCCAATTCGAATTTTAACCTGGTGAAAGACAACCTGATCTGGCTATCAAAGAATAATGAGCAACCTTATGTGTTGCAATTAGAAGCCTACCGTCAAAAGCAGAAGCAGATTCAAACAACTGTTAGTCAGAATAACTCTCTACTGAATCTTCCCGGCGAAATGTCAATTGATTACATGACAGCAGAGAAAGAAAAATTCCTGAACCATCCTGATAAGTCCAAGTCTGATTTTTATGCTGCCTGGATTAAATCGATCCGGAAAGACTTATACATCGAGGAAGGGGTGCGGGTGACAAGTCTGCTGGCAGATGCTGGAAAAAGTACTTTGGTGAAGAATCGATAATCAAATTTGAGTCCCCTAGCCATGGAAACAGGAGAGAAGAAATCGGTCATACCCGTAAAGCAATGGCTGGCTGTTTATACCAAACCCCGCTGGGAGAAGAAAATTGATTCAATCTTGGTTCGAAAAGGTATTGAGAGTTGGTGCCCACTTCAGAAATCCGAGCGTCAATGGTCAGACAGAAAAAAAATCATTGAAGAACCCCTCTTCCGCTCGTATGTTTTCGTGCACATTGATCCTGCTGAGCGTGTTAAAGTGTTATCTACTGAGGGTGTTTTGAACTTTGTGTATTACCTGCGGAAACCCGCGATTATTCGCGATGAGGAAATTGAACTCATTCGGAAATACCTGGGCGAAAAATCGGCAGCACTCTCCGTTATCTCCGAGGAGGGATTCAGGGAAGATATGCATGTAATGGTCAATCATGGGGTTTTTATGGACCATGAAGGCACTGTCGTTCGGGGTGGAAAGAAAAAAGTGTATGTGCGATTAGAGAGTCTGGGTCAGGTAATGATTGTCGAATTCCCGGCAGAATATATTAGTCCGGTATTATAGCTTACTACAATTGCCAATCCATGATCTGGTTGGCCCATTCATTTCGATAGGGTGTTTTGACACGAATATAATTGTCGGTATATCCCTCCATCATGCCTTCTTTATCATGGTCTTCCCATAACACGTTTCGTGCGGTACCACTAAATTTCGCTTGAAACAATTGATGCTTCCTATACGAGAGATGACGAAGTGCTTTGTTTCGCAGGTTTCTCTCTGCAACAGGAACAACTTCCTTCAATGCTGCTGCCGGTGTATTTTCTCTTTCAGAGTAAGTGAACACATGCAAATATGAAATGGGCAGATCTTGTAAAAAAGATACGGTCTCTTGGAAAGCAACATCATTTTCTCCCGGATAGCCAACAATCACATCTGCTCCAATAGCAGCATCGGGCATCATTTTCATGATCAGTTCAGCCCGCTCGGCATACAGTTCCCTCCGGTATCTTCTGCGCATGGATGCCAAAATAGTATTACTGCCACTTTGTAATGGAACGTGAAAATGGGGCATGAAGCAGTTGCTGGCTGCCACCGTTTCGATGATTTCGGGATGCAGCAGGTTGGGTTCTATGGAAGAAATCCTAAAACGAGGCACAGCACCCTGGCGGTCGAGTGCTTTGACCAGTTCAGCGAAATGACTGGTACGTTTCCCTTCCGCATTGATTCCAAAATCGCCGAGATTCACGCCGGTAAGTACAATTTCACGGATACCCTGTTTGGCCAGCTGCTCCACCTGATCGAGCACCAGGGGAATGGTTTGACTGCGGCTGCGCCCCCTGGCCATTGGGATGGTACAGAAAGTGCAGGAATAATCACATCCATCCTGCACTTTTAAGAAGGTTCTGGTTCGGTCAAGTTGAGAAAAAGCGGGTTGAAAATCCTGTACCGTATCGATATCACAGCTGCAGATGCGTGCGGCACCCGTTCGGGAAAGGTCTTTGAGGTGCTCGGTCAGGTTAAATTTTGCAGCGGCACCCAGCACCAAATCAACGCCTTCCATGGCTGCAATCGATTCAGGTTGTAATTGGGCATAACAACCCGTAATCACAACAAAGCTGTCGGGTGACCGGCGGCGAATACGTCTAACCAGCTGTCGACACTCTTTATCGGCATTTTCCGTTACTGAACAGGTATTGATTACATAAATGTCTGCCTGTTGCTCGAATGAGCGACGGGAAAAACCATCCCGCTCGGCCATTCGGGCGAGGGTAGATGTTTCTGAAAAGTTAAGTTTACAGCCCAGGGTATGGAATGCTATGCTGCCGGGTGTTTCCATGGGGCGCAAAGATAGGGTAGTTTTGAGAGATACCCCGTACTTGGGGGTGTCTGACGGGGGTATAGAGGAAACCCTGTCTCCATTTTCCAATTTAGCATTAATAAGGTAAGTTTGCATTCACGAAACCAATAATAGAATTATGCAGTTTAACAAGATCAACAACGTGGTTGGCTGGGCTGTCTGCCTCATTGCCTGTACCGTGTATATTATGACCGCCGAAGCAGGTGGCAGTTTCTGGGATTGCGGTGAATTTGTGAGCAGTTGCTTCAAGCTTCAGATACCACACCCACCCGGAGCCCCTTTGTTTGTTCTGTTGGGCCGTGTTTTTATCATTGCTTTTGGTGATGACCCCATGACCGCTGCCCGCGCTGTGAATATCATGAGTGCCCTTGCAAGTGGATTCACCATCTTGTTCCTGTTCTGGACCATCACCCATTTTGCCCGTCGCATTGCCGGCGTTCAAGTGACCGACACATTGAATATGTCACAGGTATGGACCATCATGGGTGCCGGCGCCGTAGGTGCCCTGGCTTATACTTTTAGTGATTCATTTTGGTACAGCGCTGTAGAAGGCGAGGTTTATGCCCTCTCTTCCTTCTTTACGGCTATCGTATTCTGGGCCATTCTGAAATGGGAAGCACATGCTGACGAACCGGGTGCCGATCGCTGGATTGTATTTATCTTCTTCCTGATGGGTCTCTCTATCGGGGTGCACCTCCTGAACCTCTTGACCATACCTGCTATCGTGATGGTTTATTATTTCCGTCGTCGCGATCGTTTCCCCTATGATATGCTCCGTAAATGGTTTTTCCGCTTATTGGCAATCGGTGCAGTGTTGGGTATCATTGGTGCTATTTTTATTGCATCCTCAGAAGCCAGCGATGAAGCCCCTATGGATGGAACCATGGCTGCTTTGGTTCTCCTCGGATCTCTGCTTGCAATAGGTGTATTCTTCCTGCTGGAAAGAATGTATCCCGATCGTAAAGCTACCTATGGAGGAACGTATATTTTCTTTCTGCTCTCCTGTGTAATCTTAGGGTTCACTCTTTTCTTTGTTATTCCTTACTCTATCAAAGCGGCGGGATTTTTCGACCGCGTCTTTGTCAATAGCTTCGGTCTTCCTTTCTTTGCCGG
>Ga0315900_10009259_pt1 | contig 12515 bp, 10 predicted proteins | sample LakEriMetagenome_FD_203521 | JGI IMG/M metagenome (GOLD analysis project Ga0315900, IMG submission 203521) | Freshwater fungal communities from buoy surface, Lake Erie, Ohio, United States - Buoy 12 MA114 | ecosystem: Environmental > Aquatic > Freshwater > Lake > Lake biofilm | place: USA: Lake...
GGTGGTCTAAGCATAAACAAGTGAAGGGTTTGATCCTGGCTCAGAATGAACGTTGGCGGCGTGGATTAGGCATGCGAGTCGCGCGATAATGTAGCAATACAGGACAGCGGCGAAAGGGAGAGGACAACATAGGAATCTGCCCTGGGGTCGGGGATAGCGTCGGGAAACTGACGGTAATACCCGATAATATCCAAGGATCAAAGGAGCAATTTGCCCCGGGATGAGCCTATGCCCCATTAGCTAGTTGGCGGTGTAATGGACCACCAAGGCTGTGATGGGTAGCTGGTGTGAGAGCACGACCAGCCTCACTGGCACTGAGACACTGGCCAGACACCTACGGGTGGCTGCAGTCGAGAATCTTCGGCAATGGACGAAAGTCTGACCGAGCGACGCCGCGTGTGGGATGAAGGTCTTCGGATTGTAAACCACTGTCGAGGGGGATTAAGGGCAACTTGAAAGAACCCTGGAGGAAGGGGAGGCTAAGCTCGTGCCAGCAGCCGCGGTAAGACGAGCTCCCCAAACGTTATTCGGTATCACTGGGCTTAAAGAGTTCGTAGGCGGCGAAGTAGGTGAGGTGTGAAAGCCCTCGGCTCAACCGAGGAACTGCGCTTCAAACCGCTTTGCTAGAGGGAGATAGGGGTAAGCGGAACAGATGGTGGAGCGGTGAAATGTGTTGATATCATCTGGAACACCGGTGGCGAAAGCGGCTTACTGGGTCTTTTCTGACGCTGAGGAACGAAAGCTAGGGTAGCGAACGGGATTAGATACCCCGGTAGTCCTAGCCGTAAACGATGAGCACTAGTCTGAGGGACTTTCACGGTTTCTCGGACGTAGCGAAAGTGTTAAGTGCTCCGCCTGGGGAGTATGGTCGCAAGGCTGAAACTCAAAGGAATTGACGGGGGCTCACACAAGCGGTGGAGGATGTGGCTTAATTCGAGGCTACGCGAAGAACCTTATCCTAGTCTTGACATGCAGTGTTCAGAAGGTGAAAGCCTTTGGCCTAGCAATAGGCGAACTGCACAGGTGCTGCATGGCTGTCGTCAGCTCGTGTCGTGAGATGTCGGGTTAAGTCCCTTAACGAGCGAAACCCCTGTCTCTAGTTGCCAGCGCGTTATGGCGGGGACTCTAGAGAGACTGCCGGTGTTAAACCGGAGGAAGGTGGGGATGACGTCAAGTCCTCATGGCCTTTATGATTAGGGCTGCACACGTCCTACAATGCGTTATACAAAGGGAACCAAAACTGCGAGGTCTAGGAAATCTCAAAAAGTAACGCTCAGTTCGGATTGCAGGCTGCAACTCGCCTGCATGAAGCTGGAATCGCTAGTAATCGCGGGTCAGCATACCGCGGTGAATGTGTTCCTGAGCCTTGTACACACCGCCCGTCAAGCCACGAGAATTGGGGGGGCCCGAAGTCGCTGAGCTAACCGTAAGGAAGCAGGCGCCGAAGGTCAACTTGATGATTGGGACTAAGTCGTAACAAGGTAGCCGTAGGGGAACCTGCGGCTGGATCACCTCCTTTCTAAGGATAATTAGAACGTAGTGCCCTTCGGGTCACTATGATAACGTGAACCAAAACGACAACAACGAAGCTCGTCCAAACGGGTTGATCTCTCACGATCAACCTTGAACACCGGATTTCAAAATAGAAGCCCGGCTCGGTAGAAATACTGAGCCGGGTTTTTTTTTGCACTTTACGCACATTTTGATATCATCCGGTCGGTTCCATCCGCCGTCCATCCAAAAACCAATGCCCACTCCCAAACCGTTCCCAAATCGCAATGCCGTGACCCTCATCGAATTGATGGTCGTCGTTGCCATCATCGGATTGCTCGCCGCACTGCTCCTGCCCGCCGTCCAAGCCGCTCGGGAAGCCGCAAGACGAATCCAATGCGCTAGCAACCTACGCCAATTCCATTTCGATTTCCGCTCCGATCTGGATTTCAAATCCGATGAGCTTCGAGAAGTCAAAATCGTCAACGTCTGCCCGACCTCCACCAAACGACTCGGTTACGAACGCAACCGCTGGGTATCCCTCGATGAAGCCAAGCTAAGCAGCAGCAATACCCTCCAGTTCTACGAATTTGCTGGAGGACCAGTCACGCGGAGTGGCAATCCGTTCAACGAGACCGACCCCATCGCCAGACTCAAACTCATTGAAGAGTTCATCGATACCAAAAGGCATAGCAAAAGCTTAGCCAACTACCTCTACTTCGACGGGCATGTACAAACGATCCCTGCGGTAGGTATCGAACAGTGGACGCAGCAGGGCCTTAATTTTCTCCTCGTCGGCAACGCCATGTACAGCGATTGACCGAAGTACGACACGACTGAATAAATCCACTAGGCTTAGGCCGCATGGATCTTGCTAACGATCCAAGCACAAACGCAAGTTCAGCAACTTCCACTACGTTCGCTGAACAGATGGATCAAGTCATCGGCATGTTGGCTCCCACCGAATCGCTCCAGGCAAATCGCCTAAAGGCGAAACAACAACGAATTCCTCCGAGGCGTTGAATCGTCTGCTTACTATGGACAAATACGATTTGGACTTTAGCCCCGTCAACGGTCAATGGACATTGCTGCAGACAGCCTTGCAACATAGCTGTCTCGAAACAACTTCTTTGCTGTTGCAACATGGAGCCAATCCGAACTTCGCTAGCAAGGGAACACCGCTTCCGCTGGAGCTTGCCAAACGCTCGGGCCGAAAAGTATTGGTCGCGTTGGTGCAGAGGTATCTCGAATCCAATGCTCCCAACTCGCAAACGAACGTGGACGTACACGCATCCGAGTGACGAGGAAATTGGCGACTAGTGTATCAACCGCTTGATGGCGCATTGGAAACATCAGAGGTCGGATATTCGCTGTCCATTGGTGAGCAGACACTTACTCTGGCGGGCCATTCGCACCCCTGCAAATTACTGCCTGAAAACACGATCCTGTGGAACTATCCACCTGAATACTCTGGCAAAATCGGTGCCAGGCACATGACGGACGCACGTCCGCCGTCCCGTTGGCATCGATGTCCGCTGACCGAAGCTTGTTGTCCGAATCCCAGTTGAGATTCATCGCGGTGGTGGAACCGGCGGGACGGAGGTTGACCGGGAGGGTGGTGATGTTTCCTTTGAAGTCTGTGGCCACGGTTTGGCCACCGGCGGTCAGGCGTTCGTGCGTTGGGCCGTGCGTGCGGCTTTGTGCGGTGCCGTTCGTCGTGACACTGGTCCAGTCCCCGACGGCGGTCAAGTTCCAGGACTGAGAGAGTAACGTAGGGCCGCTGGTCGCAGCGCGCGAGAAACCCGTAAGGCGATCTTCGAAGTCGTACGTTGTCCCGGCGGCGGTGAACCCGTAGCCGCTCATGACCCCCGTGATCGACTCCGAGGTCTTGTTCTTGTTCGCATCCCAGGTGTAGGCCATGTCGCAGAAGGTCGCCATGTGGACTGGATTCCTATAGAAACTACGTCATTCGCTTTCGCAGCTGAGCCTGTAGTTCAGTTGCTAACGTCTCAAGTTCGGTCCTCGATCTGGGGTGCAGCTCCTGGTCGGTCGACTGAGGTAGACTCAGTAAATTTTGCAACATGCGTATCTTACCAAAAAGTTCGCCTTCCTCGCGGCCTTTGATCTCGCCTTTGATCTCGCCTTCCTCAAGACCTTCACGGCGAGCGGCATTGAGAATCCATTGCTGGTCGCGGATGGCTTTTTCACGTGTATCGTACATGGCTTTGTCCTCGGTCTTCTTGGCAATCCGATCAATCGAATCGGTCGCCTTCTGGAACTCTGGCAGGGGAAACAAACTCCCAAGCTCTTTTGCATCGTATTGGTGGGCGTGGAGCAACCAATACAGCCAACGGTCTAGCAGGCTAGCGGTCTCAAGCTCGCTCTCCTGAAGATTATACCATCCAAGCTCGAGGGTGTGAATTTCTAAAGTATCCAGGAGCAAACGCCCCGAATCCCGATCCACTAGCCGAAACGCATGATGCACCTTGGGAGAATCGTCCCAAAGTTGACCCAGCAGCAAACAGATCGAATAGACCGGCTTGAGCTTGGAATAATCGTCCCCGGCTTTGAGTTGACCTGCGTAGACTTCACATCCGTAGAAAACGATCCGCTTGACGAGCCCCGAATGCGTCGACAACTGCATCTCGACGTCGTAGATCGCACCGCGCTGGTCGACTGCACGAATATCGAGGATCGACAGTTTGTCGTTTTGGAAATCCTGCAAGTTGTACGGGTTCTCGATCGTCACATCGACAATCGGAACCGGGAGGGTCAGGATCGCGTTGAGCAAGCTGATCCTCGTTTGGTACGATCCTTTGCGAGCTTGGCCTTTGCGAGCTTGGCGCCTTGGCGAGAAACTCTCTTTTGGCGGTCCTGGTAGCTGCCCGGGTTCCTGAGTCTCACCGCAAAGGCGCAAAGGACGCAAAGGGAAACAGCCAGGGGTGATCATGACCTTGCACACCTGGGGCCAGGAGATGCGCACCCACATCCATATCCACGCCATCGTCTCGGCAGGTGGGATCCCGTGCACCAGACGCAAACCCACGCCACGCCGAAGAAAGCAATCTACAGAGCTACCTACCACTGGGCCATCCACCGCGGTACTCGATCCCAAGCCGGAATCGGTGGCGGACAGTGCGCCAACAGTCTGGATCCCGATCCCCGGAGGAGCCGTGGCGTTTGAGCCTCGGCAATTGGCCGATCGGTTCCGGGACTTGCTCATAGCCGAGTTGTTGAAGCAGTATCGCAACGAGAAACTCGACGTGAGCCATGTCCCCAACATGCAGTACCAAATTGGTGCCAGGCACATGACAAACGCTGCGCACTTTTGCTAGCATCCGCCCCAGACACCGCCGAGTGCCTTTCCAGAGGTTGCGTCAGCCAATGACTAGCATTGCCTCAGGGGCTCCAAATTCGTGCCAGGTACATGACGAACGGATCTGTTTCCCTTTGCGTCCTTTGCGCCTTTGCGGTGAGACTCAGGAGCCCGGGCAGCTACCAGGACCGCCAAAAGAGAGTTTCTCGCCAAGGCGCCAAGCTCGCAAAGGATCGTCCCAAATGAGGATTGGTTTGTGGTACTATTGGTCTGGCTCCGAAGATCGGAGTGATGCATTCGCGGAAAACATTTCTTGGCGTAGATAGGGAGATTGCCAGATGCAGCCGATTGGTATTGGTGTAGGTAGTCAAGGTTGGCAGCTCAATGCGGGTCCAGCCTTCCAAAACAGAACAAGTGGCGTTTAGAGTCGTCCGAGTCGCTCGAGAGCTTCGTCCGCCCAGGGGCTCTGCGGGGCAAGTTGCAAAAATCGCAACCAATGCTTGGTCGCGTCGTCGGATCGACCGATTTCGTCGAGAGATCTTGCCAGATGATAATGAACATCCGGATAGTGATCGTCCTTGGCCAATGCACCTTCAAAGGCTGCGATCGCCAAATCGATCTGCCCGGTTTCGGCGAGCACACAGCCTAGGCTCGCGCGGGCCTCGACGAAGTCTTCGTCGATCTCGATGGCGTTGTAGAATCGCTCTCGGGCTGCTTGGACCTGGCCGACTCTCAAGAGCAACTCCCCTAGTCCAAAGACGATTTCGGCGTTGCTCCCGTACTTAGCCAAAATCACGCGATGCCATTCGATGGCCTCGTCGATGCGTCCTGCGTCCTCGAGCTCCTCAGCCGCAACGAGCATCGCCTCGCGGGTCCAGGGACCTAGGTCTGAGGTTTGGCGTGGTCCGACCAAGGTTGCGGTCGTCGCATTGGAATTCATCACCAGGATATTGGGCGAACTGGACGGGTCCGAGTGATCCGCAGGCTCATCGAAATCAAAATGCAACTGCCCATGCGAACCGATCCATTGTCCATCTTCGTACAGCAAGATGCGTCGACCATCGACACGGATATCCAGGTCGATGAGGCTGCGGTTTGCGATGCGTGGGCCGAAGTCATCGAGTTGTTTTTTCAGGTCGGTGACTTTGGCCCCTTGATTGGTCCAAGATGCAATCTGCTTGGCGCATTGGACTTGTTCAAAATCGAAATAAGGAAGTTTGTGGGCGACTTTGATGCTCGGTAGTAGACCGATGCGATGCCAACGTCGCACGGCGCTGACGCGTGTCTTGATGAGGCTCGCGACCATCGCTGGGGTATAGAGTTGTTTTTGCGATGGGTCGTCGAGCAACCCGAGGGCTGTCCACAGATCGTGTTCGTGGATCAGGATTGTGGTGCCTAGGCGGATCCGCTCTCGCAGGCTCGGATGGAGCATGGCTTGGATGTCCTCGTCGGGGAGTTCATCGGCTCCGATAACGACCAAGTCCAACTCGCCGGCGAGTTTCTCGGCGACCGTTGCGCGATGTTGCTTGAGCCATTGGCAAGCTTCCTTGCGGGTCATCGCCCCGAGCTTGCCCAACAAGCCGACCCGTTTGTTTTCGAGGATCACACTAGGGTGTTGGGTCATCGTTGGAATGCCATCGTTGGGGACTAAGTGCCCTCGGAGCCCAGGGAGAGATTCCAGTCCTTCATGGTTTCCAGTTGGGTCCGTTTGGTCATGTCGAATTGGAGGGGCGTAACGGTCACCCCGCCCGATGCGAGGGCCATCAGATCGGTTTCGTGTTCGGTGGGTTTCGGTGGTGGATCGTTGGTCGACCAATAGTAGTTTCGACCCTTGGGGTCTTGGCGTTTGACGTAATGGTCTCCGTAGCGTTCGACTCCCATGGGGACCGTGTGGATGCGAGGCATTTTCCCTGCGCGGTAGTCTCGGGTCGCTTGGGTGGAGATGTTGATGTTGTAGAGTTCGGCCGAAAAACCTTGGTAGTCGAGAATTTTCCGGATCAGTTGGACTGCGATGGAACCGGCGGCTTCGAAATCCGCATGCGGGTCTTCCTCGAGGGAAACGGCGATGCTTGGGATGCGAAAAAAGGCTCCCTCGATCGCTGCTGCTACGGTACCTGAGTAGAGGACATTGATACCGGCATTGAGTCCTCCATTGATTCCGCTGACGATCAACTCGGTGGGCTTGGGAGCCAATTCGGTAAGCCCCAGTTTGACGCAGTCTGCCGGTGAGCCTTCGACAGCCCAGCCCCGAAAAATCTCGCCGTCGAAGATCTGTTTGCAGGTCAACGGGGACAGATACGTGATCGAGTGTCCGACGCCGCTTTGTTCGGTCGCTGGTGCGACGACTGTAACGCGTCCTAAGGATTCGAGTGCGATGCGCAAAGCTCGGAGACCTGGGGCGTGGATTCCATCATCGTTTGCAAGGAGGATATTCAAGGTCATTGCCTTTACCAACGGATACCATCGCGCAGATTCGTCTTGTACCCCTTTTCGAATTCTTTGATATTCGGCTCGAGGCCCTCGGGGATTTCTTCGGGCAGTTGAATCAAGGGTTCGACGATCAGATCGCCGCGAAGTCCGTCTGGGCCTTTGAGGCCCTGCCCTTTGACCCGCAGTCGTTTTCCGCTGTCGCACATAATCGGAATGCGGATGGTCACGTCCCCCCTAAGAGCGGGCACATCGATTTTCGCCCCATAGACGGCTTCGGACAGGGTGATTGGAAGTTTCAGTTCGATATTGTTGCCGTTGATCTTCACTGCGTGATGCGGCTGCATTTGGATCGTGAGGATCAAGTCGCCGTTGGAATCACCGCGTATTGGATCTCCGAGTCCGCGCAGACGGATCTTTTTTCCGGGTGCAACATCGCTCGGGATTTTGACGCTGAGGTCCTCGGTTCGCCCATTCCCACGATTGAGTTTGAACTGGACCTCTCCCCCTTCGACCATGATACGCAGCGGGACGGAAATTTCGGCGGTGACATCGCCCGGTGAGGTCGACGGGGATTGCGGAGAGTACCTCGACGAGGAGTCGGACGAGGAACTTGGTCGCCGCGACCTGGAACGGGATCGGGAGGAATCGCCGGTGGCTTGAGCACCAGGCCCAGCACCTTGGAAGAAATCGAAGAACTGGAAGCCTTCGGAATTCCCGAAGGCTTCACGGAAGTCGAAGCCTGACGGGCCACTTTGGGTTCCACCGAAGGGACCATTTCGGTACGCTTCGTACCCTTCCCCGTATTGATCGTAGAGCTTGCGCTTCTCCGCATCGTGGAGCGTGTCGTAGGCGACTTGGACACGCTGAAACTGCTCCTTGGCCTTCGCGTCATCTGGGTTCAGATCCGGATGGTACTTGCGCGCAAGTCCTCGGTAGGCTTTAGCGATTTCATCCGGGCTGGCCGTGCGGCTTAAACCCAGTGTTTTGTAGTAGTCTTCTGCCATATCCTGAGCGTTTTCTTTCGATATAAAATCGAGTTGAAAGGAAACTCGATTTTAACGTCATTGATCAAAAACGCACCCTCAAAAATCTGAATCATCGCAGGCAAATCGGATCGATTCGGCTGGCAATGGACCAAGGGTTATCTAGGCCTCTGGTTGGTGGCCTTCGTTCAGAAGGTCGGCTGGAACCATCTTTTCCTGCTTGCGATCCCAACCCATCATGCGGTTGGTCCGCCAGCTTTCGTTGGCCATATTGACGGCGACGACACCGGCGAGACCAAGTTCGATTGGGCAGTTGAGCGGTTCACCGTTTCGAAGATGGTTGTGCAGATTGGTATGGTGCAAGTTTTGGTCTTCGCCACCGGTCTTTTTGTGTTGTCCGAGGACCTTACCGTCGGGATCTTTTGCGATCCAACCATCGTTGTTGAAAAAGAGCGTCCCGTCATAACCCCGGATCAAGTGGTCGACGCGTACACGGTTGCCCATGGTTCCAAGAACGTAGACCGTCATGCCTCGGGGGTACTCGCAGATCATCTCGATATTGTCAGGCAGGTCGCGTCCATCTGGCCATTGCCAAATTCCGCCCATCCCGACGACACGTCGAGGATAGAGCAGATTGCAAGCCTTCATGATGCGAGTGATTCGGTGGATGAATAGGTCGGTGCAGATACCGCCGGAGTAAGCCGAATAGCAGCGCCACTCGAAGTAATGGTTTGGATTCCAATCGATTTTTGGGGCCGTCCCGAGCCAAGCATTCCAATCCAGGTCGGCGGGCTTGTCTTTGTGCTGAGCGACCAGGTCCGGTTCACGCCAAGGCCCTGCGCCTTTGCTGTAGCGTCGGACATATTCGATTTGAGCTTGGAGTACCTTTCCGATCATTCCCTCTTGGATGGCTTTGCCCGCCGAGATGTAGCTATCGTCGGACATGGCCTGCACGCCGACTTGGACCGGTCGCTTGGTTTCTTTTTGCTTCTTGACGACAGCTTGTGCTTCTGGAATGGTGTGGGTCAGCGGCTTTTCGCAGTAGACGGCTTTTCCTGCTTCCATCGCATCGATGGTCATGGTCCAGTGCCAATGCTCAGGGGTTGCCACAACAACATAATCGATGTCCTTGTGTTCGAGCAATTTGCGGTAATCGGTCTCGGCATGGTCGGCCTGAATGGTGGCCTTGGCCTCGTCGGCCCTGGATTTCCAACAATCGGCCACGCACACCGGGTGCAGGTTGTTTTTCTCTTTGAGATTGTTGATGACTCCCATGTGGGCTTTGCCGATGACTCCACCGCCGATGAGCCCTACTCCGAGTCGGTCGTTGGCTCCGATAACGCGTGCATAGCTTTTGGCCGACAGTTGGCTCACGGCCGTCGCTGCGACTCCGGCGGTCGCTAGGAAGGCTCGGCGTCCCAAGGCGCTGCGGCCGCGCGCTGGCACTTGGGGTTGGCTGGCTTGTACATGGGGCTTTGAAGCTTCACTCATGGGACATTCCTCAGACATTCTTGGTGGGGATGGACTCAGGTGGGTGCGAAGCGCAACTCCCCTCGGGAGAACCCCAGATGGTCAGAACGCTTCACGTGAATTCAAGTGGATCGAGCATAGCAGGCCAGCGCGTCGGATGCAAATCCGCACAGACCCACTTCGGGCTACCTTCAACAACTCAGGACGTTAAGGGTTGGTGGCGCCCGAGAGGGCGTTGATCGACTCGCTCAAAGCCTTTTGCTTCATGACGATCTGGTCGCGCAAGGCCTGGATTTGCTTGAAGGTCGCCGAGATTTCCGAACGGGTTGTCTGGACGGTTTCCCCAAGTCTTGTCGCTTCTGCACCGATGACATCAAGCTCTTTTTTGTACTGAGCGAAGTCCTTATCCAACTTGGATCGTTCATCCTGACCGAGTCGGACTTGGTTGTCAGCGATGCCTTGGGATTTCTGCATTTCTGCCAGTTCGCGTTGGATCAGCACGGCGTCTTGCAAGGCAGCGGTGATTTGGCGGCGAACTTCGCGAAATGCGTACTCGTAATCGTTGAGCGAGCGGACAAAGACTGGCGTGACGATTTTGATGATGTCCTGCTTACCAAGGTCGTTGGAAGTGGACGAATCGAAAACGATTCGGTCACCTTGCTTGAAGGAAACCTTAGCCCCATCTTCGCCCCGCTTGAGTCGCGCATCGACGGAGCGTCCGCTCAGATCGTAGAAACCACCCTCGGTGGCGTTGCGCTGTTCCTGAGCATCGACCTCGATGGTGTAGTCTTTAAGAAACTCGACTTGCACATAGACCTGCTCGGGCGGGGTCCCCTCGGGGGGACGGGCTCCGTCGTTGAGGTAAGACTGCAAAACCCGAGCCTTGATCGCCTCTTTGACACTCAATCCGGTCGGTTCGGCTGTCGCAAGTGCCGGGTCGATCGAGAGCAAATTGGCGATCTCGTTCAAGTCCATTCGACCGAAGATTGCGGTGTCCTCGGACTTGGAACCCTCGGCAGCGAACGCATCGTGGGAATCGAGCGGCATGAGCTCATAGACCGACCAAGAAGGAAATCGTCCCGAACCGATGGCTGCGATTTGCTCGGCAGTCAGTACGCTCGTGGGTTTGACCTTGATAATCCCCGCATTAGCTTCCGTGACCACAAACTCGCCAAGGTAAATCGAGGGCAGTAGACCCCGCTGGTCGCTGGACTCTCCAAAAACATGGACAATCGTCTGGGCGGTGATTCCAAGATCGACTGCCGGAGCTCCAGCAGGAGCGTTGGCGGCCGCTGGTGCTGCACCCTCGCCCGGATCGACCGGATTGAGAATCACCGGAGCGACCATACCGAGTTGCAAAGTAGCCTCGTTCTGAGCAAGGCCTGTAACGTTGGCTCCACGCCAGACCCGACCTCGCTCGACGCTTAAACGTTCGAGCTGCTTGGTCACTGGAACGTAGCTATCTAAGTCGGGATTCGGGTTGAGCTTATCGCCAGTGCGGACCTGATCGAGTTCTCGCTCCCGGTCAGCCACCTTTTTTCGAAGTGTGTCGTAAGCCTTCACGTATCCGTTGCGGCGAGAGGCCACCCCAGCGGTAAAGAACAAAAAGCACCAAACCTGGATGAACATCAAGGAGACTAGGACGGCATGCAATGCCCCCCACTCTTTGACGGACTTGACCATCATCCAGATAAATAGGGCCAGGGTCAGGACGACCACCAACCACACTATCATTCCCATTAAGTCCATGAGGTCAGCCGTGATGGGTTAAACAAAAAAGGAACGTCTGCTGAATCGCTGAACTCGGCTATCATCGCCAAGTTTGCCAAGAATTCCCTAGCATAGTTGGAAATATTCGGCAGTCCTATTATTTTTAAGACAAATCCGATGGTAAGTTAGTGAAATTCGGGTGTCAAGCAACGATCCCCGGGGGGGTTGGGCCCCTTGGATCAACTTTGCTTGTTTTGTCGAATGCCCTGGAGTTTTCCGATTCTCGAAGGCTTCGGGATCGCTCTACCTTTTCTAGCTTTTCGGTTTTATCCCGAAAAACCGGACCTTTTTCTAAACCCTACCATGGCCGAACCTATCATCAGCGTCAGTGGACTCCGTGGAATCATCGGCTCGGAGCTAACCCCCGAGGTCGCGATCCGATTTGCCAACGCATTTTGCAGCCAACTAGGTCCAGGGCCGGTCCTCTTGTCCCGGGACGGACGAACCAGCGGTCCTTTTCTGTGCGACGCGATCGCCTCGGCCATTGTCGCCTCGGGACGCGACTGCCTCGATTTGGACGTGGCCGCCACACCCAGTGTTGGCGTGGCTGTAAAAGCCTTGGGGGCCGCCGGTGCAATCCAGGTATCGGCAAGCCACAATCCTCCCCCTTACAACGGCATGAAACTCTTCGGCCCAGAGGGTCGGGTCGTTCCGGCCGCATTCGGCAACCAAGTCCTCGCTGCTTATCGACAATGCCAAGAGGATCCCCAGAAGGCCACTTGGGCCCCCATCCAAAGCATCGGCCTTCGCCGACGGATCGAGGACCCGCACCAAGCCCACTTGGACCGGGTCCTTGCGACCGTCGACGCGCAAGCCATCCGAAAATGCCGAATGAAAGTTCTCATCGATAGCAATCACGGTGCAGGCTCAATCCTCGCAGCCCGCTTGCTCGAGGCCCTAGGCTGCGAGTTTGTCATCCTGGGCGATCGGCCCGACGGGCAGTTTAGCCACCCACCCGAACCGATCCTAGAAAACCTCTCGGCTGTCGGTGCGAGCGTTACCCAAGGTGGCTTTGCAGTCGGATTCTGCCAAGACCCCGATGCGGACCGTTTAGC
>Ga0315900_10009265_pt1 | contig 12505 bp, 8 predicted proteins | sample LakEriMetagenome_FD_203521 | JGI IMG/M metagenome (GOLD analysis project Ga0315900, IMG submission 203521) | Freshwater fungal communities from buoy surface, Lake Erie, Ohio, United States - Buoy 12 MA114 | ecosystem: Environmental > Aquatic > Freshwater > Lake > Lake biofilm | place: USA: Lake...
TAACGACATCAAAATGTCAGGCGGCACAACAGCATTAACATTCTCTGGTTCAGGTGATGTTGAAGTTGCTGGTGATTTACAAGTCACAGGCAATGACATCAAGATGGCTGCTGGTACAACAGCATTATCATTCTCTGGCACAGGCGATGTCAAGACTAACGGCGATTTAATTGTTGGTGGTCAAGACATCAAGTCAGGTAACGGCACAACAGCATTAACATTATCTGACACATCAGGAAACGTAACTGTTGCTGGTGATTTACAAGTTTCAGGTAATGATATCAAGTCATCATCTGGTACAACTGCCATCACACTTGATGGCGCCAACGTAACTGTTGCTGGTAACTTGACAATTAACGGTACATCAACTATTGTTAACTCAACAACTGTTACAGTAGATGACTCATTGCTCAAGTTAGGCGATGGCAACACAGCCAACTCCATTGATATTGGTCTCTATGGTGAATATGACACCGGCACAACCGCCAAGTATGCTGGTTGGTTCCGTGATGCTTCAGACAACAACATCTTCAAGTTGTTCGTGGGTCTTGAAGCAGAACCAGGTACAACTGTTAATACAGCTGGCACAGGCTACACAGTTGGTACACTTCTTGCCAACATCACAGGCGGAACAGTTTCAGGATTATCAGCAGCCATTGGTGTTGCAGATGGCGGCACAGGTGCCAGTACATTCACAACAAATGGTGTTTTGTATGGTAACGGTGCAAGTGCTCTACAAGTAACATCTGCTGGTACAGTTGGACAAGTATTACAAGCTAATTCATCAGGTGTGCCAGTATTCGCACACATTGACGGTGGCACATATTAATCATTAACCGGGGTGATATATTATGGATCAACAAGCATTTGTTAACGAGTATATTCAACAATTAGCTAATCAATGTAAGAACTTCTTGATGGAAAAAACCATGTTAGGTGTTCAACACGCCATGGCTACAAAACAAGTAGAAGAACAAGCAAAGCGAATTGAAGAATTACAACGACAAGTAGATGATTTGAACAGGCAGTTGACAGAACTTCGTCAACAGCAACCAGTAGTATAAAAAAAGAGCGCCTTTCGGCGCTCTTTTTATTTTATCTTCTATTTTGGTCTATATATCGCTGACCCTATATGGTCACATATAATTGTGGAATCAACATATATTGATGCACCATGTTTTGCGGCTTCTCGACAAAAATGTATATCTTCTGATATCGTATGTTGATGATTAAGAGCTGAATGATATACAAATTGGGGATAAGATATTTTTCTAATTACTTCAGACTTTACTAATACACATCCAAAACCACAACCATCTATTTTATGCAATCCTGCGGGTGATATATCTTGCATGGAAATATTGCTCATACCTCCATGAGAGTTATATCTATAAATTTCTAAAATTTCTTGATTGGGTTTTCTTTGAATATAGACACCAGATACCATATCAACATTATGAGCCATCAATTTTATTAATGTATCTTCAGGCAACACAATATCACTGTCAACTGAAAATAGATAATCATATTTTTCTGCCCATTGTGCAATTAAATTGCGTATCTGGTCTATTTGATACCCATAAAAATATTGAAATGAAACTTCAACATTTTCAGGTATTTTTAAATCGTAAATGCTTTTAAAGGTTTCGGGTTCAATATACTTGTTCGTAGGTATAGCGAGCAATACCTTCTTTTTTTCTAAGGGAATATGTTTCTTTTCTACTAACGGTTGAGTTCTACTTGGGGGAGGACGATTAGTGAATTTGTAAACGGTATCGTTACAGCTTCCTACTATATCCACAATCTCATATCCTAACTGCTCAAGTATATGGGTACATACATCATTCGTAGTCTCTGGGCCTTCACACACTATCAAAGGTTTAAACTTTTCAATAGTTTTTATTGCGCCCATCAACGCATACATTTCATACCGTTCTACATCTAGTTGAATTAAATCACACTTTTCAAGATTTAATGAGTCGATGGTCACTACTGGGATATCACCGGTATCATTATTCTCAGGAATAAAACAACCTGTGTTTTCGTTGTTCCATTTACGTAATGAAATTTTTCGGTCATATGCTCCTACTGCGGCATTTGTTTTTATAATATCAGCCTGAGGACAATTCTTCTGTAAATAATAGAAATTAGTAGAATCTGCTTCAAACGTATATACTTTCTTAAAATGATTATGAAATAATCTAGGGTACATGCCTTGATGACCGCCTGCTTGTACACACACATCAAAGTTACTCATGTGTTTTAGAATGGCATTTTTTAATGGGAACCAATCTTCTTTAATATATCGCCAGGACAAATCAGAATCATCAGACCAAAACCATGGTCCAACATTGTCGATATATTCATTCTTAACTACATATGGAATATCGCTCATTTTACGAATACTGTTAGATGTTTTGTTTTGTTCTTCACGATTCACCTTGTAATCATTTAATGGGTTCACATCATTGTACCGATATACAACATCTGTGATGGCACGAATTTTATTAGGATCAGCTTGTTCTATGATATTGTAAAACGTGGCATTATCTCCCCCAGCTCGAAACCATTCACCATTCTCATGTCGAAACTTGCTGATTTCAACGTTGTTGATAAGATGTTTTCTGAATGTACGTAGATGTGTGTATGGAATACCCCATGCGAAAATATGTGTACGATACGACTTGGCTTGCCGCACATAATCAGGATATGGTTGTGCTATCAAAGGAATATTGTCTGCCATTGACATCATAGATCCATATGTAAATTCTACCGACCCGTCATAGGTGTTGTTATACTTGTGAAACAAATCATTTCTATTAATTAAACTATCATCACCATCCAACATCATGATGATGTCATCATCTGGGAGAGGTAAAATGTTTAATACTTGGTTACATACAGCTCCAACATTTTTTCCGTTGCGAATAAGCTTATATTTTTTCTGTATCTGAGATGGCAATGAATGAATGATGTCTTGTGCAACATCAAACGAACCATCAGTAGATGCATCATCAATCAAATAATGAGTGAAGTTTTCGTAGTCTTGTGTGGCCGTAGAAAGAATACAATCTTTTAAATATTGTTTTGCATTATAGAATGGTGAGATGATGGAAATATGCTGCTGAGGTCCATGGGAATATTCATTCCATTCTTCAGTATTACTGAAACGTCTACCATACACTTCATGGATACGGCGATTCAATTTTGTTACAGCACGATAATCCTCAACTGGAAGATATAAATTCAACTTACGATAGAAGTGTTGTTTCCATTGTAGTGCGATTCCACCCCATCCTGCTACATCATGAACGATGTTACAGAATTGTGATTTTTGCAAATACAAATAATCGTTCCTATATGCATGAAGAACCGTTTCCACAAATTTTTCAACTTGTCCATCTTCATTAATTTCTGGGAACAATCCATTTGGTTGAATAGCATAATCTACTTTGTAACAAGCATTATCAATCGCTACTTCTTCCAACGCTCCAAATCTGTTAGTAATCACTGGTGTGTTATACAACATGGATTCCAATGATGAAATGCCAAATGTTTCTGGGAAGGCACCTGGGAATATCATGAAACGTGCAGATGCTAAATGTTCAGCTATTTCTTTTTGTGGAATCAGACCTGTGAATTCAACATCTAGATTTCTCAAATCATCACGCTGAGACAATTCACGCCATTGCTTTTCTTGCTCATCTGGTTCAGCTCCATCATGAAAACGATAGAAGCCGCCAATGACACGCAACTTAATGTCAGGTAATAGTTGCTTTAACTTAGGCCAAATTTTATTTACAAGGGGCATTAATCCTTTGCTGATAGATGCGTTGTAAATGAATAAGTTTTTATCTTTGGCATTCACATCTACTGAATCAATATATTTACGTGCTCCATTTCTTGTGACAAACACTCGATTCTTTAATACTTCAAAATTTCTTCTTTTCTGATGTAAACAATTGGTGATGTATGATGTGTGAAAATCTGAAAGTGTGAACAATTCATCAATGTAATTTTTCACTAACAATTCTTCAACAAACTCATCTCCTGAACAAAACGTATCATGTAACCACAAAACCTTTAGTTTCGCAGATTTACGTAAACATTGATACCGGTTCATATGTCCAGGATATCTAAAATCTTCTGGTAGAAATGGTAAAATGGTTCTGGATGAAATCAAGATGTCACATGAATAATTCTGGTTATTCTGAAGTTGACGGATATCAATATACTCCACACCGTCATATATCCCTTCTTTGGCTCGACTGTCGGTGCAGTTATTGAAAACTGTGACATCAAACCCTTGGTTTTTCAGTTCTCGCGCCATGTAAATTATAGCGGATTCTGAGCCTCCCAACCCATAATTTTCCAAAGTGGTTGGATCATACGACAAGCCCATCACATCAACAATGGCAATTTTCACCGTCATTATAAACACCTCAGTTCAAGAACGTATAAATATACTTGTAATATAACACTACTATATAGTAGTTGTCAATATCCTTGCTTTATAGCGTTATATAGGAGCCATATGGCGAACTTGATTAAAATTAAGCGCTCCGCAGTTCAGGGAAAAATACCTGTTGTAGGTGATTTGGAACTCGGAGAATTAGCCATCAATACACATGATGGTAGAGTATTTCTAAAAAAAGATGACGGAACTGCTTCCGTAGTTGCTATTGGAACAGTTGTAACTTCCACAACTGCCCCCAACTCCCCTATTGACGGTCTTCTTTGGTGGAATTCTGAAGATGGCCAATTAAAAATTTGGTATGAAGATGAGGACGGTGGTCAATGGGTGGATGCTGTCACAACGTCGCAGGGATTTACTGGAAGTCAAGGCGCCACAGGTTTTACTGGTAGCAAAGGTGATACTGGATATGCTGGAAGTACTGGATACACAGGAAGTCAATATACCGTAACAGCTTCAACAACTGCACCAGGATCTCCGGTTGAAGGAGCTATCTGGGTGGATAGCACTACTGGTAAATCCTATTACTATTATAATTCTCAATGGATTTTATTCTCTAATCCTATGGTACAAGATGGTGCCACAGGATTTACGGGAAGTCGTGGACTCATAGGATATACAGGAAGCAAAGGCGATTCTGGATTTTCAGGAAGCAAAGGCGATACTGGCTTTACTGGAAGCATTGGATACACCGGAAGTCAAGGAGCCACAGGATTTAATGGCAGTCAAGGAGTGACAGGATTTGACGGCAGTACCGGCGCCACTGGTTTTACAGGATCAATTGGTTTCACTGGTAGCAAAGGCGACACAGGTTTTGACGGCAGTACCGGCGCCACTGGTTTTACAGGATCAATTGGTTTCACTGGAAGCGTAGGCTTCACCGGAAGCAAAGGCGATACAGGCTTCACCGGAAGCAAAGGTGACACTGGCTTTGACGGGAGCGTCGGCTTTACCGGAAGTCGTGGCGCCGACGGTAATTTTGGTGGTGCTACTTTTGATTACACCTTTGATACTAACACAAGTAATGTAGATCCGGGTCAGGGAAAAATATCATTCAATAATGCCAATTTATCATTAGCCACAGAAATGTATATTGATGATACCAATGATGGTGCAATGGATATTCAAACATTTCTTAGAACCATTGATGACAGCACTTCTCAACTAAAAGGTCATTTTAGGTTGTCTAATAAGTTGGATGCTAATGATTTTTCCATTTTTACTATCACATCTATTACTGAAAATGTTGGTTATTTCACTGTATCATGTGCTTATATCACAGGTTCAACTGCGTTTTCAAACGGCGAAGATGTAATAATTACTTTTGCAAGAACTGGAGATAGGGGTGACACTGGTTTCACCGGTAGCAAAGGTGACACGGGATTCGACGGAAGCGTTGGATTCACAGGTAGCAAAGGTGACACTGGTTTCACTGGCAGCAAAGGTGACACAGGCTTTGACGGAAGTGTAGGCTTCGCTGGTAGTAAAGGTGACACAGGATTTGACGGCAGTGTAGGTTTCACTGGTAGTAAAGGTGACACTGGGTTCACTGGCAGCGTGGGCTTCACCGGTAGCAAAGGCGATACTGGTTTCACTGGTAGTAAAGGTGACACTGGCTTTGACGGCAGTGTAGGTTTCACTGGTAGTAAAGGTGATACAGGATTTGTTGGAAGCAAAGGTGATACTGGTTTTACTGGTAGTAAAGGTGACACGGGATTCGACGGAAGCGTGGGCTTCACCGGTAGCAAAGGCGATACAGGATTTGTTGGAAGCAAAGGTGATACAGGATTTGACGGCAGTGTAGGCTTCACAGGTAGCAAGGGCGACACAGGCTTTGACGGCAGTGTGGGCTTTACTGGAAGCAAAGGTGATACAGGATTTGACGGCAGTGTAGGCTTCGCTGGTAGTAAAGGTGACATTGGTTTCACTGGTAGCAAGGGCGACATAGGCTTCACTGGTAGTAAAGGTGACACTGGCTTCACTGGTTCTGCTGGTATAGACGGAGACCAGTATTTAACTACTAGTACAACCTCACACAGTATAACAACTGGTTCAAAAACTTTTACTGTTGAAACTGAATTAGCTTATAGTGCAACTCAGGCTGTGAAAGTTGTATATGATGTCAACAATTTCATGGAAGGTACAGTAACTAGTTACGATCCCGGGACAGGATCACTTGTTCTAGATATCACAGTTGTTACGGGTTCTGGAACTTACACATCATGGACTATTAATCTTTCAGGTACTGTAGGAGCACGTGGATTTACTGGTAGTAAAGGTGACACAGGATATACAGGAAGCCAAGGGTTAGGATTAAGTTCATGGACTAGTGTAAGCACTACAGGAGTAACAGGAACAGCAAGTAATCGGTATATTATAACTACAAGTGGCTCTGGATTCACATTTAATTTGCCGGCATCTCCTTCATCAGGAGATTGGCTTATCATCACAGATGGCGACGATTGGAGTGCTAGTAATTTAACTATTTCTAGAAATGGATCTACCATTGAAGGTGTTGCTGATGATGTTTTAGTTAATATAAAAGGAATCACTTTGGAATTTTTCTATTCCAATGGCACTTGGCAAGTTACTGCTAACTTAGGGCCGCGCGGCTATCAAGGGTCACAGGGAAATGTTGGTTATGCTGGTAGTGTCGGATTTACAGGCAGTGTCGGATTTACAGGCAGTCAAGGTATTGGTTTAGGACTTTGGACTACTGTGACATCTACTACCACAGGTGTTCCCTCCTCACGATACATTGCCAACACCACAGGCGGAAGTTTCACCTTTAATTTGCCCGCTTCGCCAGCATCAGGTGATTGGCTTATCATTACAGACGGTGATAATTGGAGTATTAATAACTTAACAGTTGGTAGAAATGGATCTACCATTGAAGGTGTTGCTGATGATGTTTTATTAAATGTAAAAGGTATCACTGTAGAGTTTTTCTATTCCAATGGCACTTGGCAAGTTACTGCTAACTTAGGACCACGAGGATACACTGGAAGTATTGGATATACTGGATCACAGGGTGCAACAGGCTTTACAGGAAGCAAAGGCGATACCGGTTTTGATGGTAGCGTAGGCTTTACAGGAAGCAAAGGCGATACCGGTTTTGATGGTAGCGTAGGCTTTACCGGTAGCAAAGGTGACACGGGATTCACCGGTAGCGCCGGCCCATCAACATTAATTAATACAACAGATGATACAACATCTGCTAGTTTATATCCTGTTATGGTTGGTTTTATTGGTAGTAATACTACGGCTAAAACTACATCAACAAAATTAAGTTATGATGCTTCAACTGGAGCAATGAGGATTCAGGCTCTATTAGAAAGATCCACAATATCAGCTACCGCAGCCACAGGCACTATAAATTTTGATGCTGCCACACAATCTGTATTATATTATACTAGTAATGCTACTGCAAACTGGACATTAAATGTCCGTGCTTCTGCAACCGTATCATTGAATACTATGATGGCAATTAATGATTCTTTAACTATTGCTTTTTTAGTGACCACCGGAGCCTCAGCTTTTTATGCTACCGCATTTGAAATTGATGGAGTCAGTATCACACCTAAATGGGAAGGGGGATCAGCACCTAGCTCAGGAAATACTAACAGTATTGAAGTATATACGTACAGTATTATGAAAACTGCTAGTGCGACATTTACAGTATTAGCTTCACGTACAAAGTTTGCATAATCATGACTCCTATTTTTAGTGGTTTAGGAACAGCATCCGTACGAGGTTTTGGAAGAATATTTAAAGGCCCTGGACAATTTCTTTGGGATACTGAAGTGTTATTATCTACACCTGGTGCAGGAAACTGGACAAAGCCTGTAAATATAACACAAGTTCAAATTGAATGTTGGGGGGCCGGTGGCGGCGGCGGAAATAGTTCTGTAAACGGTGCCGGCGGCGGCGGTGGCGGCGGCGGTGGATATGCAAGAAGTATAATAACATATCCGTCTGCTTCACAATCTATACCGTATGTGGTAGGTGCGTCAGGTTCAGGCACAACTTGGAATAGTAACCAAGTTCTTGCGCAAGGCGGCACCCAAGGAGGGACCGGGCTTAGCTCATCGGAGGCGGCGGAAGCGGGCAAGGGAGGAGGGATAGACTTTCCAAATATTGGAGATGTGACATATATAGGCGGCAACGGCAATGTGGGCTGGTCACTTAACGTAGTTAGTTCAGGAATAGAGTTTTCTTCAGGCGGCGGTGCTGCGGGGTCCGCCGGCGACGGAGGCAATGCAAATATAAATGTGGGTCCTGGCACTGGCACGGCAGATTTTGGAGGAACTGGTGCAATTGGAACGCCGGGTGATGTAAACTTTACAGGACTTACCGGAAATATTTACGGCGGTGGTGGTAGTGGAGGACAAAAAGTATCCGGCGGCCAAACCCGACTTGGCGGTCTTGGTGCCCAAGGTTTAATTCGTGTTCGTTATAATTCAGGGACTCTAACACCTGAATATTGGTGGAAAGCTGATTCTGGATTATCAAATTCTGCATGGAATTCTGTTAATGGAGGATTGAATTTCACATTGTTCAATGTGACATCAGCTACCGCAGCCACAGGCCTTTTTTTAAATGGATCTTCTTCTTATGGATTAACACAAAATATCTCCACCAATATAGAGGCAAAGCATATATTTGTTAGAACGGATTCTATATCTACTACACCAAATACTACTCACGCAATTCTAGGTGGAACTCAATCAACTATACACGAATGGAGTTTTAATCCTTCTACTTTAGAAAATAATTGGTTTATAGTTGAAAATCTTTCGACTGGTTTGACTTGGGCAGCAGAACTTGGTCAAATAGGCAGTTCTATAACTTGGACGGATCTTACCAATTATACAGCTCCTCGATATTTTTTAAATACAGATACAACAGGAACTGATATGAATGTGTATGTAGGAGGATTTAATAATCGTTTGCTTTGGGAATCGGGATTTGGCATCTATGTTGGACGCAGAGGAGAAGATGCATTCGTGTCTGGATATATAAAAGAAATTGCTATTTTCACAACACCTTTAACAGATGCTGCAGCAAAAACTTTCAGAGCAGCCATGGCTGCTCGCTGGCCTTAACTTTTAACAAAAAATACTATGTATTATTGTAACGTTATTGAAAATGAAATCGTCACAGCTCCTAGAGCTTTACCTACAGAAATTCCAGTTCAAGATGCTTTAATAAATAACTGGTACAAAGTGGTATTTTTGAATATGCCACATCATTTAATAGCAAATCCTGTTACTGAACTTATTGAAATGAAAATGAGAATATCAGGAGATGTTGTAGAATGTTGGCATGAAGTTGTCCAAAAAACTTCGGAACAAATAGTACAAACACAAAATTTACTGATGATGGATCTCCGTAATCGACGTAATGATATATTGTTACGGAGCGATTGGACACAATTGCCGAATGCTCCTTTGACTGAAATTAAAAAACTAGAATGGGAAAATTATCGGCAACAACTTCGTGATTTTCCTAATACAGTAAATTTAGCAAATATTATATGGCCTACAGAACCTAGTAAGGAATAAACATGCCACAAAACATTTTAGATATCATACAAGCTGAAGTCCCTCAAGGATTTACCGGTAGCAAAGGCGATACAGGATTCACTGGTAGTGTCGGTTTCACCGGCAGCCAAGGAGCCGGATTTGACGGAAGTAAAGGCGATACGGGATTTACCGGTAGCGTGGGCTTTACTGGCAGCCAAGGAGCCGGATTTGACGGAAGTAAAGGCGATACGGGATTTACCGGTAGCGTGGGCTTTACTGGAAGCAAAGGTGATACAGGTTTCACCGGAAGTAAAGGCGATACCGGTTTTGATGGTAGCGTGGGATTCACTGGTAGCCAAGGAGCTGGATTTACTGGTAGCAAAGGCGATACCGGTTTTGATGGTAGCGTGGGATTCACTGGTAGCAAAGGCGACACAGGATTCACGGGAAGCAAAGGCGACACGGGATTCACTGGAAGTAAAGGCGATACCGGTTTTGATGGTAGTGTAGGCTTTACCGGTAGCAAAGGTGACACGGGATTCACGGGAAGTAAAGGCGACACTGGTTTCACCGGTAGCAAAGGTGACACGGGATTCGACGGAAGCGTGGGCTTCACCGGCAGCCAAGGAGCTGGATTTACTGGTAGCAAAGGCGATACTGGTTTTACCGGCAGCCAAGGAGCTGGATTTGATGGAAGCAAAGGTGACACGGGATTCGACGGAAGCGTTGGATTCACGGGAAGTAAAGGCGATACAGGATTCACTGGTAGTGTCGGTTTCACCGGCAGCCAAGGAGCTGGATTTGATGGAAGCAAAGGCGATACTGGTTTTACCGGCAGCCAAGGAGCTGGATTTACTGGTAGCAAAGGCGATACCGGTTTTGATGGTAGCGTGGGATTCACTGGTAGCAAAGGCGACACAGGATTCACGGGAAGTCAAGGAAGTTCAGCACCCAAATCCATCAGCATCATGGATCCAACATCTGCTGAAGATATCACCTTGTTTTATACAGATGTTGCCATCACGATGACAGCTGTAGAAGCGGTACTTCGTGGGTCAGGTGGACAATCAGTCACGTTGATTCTGCGTCATGCAACAGATAGAAGTGCCGCAGGAACAGGTATCATTGCATCAACAGCAGTAACAAACATCACAACAGGACAAGCCATCACGGTAACAAGTGGATCTATTCCCGCAAACAGTTTTGTTTGGTTGGAAACTACAGCATTAGCAGGTACAGTAAATGAACTTCATGTCTCGGTATTCTTCTCATGAAATTTTTAACAGTACTTAATGAAAATCCTAATGAACCTCAGGAAGTGTTGATGGAATCATTAGTCGATGGTTCCATCTGGAAACGCACAGGTTATTGTAATCGGTGCGGTAATTGTTGTGGGGATACGGAAAACATTTTTCAAACCGAAGATGGTAACTTTCAACCCATATCTGAACCTTTAGTACAAGTTGTCCCAGGAAAATGTGCTTATTTTCGCTGGGATGAAAATGGCTTAGGCACATGCACCGGACGAGATACTGCATACTATCATGCTGGATGTAAATTTTTGCCTGCAATAGAGGCACATATGATTGAGTGGTCAGGTTGTAACTATACTTTTGAAAAGGTGAGCGATGCCCAGTAAAACATGGAACTTGCGACAAATTAACGTTGGCGGTACCAACCCGAACCGCTTATGGTGGGATGAAGATGCCGCGGCAGCTGCCGCCACATCGGTTACAGGATGGAACGTTCGAACGACGACTACCAACTATAACACTACGGGGTTAAGTCAGGGTGCTGAGATTACAGGATGGGGCACGACTGCCATTCCTAACGCCACCGCACCAACAGTTGACAACTCATATGCCGCTACTGCAATATACACACCCCCTACCTTATTGAGTTCCACAGATAGTATTTCAACATTATATGAATATAACGGCGTATTTCCTGCAGGTAACTGGGTATTTAATTTCCCCGTTATTTCTGTGACGTTAGGTGCTACAGGTTCAGGCGCCATTACAATGCGTGTGTTCAAAGGTGTTCGTAGTGGTACAGCATGGGCATCAGTAACACAATTGACAGGCGCCTTACTGCAAGGAACAACAATATCAAATTTATCAACTACAGTAACACAAACAACTACCGTCACATGGAGTGCGCCTGAATTTCGTTTAAATAATGAATTTCTTATTTGTAAAATGGGATGGCGTATCTTGACAGCAAGCGGCGGTAACAATGCAGACGTAGTGCTACGATGGGGTACCGGCGCCAATATGACTTCGACAAATTTTAAAAAACGTTCTTATAATACAACATAATATCTTATGCCTTTAACATTTCCTTCCTCGCCCGCCAATGGGCAAATATATACAGATGATAATGGAGCTGTATGGCGTTTTGATGGTGTCAAATGGGATGTCATCACCAGTTCTACAAAGAAATTGTTTAGCGGTGCTCGTGTTGAATTAGGATCCGATTTTTCTTTAACAACAACACCTACAGCTAT
>Ga0315900_10009266_pt1 | contig 12504 bp, 7 predicted proteins | sample LakEriMetagenome_FD_203521 | JGI IMG/M metagenome (GOLD analysis project Ga0315900, IMG submission 203521) | Freshwater fungal communities from buoy surface, Lake Erie, Ohio, United States - Buoy 12 MA114 | ecosystem: Environmental > Aquatic > Freshwater > Lake > Lake biofilm | place: USA: Lake...
TGAAGCCAGGGCCGCCAGCACCTGCCGGCGCTCGGTGTCGGTGGTGGATGAAGTCCAGACATCCCGTCCGAGCAAGTCTTCATATTCCATCCACAAGGCATTGCCGAACACGGGCTGGTAGCTGCCGGTCAAGGCTTTGCGCAACACTTGTCGTGCGGCCCCACCTTCAGAGCGCATGGCAGACACCAGGACATTGGTGTCGATCACGAGGCTAAGCATGAATGACAGCATAGGTGCTGTCATTCAGAGGTGTCAACCACCCACCAGCATCGCTTCCACCAGTTCCTGCACTGCCAGCGCTTCTTCGGCCGTGGCCAGCAGGTGGGGCTTGCCTTGCAGCCACAAGTCGGCCTGGGTGAGCTGGCGCTGCAGCGCACTGCGCCGCGGGTCTTCGCCCGTGCTCCAGTCGACGGCCTCCACCCAGGGCCCGCCGTCGGAGCGCCACAGCTGGAAGAACTCGCGGAACTGGTGGTTCAGACGGCTACCGCGCACGGTGACCTCTTGCCGGTCGGGCTGGCACCCGCCCGTCGTAGCCAGGATGGTGACGGGTCGGCCATCGGCCGTCTCCAGCCGCGCCAGCAGGTCGAGTTCGCACAAAGCGCGGTCGGCCGGGTAGCGCGGGCTGGCGTGGGTGAGCTTCAACGGCCCGAGAAAGCGCCCGGCCAGGAAGAGGAAGTGCGAGATCACCTCCCGGGTGTAGCCGCCCTCGTCGCGAAAGCGCAGCCAGTCGGCCTCGGCCTGCCAGGCGCGCGGCCAGGCGGGGTACTGCACGATGATGTCGATGCCCAGCAGCTCGCCGGTCTCGCCCGCGGCGATGGCGCGGCGCAGTTCTTCGAAGCCGCGCGAGGACGATTGCGTGAAGTTCACCACCCCGGGCAGGCGCGCGCTGCGCAGGTGTTCCACCAGGTCGCGGCTGGCGGCGTTGTCGGTGCCCAGGGGCTTTTCCATGAACACGCCCTGGCCGGCGGCAGCGGCAGCCAGCGCGTAGGCCTTGCGCGGGCCGGGCGGGCAGGCCAGGTACACCACGTCAGCGCCTTGCATCGCTGCCTCGGCGCTGTCGGCCACCGGCAGCCCCGGCATCACCTCCTGCGCCTTGGCCACGGAGGCTGGCGATGGGTCCCAAGCCCCCACCACCTCGAAGCGGGGGTGTACCAACGCGTTGTCCAGCATGCGCCGGCCCATGATGCCCAGGCCGATGATGGCCATCTTGTGTGTCATTTCCGGTGCTCCAGTCGATCTTGCTGCAGCTTATCAACAAGGCCTGGGGGGCTTAAGCGGTAGGCTGACAAGCCCCTTGGGCGGGGCGACCGTGCGTGCCGCTCGGCTAAGCACCGCTCCCTAGAATGGCCGGTTCCCCTCACGCGGCACACCTTCTGGAGCCACCCATGTCCACCGGGCTGATCCGCATCCGCGGCGCGCGCCAGCACAACCTGAAGAATCTGGACCTCGACATCCGCACGGGCGAGATGACGGTGGTGACTGGGCCCAGCGGATCGGGCAAGTCCAGCCTGGTGTTTGACACGCTGTACGCCGAAGGGCAGCGGCGTTACGTGGAGACCTTCAGCGCCTACGCTCGGCAGTTCCTGGACCGCATGGACCGCCCGGCCGTGGACCGCGTGGACGGCGTGCCGCCGGCGATCGCCATCGACCAGACCAACCCGGTGCGCACCAGCCGCAGCACGGTCGGCACGATGACCGAGCTGAATGACCACCTGAAGTTGCTGTTCGCCCGCGCCGGCCAGTTGTTTGACCGCCAGACCGCCTTGGCGGTGCGGCACGACACGCCCGAGACCATCCACGCCGACCTGCTGGGCCGAGCCGCCGCGGCCGGCGATCCACGCCTGGTCTTCACCTTCCCGGTAGAGCTCCCCGCGGACACCACGCCCGAGCAGCAGGAGCAGTGGCTGGCCGCCAGTGGTTTCACCCGCGTGCAGGCCGAGCGCCAGCAGGGCGCGCGCAAGGTGCTGGACGTGGTGGCCGACCGCTTCCGCATGGCCAGCGTGGAGAAGGTGCGCGCCATTGAGGCCATCGAGCTGGCGCTCAAGCGCGGCGGCGGGCGCCTGGATGTGCATGTGGCGGAAGAGCCCGCCGCCACCTGGCGCTATTCCACCGGCCTGCACTGCCCCGAGAGCGACCTGCGCTATGCCGATCCGCAGCCGGCGCTGTTCAGCTTCAACTCCGCCTTTGGCGCCTGCGAGACCTGCCGCGGCTTTGGTCGGGTCATCGGGGTGGACTTTGGCCTGGTCATTCCCGACCACCGCAAGACGCTGCGCAACGGCGCCATCAAGCCCTTGCAGACGCCGGCCTGGAAGGAGTGCCAGGACGACCTGGTGAAGTACGCAGGAGATGCCGGCATCCCCCGCGACACGGCCTGGAGCCAGCTCACGACCGCCCAACGCGACTGGGTGATCGAAGGTGACCCGGGCTGGAAGGGCCAGTGGAACAAGCAGTGGTACGGCGTGCGCCGCTTCTTTGGCTACCTGGAGAGCAAGGCCTACAAGATGCACATCCGCGTGCTCTTGTCGAAGTACCGCAGCTACACGCCTTGCGGCGACTGCGGCGGTGCCCGGCTCAAGCTCGAGGCTCTGATGTGGCGCCTGGGTTCGAAGGCCGACGCCGATGCGGTGTTGGGGCAGGGTGCCTATCGGCGCTTCATGCCCGTAGGTGCCGCCTGGTCACGCGAGCAGCTCGACGGCCTGCCCGGCCTGGCCCTGCACGACCTGATGCAGCTGCCGATCGAGCGGCTGCGCCGCTTCTTCGACGGCTTGAGCCTGCCTTCCACCTTGCTGGACGACGCGCTCAAGCTGCTGCTGGACGAGATCCGTACGCGCTTGAAGTACCTGTGTGATGTGGGCTTGGGCTACCTGACGCTGGACCGCCAGAGCCGCACCCTGTCTGGTGGCGAGGTGCAGCGCATCAACCTCACAACGGCACTGGGAACTTCGTTGGTGAACACCATGTTCGTGCTGGACGAACCCAGCATCGGACTGCACCCGCGCGACATGAACCGCATCGTGCAGGCCATGCACCGGCTGCGGGACGCCGGCAACACCCTGGTGGTGGTGGAGCACGACCCGGCCGTGATGCTGGCGGCCGACCGCCTCATCGACATGGGCCCGGGCCCGGGGGAGCGGGGCGGGCAGATCGTCTTCGACGGCACCCCCGATGCGGCGCGCCAGGCCGACACGCTCACGGGGCAGTACCTGGGGGCGCGCAAGCAGGTGGGCTTGGGCTTCAGACGCCTGGTGGAGCCGGCCACGCCGCGCTTGATCCTGGAAGACGCCACCGAGCACAACCTGCAGCACGTGACCGTGGCCTTTCCCCTGCAGCGCCTGGTGTGCGTGACGGGGGTTTCGGGTTCCGGCAAGAGCACCCTGGTGCAGGACGTGCTGTACCCGGCCCTGGCCCGCCACTTCGGCAAGGCCACCGAGACGCCCGGCGCCCACGGCCAGCTGCTGGGGGCCGACTGGCTGGCCGATGCGGTGTTCGTGGACCAGTCGCCCATCGGCAAGACCGCGCGCAGCAACCCGGCCAGCTACGTGGGCGCCTTTGACGAGGTGCGCAAGTTGTTTGCCGCGGCTCCGTTGGCAGCCGAGCGCAGCTACACCGCCGGCATGTTCAGCTTCAACGCGGGAGACGGGCGCTGCCCCACCTGCGGCGGCTCGGGCTTCGAGCACGTGGAGATGCAGTTCCTGTCGGACGTGTACCTGCGCTGCCCGGACTGCGATGGCCGGCGCTTCCGCGCCGAGATCCTGGACGTGAAGATCGTGCGCGGTCCGCGCCAGCTCTCCGTGGCCGATGTGCTGGAGTTGACCGTCAGCGAGGCGGCGCACCTGTTCCGTGACGACCGCGAGGTGGTGGCGCGGCTGCAGCCGCTGGTGGACGTGGGCCTGGACTACGTGCGCCTGGGCCAGCCCGTGCCCACGCTGTCGGGCGGTGAGGCGCAGCGCCTGAAGCTGGCGGGCTTTCTCGCGGAGGCGGCCACGGCGCCCGTGCAGCGCGTGGCCAAGAAGGGCACGTTGTTCCTCTTCGACGAGCCCACCACCGGCCTGCATTTCGACGATATCGCCAAGCTCATGCGGGCCTTCCGCAAGCTGCTGGAGGCCGGGCACTCGCTCATCGTCATCGAGCACAACCTGGACGTCATCCGCGCCGCCGACTGGATCGTGGACCTGGGGCCCGAGGGCGGTGATGCTGGGGGTCTGCTCGTGGCCGAGGGTACGCCTGAGGACGTGCGCGCCCACCCCCGGTCGCACACAGGCCAGGCCCTGCGCGAGTACGACGGCGCGTTAGGGGTGGCAGCGCCGCAAGTGGAGGAGGGCGTGTCGCTGCAGGCGCTGTTGCAGGCCCGGCGGGCCGAGGCCCGGGCGCAGCGGGAGGCGCGTGAAGGCGTGGACGCCATCCGCATCGTCAACGCCCGCGAGCACAACCTGGAGTCGCTGAACGTCGACATCCCTCGCGGCAAGTTCAGTGTCGTCACGGGTGTCTCGGGCTCTGGCAAGAGCACACTGGCCTTCGACATCCTGTTCAACGAGGGCCAGCGCCGCTACCTGGAGAGCCTGAACGCCTACGCCCGCAGCATCGTGCAGCCGGCGGGTCGGCCTGAGGTGGACGCGGTGTGGGGCATTCCGCCCACCGTGGCCATCGAGCAGCGGCTGTCGCGCGGCGGGCGCAAGAGCACGGTGGCCACCACCACCGAGGTGTGGCACTTTCTGCGCCTGCTGTGGGTCAAGCTGGGCACGCAGCACTGCACCAAGGACGGCTCGCCCGTGCGGCCGCAGAGTGCCGAGAGCATCGCCGCGCAACTGCTGCGCGACCACGCCGATCAGCACGTGGGCCTGCTGGCCCCGCTGGTGGTCAACCGCAAAGGCGTCTACACCGACCTGGCCAAGTGGGCCAAAGCGCGCGGCCACACCCACCTGCGGGTGGACGGTGAGTTCCTGCCGCTGGACCCCTTTCCCCGCATCGACCGCTTCAAGGAGCACACGATCGAGCTGCCGGTGGCCGACCTGGTGGTGGACCCCGCCAACGAGGCCGCGCTTCGCGACGCCTTGTCGCGCACGCTGCAACTGGGCCGCGGTGTGCTGCACCTGCTGCACCCGCTGGACGGGCTGGCGGCCGCCCTGGCGGAGGGGGCGTCCACCGCTGGCCTGGGCCGGGTGCAGGTCTTCTCCACCAAGCGCGCCTGCCCCACCTGCGGCACCAGCCACCCCGAGCTGGACCCGCGCATGTTCAGCTACAACAGCAAGCACGGCTGGTGCACCGAGTGCGTGGGTACGGGCCTCAAGCTAAGCCGCGAGCAGCGCAAGGCTTATGACGATTCGGTGCGCGACGACGACGCCAAGGGCCGAGAGCAGAGCTTCCCGTCGGAGGAGCCCGAAGTCGAAGGCCTGGTCGAAGAGCCTTGCCCGGTCTGCACTGGCGCGCGGCTGAACCCGGCCTCGCGGGCGGTCACCTTTCTGGGCCGCCCCATCGAGGAGGTGGCCCGCATGAGCGTGCGCGAGGCCCACGGCTGGGTGCTGGACTGGCTGACCGAGGGCCGCTTGAGCGAGCGTGAGACGGGCATCGCGCGCGACGTCATTGCCGAGATCCGCAGCCGCCTGCAGTTTCTGCAGCAGGTGGGCCTGGGCTACCTGACGCTGGACCGTGCTGCGCCGACGCTCTCTGGCGGCGAGGCGCAGCGCATCCGCCTGGCGGCCCAGTTGGGCAGCAACCTGCAAGGGGTGTGCTACGTGCTGGACGAGCCCACTATCGGGCTGCACCCGCGCGACAACGGCATCCTGTTGAACGCCCTGCACCAGTTGGGCGACAAGGGCAACACCTTGGTGGTGGTGGAGCATGATGAAGACACCATCCGCCGCGCCGACCACTTGATCGACATCGGCCCCGGGGCCGGCAAGCGCGGTGGCCGCCTGGTGGCCCAAGGCACGGCGGCTGATCTGGCGGCCTCGGCAGACTCGCTCACGGGGCGGCTGCTGGCGGAGCCCTTGAAGCATCCGCTGCAAGCGCGGCGGGCGGTGGAGCTTGCGCAGCTTGGTGGCAGCTCGGGAGGTGTCACGGCTATCGCAACCACGGTGGCGGCCATGGCTGGCGCTTCCACAAAGGAGGGCGCGTCGCCGTCGCTCATCCTGAAAGGCGCCCATCTTCACAACCTGCGTCAGGTGGACGTGGCTGTCCCGCTACGCCGCTTGGTGGCGGTGACAGGGGTGTCCGGCTCTGGCAAGAGCACCCTGGCGCGCGACGTGCTGCTCACCAACGTGCAGGCCGCCGCGGCGATGCAAGCCACCAAGGCAGGGCGCGAGGCCCTGGCGCGGGGCGAGCACCCGGCCTGGGCCGGCTGCCAGGCCCTGGCCGGCTTCGAGACCATCGACCGCGTGCTGGAGGTGGACCAAACCCCCATCGGCAAGACGCCGCGCTCCTGCCCGGCTACCTACATCGGCTTCTGGGACACCATCCGCAAACTCTTCACCGAGACCCTGGAAGCCAAGGCCCGGGGCTACGCGGCGGCGCGCTTCTCCTTCAACACGGGCGACGGCCGCTGCCACACCTGCGAAGGGCAGGGCATGCGGACCATCGAGATGAGCTTTCTGCCGGACGTGAAGGTGCCCTGCGACACCTGCCACGGACAGCGCTTCAACGCCGAGACCCTGGCCGTCACCTGGCGCGGCAAGAGCATCGGCGACGTGCTGAACATGGAGGTGGACGAGGCGGTGGACTTCTTCGCTTCCATGCCGTCCGTCGCCCACCCGCTGCAGCTGCTGAAGGACGTGGGCCTGGGCTACCTCACGCTGGGCCAGCCCAGCCCCACCTTGTCAGGCGGTGAGGCGCAGCGCATCAAGCTGGTGACTGAACTCACCAAGGTGCGGGATGACGTCACACGGCGCGGCCAGAAGGCGCCGCACACGCTGTACGTGCTGGACGAGCCCACGGTGGGCCTGCACATGGCCGATGTAGAAAAGCTCATCCGCGTGCTGCACCGCCTGGTGGACGGCGGCCACAGCGTGGTGGTGATCGAGCATGACCTGGATGTCATCGCCGAGGCCGACTGGGTGGTGGACCTGGGGCCCGAGGGCGGCACGGACGGCGGGCGTGTGGTCTGCGCCGGCCCGCCGGAGGCGCTGGTGGCTGCGGGCACGCACACGGGCCAAGCCTTGGCGCCGGTGTTGGCGCGCTGACGCGCCGAAGGCACGGCGGCACCTCAAGGCACCCCGCCGTGCCTTCACCGCACTGGGGCTGGAGCTGTCGTCCGCCTCAAAGACCGAGCCATTTCGGCAAGAACAGCGAAATGGCCGGGAAGGCGATGAGCACGCCCATGCGGACGATATCGGCGTAGATGAAGGGGATCACACCCCGCCAAATGGTCGTGGTGGGCACGTTGGGCATCACGCTGGACAGCACAAAGATGTTCATCCCCACGGGCGGTGTGATCAGGCTGATCTCGATCACGCACACCACGATGATGCCGAACCAGATCGGGTCATAGCCCAGCGAGGTGACCAACGGGAAGAAGATGGGCACCGTCAGCAGCATCATCGACAGGCTCTCCATCGCGGTGCCCAGCACCACGTAGATGGCGCAGATGGCGATGATCACGAGGATCGGGTTGACCTGGAACTGCGTCACGAAGTCCTTCAACGCCGTGGGCATCTCCGTGAAGTTCAGGAAGTTCGCGAACAGCGATGCACCGATCACGATGGTGAAGAGCATGGCCGAGGTGCGCGCCGACTCCACCAGCACCTCCTGCAGCACCTTCAGCGTCAAGGTACCGCGTGCCCAGGCGAACACAAAACCGCCCATGGCCCCCACGCCTGCGGCCTCGGTGGGTGTGAACAGCCCGCCATACATGCCGCCCATCACCATGGCAAACAGCAGGGCCACACCCCAGATGCCCCGCATGGCGGTCAGGCGCTGCGCCCAGGTGGACTTTTCTCCCGGTGGGCCCAGGGAAGGATTGCGCTTGGTCACCCACGCGGCGGCAACCATGTAGAACACCGTGGCCACGATGCCGGGAATGACGCCAGCCGCAAAGAGCGCGCCAATGCTCTGCTCGGTCATGATCCCGTAGATGACCATGATGACAGAAGGCGGAATGAGGATGCCCAGCGTGGCGCCTGCGCAGATCGACCCCGCGGCAAACGAGGTGGCGTAGTTGAAACGTTGCATCTCCGGCATCGCCACACGCGCCATGGTGGCCGTGGTGGCCAGCGACGAGCCACAGATGGCACCGAAGCCGGCGCAAGCAGCGATGGTGGACAACGACAGGCCGCCCCGGCGGTGGCCGAAGAAGGCATACGCGGCCTGATACAGGTCACGTGACATGCCGGCGCGCGTGACGAAGTTGCCCATCAGCACGAACAGCGGTACCACGGACAGGGTGTAGGCGCCAATGTCGGTGAACTCATTGGCTGCTGAAGAAAATGCCGCGGGCCAGGAGCGCATCATGGCGAAACCCACCAGCCCCACCACGCCCATGGCGATGGCAATGGGCACCCGCAGCGCCATCAGCAAGAACATCGCGGCAAAGCCCAACAAGCCTTCAGTCATGTCTCGTCCCTCGGCGCCGCATGACCACCAAAGCTCAGTTGGCCCGGTTCACTTCGGTGTCGCCATTCACGCACGATGAGCCCCAAGTGCACCAGTGCGGTCAGCAGAAGCATCACCGCCACCAACTGGTGAAACGGGCCCAAGCTGATCTCCAGCCGGGCCGTTATGTCACCCATCGAGTAGGTGCGCGCTGACTTGACCCAGACCAGCCACGATGCTCCGCCAAACACAGCGGCCGATACCACGTGCGCCAGCACCTTCTGCAGGTGCAGCAGGCGGGGCGGCAGATAGCGGTCGCTGAGGTCGAAGACGATGTGCTCCCCGGCCAGGGAGGCCAGCGGAAGCGCCAGGAAGATCATCACCAGCATGGACAACTCGGTCAACTCCACCGCACCGACGATGGAGTTGCCCAGCAGCTTGCGGCTGACAACGTCGGCAAAGGTCAGCAGCATCATCGCGAACAGCGCGAGGGCCGCGACGAAGTTGACCGCCGAGACGAGGCGTTTCATGTGGACGAGTCCTTGAGGTCGCAACCGAGGGCCTCAGGAGCCCCCGGACAAGGGCGGCGCATCGCGGCCGCCGCCCAGCGAGGTCCGGGAGTGCAGAGGCCTTACTTGATCTTGGCGATCTCGGCGCGGAACTCGGTCAGCACCGCTGCCGCGTTCTTCAAGCCTTTTTCTTCGGCCTTCTTGATCCAGTCGGCTTCCAGCGGCGCAGTCCTGGCCTTGTAGTCGGCGACGAACTTGGCGTCGGCGTTGTCAAAGGTCACGCCGTTCTGCCGCTGAACCTCGCGGCTCTTGGCGTCTACGTCATCCCAGGCCATGCCGAAGCGGCGGGCCGCTGCCTCACCCGAGAGCTTCTCGATCGCGTCCTGGTCGGCCTTGGAGATCTTGTTCCAGGTGGCCTCGTTCATCACGAAGGCGAAGCTGGTGTTGTACGCGCCGCCCGGCAGCGCAGTGCGGTGCTTGGTCAGCTTCTCCAGCTTGAACGAAACGACCGATTCGTCAGGGAACCAGTTGCCGTCCATCACGCCCGAGGACAGCATCTCGTAGGCCTGGCTGGCGGGGCGCAGCGTCATGTTGGCGCCGATGGCCTTGCCGATCTCGTTGACGATGCCGCCGCCCACGCGGAACTTTATGCCTTCCATGTCGGCCAGTGACTTCACGGGCTTCTTGTTGTTGAAGATGACGCCGGGACCGTGCGTGAACACGGTCAGCACCTTCAGGCCTCTATGCTCGTTGAACTGCACCAGGTGCTTGCGGTACATGCGCTCGTAGGCCACGCTGGTGGCCACGGCGGAATCCCCCAAGAAGGGAAACTCGGCCAGCCCGGTCATGACGTAGCGGCCCGGCGTGTAGCCGTGCACGCTAAAGGAGAGGTCGGCCTGGCCGTCACGGATGGCGTCGAACGTGGCTGGCGGCGGTGACACCGGCTTGGGCAGGATGTTGCACTTCACACGGTCCTGTGTGGCCTTGGCCACGTCGGCGCACCAGCTGGCCTGTGACATCGACAGCAGGTGGGACGGCGGCACCCAGGTGGACGTGGCCAGGACCACTTGAGCAGAAGCGGCGGTCGACAGGCCCAGCGCGGCGACAGCGGTGAGGGTCTTGAACTTCAGCATGGCATCCTCGAAAGAAATAGGGAAGGTGGGCGGCGCTGCAACAACGACTTGCGCCCCGAGGCGCGATCGTAGCCGTTGCCCGGGTGGCCCGGACTTCTCACTTACCCTGAAACAGTTCCCGTCGCGCGCCAGGGCTATTTCTTGTCGGCGAGCTTGTGCTGCGCGTGCAGCTTCCTCCACAACCGCCAGCCCAGCAGCACGGCCATGATGGCCCCGTAGACCGCCACGTCGCCGAAGTCGTTCTTGCCGGAGCGCATCCAGAAGAAGTGCAGCAGGGCCAGCCCGGCCACACCGTAGACGGCCCGGTGCAGGGCCTGCCAGCGACTGGCCCCCAAGGCCTTGATGGCCCGGTTGAACGAGGTGGCCGCCAAGGGCAGCATCCCCAGCAGCGCGGCCGTGCCCACCAGGATGAAGGGCCGCTTGGCGATGTCTGCGACGATGGCGCGCAGGTCCAGCCCCATGTCCAGCCAGGCGAAACAAAGGAAGTGCAGCGTGGCGTAGAAGAAGGTGAACAGCCCCAGCATGCGCCGGAATCGCGCCAGCACGTGCCAGCCCGTCCACAGGCGCAGCGGCGTGATGGCTAGCGTGGCACAGAGAAAGCGAAGCGCCAGTTCACCCGTATCGCGGATCAAGGTCTCGGCGGGGTTGGCGCCCAGCAGTCCGGACTGGTCCGTCAGCGCCGCATAGGTCAGCCAGAGGAACGGCGCCAGCGCGAACAGGAAGACGCCGCTGCGGAAGGCGGGGTGCAGCAGCAGGCGGTTCACGGCCGGGATGCGGTGCTCCGCCTCAGGCGCTCAAAGGAACTTGCGCAGGTCCATCCCGGCATACAGCTGCCCCACCTGAGCCTCGTAGCCGTTGAACATCAGGGTGGGGCGTTTCTTGGTCAGCAGGCCGTCCTCACCGATGCGCCGCTCGGTGGCCTGGCTCCAGCGGGCGTGGTCCACCTTGGGGTTCACGTTGGAATAGAAGCCATACTCGTGCGGGGCAGCTGTCTCCCAGCTGGTGCGGGGCTGCTTCTCGGTGAAGCGGATGCGCACGATGGACTTGCTCGACTTGAAGCCGTACTTCCACGGCACCACCAGGCGCAGCGGGGCGCCGTTCTGGTTCGGCAACACCTCGCCATACATGCCGAAGGCCATCAGGGTCAGCGGGTGCAGGGCCTCGTCCATGCGCAGGCCTTCGACGTACGGCCATTCCAGCACCGAGGAACGCAGGCCCGGCATCTGTGAGGCATCTGCCAGGGTGACGAACTGGACGAACTTGGCGTTGCCCGTGGGTTCCACGCGCTTGATCAGCTCTGACAGCGACCAACCCACCCAGGGAATCACCATGGACCAGCCCTCCACGCAGCGCATGCGGTAGATGCGCTCTTCCATGGGCGCCAGCTTCAGCAGCGACTCGATATCGAAGGTGCCCGGTTTGCGGACCTCGCCCTCGACGGCCACGGTCCAGGGCCGGGTCTTGAGCGTGTGGGCGTTTCGTGCCGGATCGCTCTTGTCGGTGCCGAACTCGTAGAAGTTGTTGTAGGTGGAGGCGTCCTTGTAGGCCGTGGGCTTCTCCATCGTCGCCGCCCCGGGCACGCTGCTGCGCGCGCCGGGCAGGGGCGCCAGCTTGCCAGGGGCTGCCGTGGACGCCAGCGCGTCACGCGCCGCCCAGGCGCCCAGGGCCGAACCGGCTGCCCCCAGGGCCAGGGCTCGAAGACAGTCGCGCCGTGTCTCATAGACCGCCTTCGGCGTGATCTCCGAGGCCACGGGGTGCTGGAATCCGCGATCGGGTTGGTAGTGCATGGAAGAGTGCCTCCTGGGTCCCCGCGCCGCCCCTGCAGCGCCTGGTCAGGGCTAGACCTTAAGCGATCTGGCGTCTAAGTGGGGACTGCCGGGTTATCTGCTCGTGCGGCGCTGTGGCAAGCCAAGCGGTCAGACCGCTGAAAAACGAAGAGCCGGTCATCGACCGGCTCTTGGCAACGTGCCCGATGACGGGCTTAGCGACTTAGGGACTTCAGGGCTTGGGAGCTTGTCCTCAGCGCAGGCCCGCAATGTAGTCCGACACGGCCTTGATCTCGGCGTCGTTGAGCTTGCCAGCGATGGTCATCATCTGCGAGTTGTTGGCGCGTGTGCCGGCACGGAAGCCGTTCATCTGGCTTTCGGTGTAGTCGGCATGCTGGCCGCCCAGGCGCGGGTACTGGGCCGGGATGCCCGCCCCCGTGGGGCCATGGCAGCCTGCGCAGGAGGGCACGCCCTTCTCGGTGATGCCGCCGCGATAGATCTTCTCGCCCAGGCGGATGGTGTTCTTGTTCTTGGCCGCGCCGGGCTTGGCGACCTTGCCAGCGTAGAAGGCGG
>Ga0315900_10009267_pt1 | contig 12504 bp, 6 predicted proteins | sample LakEriMetagenome_FD_203521 | JGI IMG/M metagenome (GOLD analysis project Ga0315900, IMG submission 203521) | Freshwater fungal communities from buoy surface, Lake Erie, Ohio, United States - Buoy 12 MA114 | ecosystem: Environmental > Aquatic > Freshwater > Lake > Lake biofilm | place: USA: Lake...
ATTCCCTGCGGAACTGGGCGGCAGCACGCAGCTGCTCTTCGCCAACTTCGGCGAGGCCGAGGCGATGCATTGCCTGAAGCTGCTGCGCCAGGTGCGCGACGCGGGCATCGCTGCGGAGATCTATCCGGATGCCACCAAATTGCCCAAGCAGTTCACCTATGCCGAGAAGAAGAACATCCCTTACGTGGCCATCGTGGGCGAGAGCGAGATGCAGCAGGGTGTGGTGACCTTGAAGCGCATGGGGGCCAACGAAAAGGGCACGGCCATGTCCGTTGAAGCCGTGATCGAACTGCTGACCAAGTAACCCACGCTGCAGGTTGTCGATGGGTATCCCGAACAATACGTTCACTGGCCACCGATGGTACGGACCATGGCTGGTGATGGTCGCCTTATCGGGGATGGGGGTCATGCCTTCATGCACACCAGCATCCACCGATCATGAGGTCGTGCGATCGGAAAAGGGTGTGCCAGGAAGCGCAGAAGCGAAGCAGAACGCGCCAGATGAGGCGGACACGGTCATTGAGCCAACACCTGTGGAGGAGGAGGCAGAATACGAACATGTTGTTGGCGCCCTTGAGACCTACCGGTACTGGGCGGGCCAGGACCCTGACGAGGACATGGAGGTGCTCAACGGGGAGTACTGGTCATCAGCCCACTGGTCAAAGGAGTACACCCTCTACCTGGAGTTGCGTTTCCCGCGTGCAGAGGATTTCGTGATGGGTAGGAATTTCAAGCGGTTGGATGCGTGGCGGGATCTCCGTGATGGGCCGGACTGGTTCGATCCACCGAAGCACTATGAAGTGTGGGAAGGAAGCCTCGGTTCCCTCTACTACCTCCACCCCAAAAAAGGACACATCTACATTTTCGAACGGCAGTTCTGACCGGGGCGTTGGAACATGTGGAAAGCGGACAACCATGAGCGGAACGAACACGCAGCGCAGCATGAACAGACACCCCATCGGGACCGTAGGTCTCGAAGTGAGCGAACTGGCCCACATCCTCCACAGTGGCACACCCATTGGTCTGAGCACCGATGCGGTGGCGGCCATCAAGCGCAGCCACGCTTACCTGAGCGATCGACTGAAGAAAAGTGATGCCCCGATCTACGGGGTCAACACGGGTTTCGGTTCGCTCTACGACAAGTCCATTGCGAAGAAGGACCTGGCCCAGCTGCAGCAGAACCTGGTGATGAGCCATGCCTGTGGCAGTGGCGAGCCCGTGCCGTCCGAGATCGTCCGCGCCATGCTGGTGCTGAAGGTGCAGAACATGGCCTTCGGGCACAGCGCCGTGGCACCGGCCACCGTGCAGCGTCTGGTGGATATGTACAATGCCGACATGCTGCCCGTGGTGTACGAGCGCGGATCGCTCGGGGCCAGTGGTGACCTGGCCCCCCTCGCGCACCTGAGCCTGCCCCTGCTGGGCCTCGGAGAAGTGATGCTGGCCGGCAGGCGCATGACCAGTGCGCAGGCCTTGAAGAAGCTCGGGTGGAAGCCGCTGGAGCTGGGGCCGAAGGAAGGCCTCGCGCTGCTCAATGGCACACAGTTCATGAACGCCTACGCGTCTCTGCTCACGCTGAAGGCGACCCGCCTGGCCCAGCTCGCCGACATCATTGGGGCGATCAGCCTGGAAGCCTACGATGGCCGCATCGAGCCTTTCCATCCCGCCGTGCATGCCGTGCGTCCGCATCCCGGACAGGCCGTGGTGGCCGGGCATTTCCGTGAGCTGCTGAAGGGAAGCGAGCTCATCGAACGGAAAAAGGCCCACGTGCAGGACCCATACTCCTTCCGCTGCATCCCGCAGGTGCACGGTGCCAGCCGTGATGCCATCGCCTACGTGGAGCGTGTGGTGGAGCGCGAACTGGAGAGCGTCACCGACAACCCCACGGTGTTCGACGATGATGAGCTGATCATCAGTGCGGGCAACTTCCACGGGCAGCCGCTGGCCCTGGCCCTGGACTTCCTCGCCATCGCCCTGGCCGAGCTGGGCAGCATCAGCGAACGCCGCATCTACAAGCTGATCGGCGGTCAGCGCGGACTGCCGGCCTTCCTGGTGGCCGAGCCGGGCCTGAACAGCGGATTCATGATCCCGCAGTATACCGCGGCCTCGTTGGTGAGCGCCAACAAGCAGCGTTGCATGCCCAACAGCGTGGACACCATTGACAGCAGCAATGGCCAGGAGGACCATGTGAGCATGGGTGCTGCGGCCGCGATCAAGACCTGGCAGGTGGCCGCGGATGTGGAGCGGATCCTGGCCATCGAGCTGTTCACCGCAGCGCAGGCGCTGGAGTTCCGGCGTCCGTTGAGGAGCTCCGCGAAGTTGGAATCGCTGGTGGCGGCCTTCCGCGAGCAGGTGCCCTTTGTGCGCACCGATGTGGTGATGCACGAGCCGATGGAGGCCGCTCTGGCCTTCGTGCGCAGCTGTCCGCTGGAGTGACGCAATGGATCTCTATCTGCTTCCTGGTCTTGGCGCGGACCATCGCCTCTTCCGGCGGCTCGATCTCGCCCCTCATCGCACGCAGGCACTCGACTGGCCGGTGATGCCCGAAGGCAGTTCCCTGGCCGACTTTGCGCGGGTGCTGGCCGACCAGGTGGACCGGACGCGTCCACATGCCTTGGTGGGGGTGAGCATGGGGGGGATGGTGGTGCAGGAGATGGCCCCGCTGACAAGGCCGGAGCGCACGGTGATCATCTCCAGCTGGAAGGGTCCGCAGGAGATGCCGCCGCCCATCCGTGTGCTCCGGGGCACGCATGCCGAACGGTTGATGACCCCTGCGTTCGTGAAGCGCACCCTGCCCCTGATGCGCTGGCAGATGGGGGTGGAGACCGACGCGGACAAGGCCCTGTTCGATGCGTTCATCGCCGCCACGCCACTGGAGCAGGTGCGCGTGCAGGTCGCGGCGGTGCTTGAGTGGGAGGGACCCTCGAAGCCGGTGGACGGACTTGTCCACATTCATGGCAGCGCCGACCGGTTGATGCCCATCTGGCACATCCAACGGCCGGTGCGTGTTCCCGGCGGTGGACATTTCATGGTGCACAACCGGGCTGCGGAAGTGGCACGGCTGGTGCTTGGCGCGTTGGACGCGCAGGCAACGCCTTTGGGACACGGCACGTCCTTGTAACAGTCCGTTGGTTGAAAACCACATGGTTCGGACCCATCCTCGCAAGGGGCGCCGGGTACTTTCGTATACGGTGAATTACGCCCTGATATGAGCCTGCTGTTCCGTTGGTCCTTCCTGTATCTGGCCCTTGTGGTCGCCGTGGAGGTGCATGCGCAGCCGTGTACGCTCACGGCCAATGCCGGCCCGAACAGCGTCACCATTTGTGAAGGGTCGACCCAACAACTGAATGGCACGGCCAGCAACGGAGATGCGCCCTACGCCTATTCGTGGAGCCCTGCGGCCGGGTTGAACGATCCCGGAGCAGCGAACCCCGTGGCCAGCCCGGTCACCACCACCACCTACACGCTTACGGTAACGGATGATGATGGCTGCACGGCCACGGACGCCATCACCGTGAACGTGACCCCGGCATCTCCGGCGGCCCTCACCAGCGCGGGTCCAGAGCAGGTGACCACGTTCAACAACCTCACCACCTTCAGCATTTGTGACCCTTCCGGTAGCTGGAACTTCAGCTTCACGGACCAGAGCGCCAACGTGCCGGGCGCTGTGCGCAACATCAATTGGGGCGATGGCTCGCCCATTGAGACGCCTGCACAAGGCTGGAGCTTGAGCCACACCTACAATGCGGGCCTGTGGACAATGACCTACACCATCGGCTATCCGAACGGGTGCATCCGCAGCCAGCAGTACCAGGTCTTCCTGGGTACCAATCCGGGCGGCGGCATCAGCACGGATCCGAACACGAACATCTGCACGGGCGGTACACTGCCGTTCTACATCAACTCCGTTTCCGGCAATTCACCGGGCACCACGTACATCATCAATTTCGGGGACGGCAACAGCGTGACCCTCACGCATCCGCCGCCGCCGGTGATCAACCACACGTACACCACATCGACCTGTGGGCTTGCCGGTGGTCAGTTGAACGTGACCTTCACCGCGCAGAACCCCTGCGACCAGACACAGGGGCAGATCGGCCCCATCCGCGTGAGCGAGACCCCGCTGGCCCAATTCACTGCCAGCACCGATACGGCCTGTGTGAACACAACGGTGAGCTTCACCGACCAGAGCATCGGTCTGCAGGCGCCGGGGTGCAACACGCCGCCGCGCAACATCTGGACCATTGCACCGGCCACGGGATGGACCATTGTCTCGGGCACCCTGGGTAACGCCAACGGCAACCCCAACAACCCCGGTCTTTGGACGGACGGAAGCACCACGCTGAACCTGCAGTTCACCGCCGCGGGCACCTACACCATCACCGACCTCACGGGCAACAGTTGCGGCCTCCATACCCTGGTACGCAGCATCTGTGTGGAGGAACCGCCGGTACCGGCGTTCACCCTTTCCGCGAACACTGGTTGTGCACCACTGAACGTCACCACCACCAACTCCACGTCCAGCCCGAACAGCTGCCTCACCACCTGGCAGTGGAACATGGGCGGCACGGCCTCCACCTGCGCCACCGGCCCGGCAAGCAGCAGCACCTCCACCGAGTTCCAGCCGTCCTTCCTGTTCGATCAACCCGGCACCTACACCGTACAGTTCCGGGCGGTCAACTCGTGCAATGTGCCGCCGGTGAACCAAACGGTGACGGTGAACGCACCTCCCCAGGTCACGGTGGCCGGGCTCACCGGCATCTGTGCAGGGCAATGTGTGACGCCATCGGCCACGGTGCAGGATTGCGGCGCGTCCATCACCACCTATGCCTGGAACTTTCCCGGCGGTGCGCCGGCCAACGCGAACACGCTCGCGCCTGGCCAGGTGTGTTTTGCAGGGGCGGGAAATCCCACGCTCTCCCTGGCGGTGACCAATGCGTGCGGCACGGTCACGTCCAATGCCAACCTCTCCATCGGTAATGCCCCCGCCGCACCTGCTGCCTCGAGCAACAGTCCGGTGTGTGCCGGCCAGACGATCTCGTTCACGGCGAACGGTGGGGCCGGGGTGACCTACATCTGGACCGATCCGGCAGGCAACCTCATCTCCACCCAGGCGGCCTTCACCATACCGAACGCTGCGGCAGGACATGCCGGCAACTACACGGTTGTTGCTGTGAGCAACGGCTGTCAAAGCCCGCCCACCACGGTGAACGTGCAGGTGGTCTCGGCGCCGACCGTCACGGTGACGCCTTCCAGTGCCGGGGTGTGCCTGGGTTCAAGTGCCACGTTCACGGCCAGCGGTGCGGGCAACTATCAATGGTTCATTGGGTCTGCCCAAGTGGGGGCGGGGGCCACCTTCACTGCGAACCCGACAACGACCACCACTTACACGGTCACAGGTACCGTGGGCGGCTGCCCGGGCAACACCACCGTGACCATGACGGTGTTCCAACCCACGCCCACCACGGCGGGCACGGCACAGATCTTCTGCGACCAGGCCATCCCGGTGACCTTGACGGGAGCCTCGCCCGCGGGTGGTACGTGGAGCGGACCGTTGGTCACTGCGGGCGGTGTGTTCACGCCCATCCCGGATTCGCTTGGCACCTTCACGCTCACCTACACCTACGTGAACGCGAATGGTTGCGCCAGCACCGCCACCGTGCCGATCACGGTGCAGGACCTCACCCAGTTCGCGGATGCCGGACCGGACACGACCCTGTGCCAGGGCAGCACGCCGGTGGCCTTGCAGGGATGGAGCCCCGCTGGAGGCACCTGGACCGGTGCGGCACCGGGCGGGCTGTACACCCCCAGCTCCACGGGCAACTTCACGCTCACGTACACCTATGGAACAGGGACGTGCGAGACCACCGATCAGCTGAGCGTGAGCGTGGTGCCGGCCACGGCGATCAATGCCATGGCCTCCTTCAGCCGGTGCGCGGATGCGGCACCAGTACCGCTCACCGCCACACCAGCGGGCGGCACATGGACCGGCAACGGGGTGAGCGGTCCGCCATGGAGCTTCGATCCCGGTGCCGTGGCCGCACAGGCGCACAGCCTCACCTACACCTTCCAGAACGCGAATGGCTGTGTCTCCACGGCCTCGATGACCGCTACGGTGAACGCCCTGCCCGTGGTGAACGCGGGTGCGGACCTCGTGCTGTGCGACCAGCCGATACCGGTGCCGTTGAGCGCGACACCAGCGGGTGGCACCTGGACCAGCGGGTGGATGACCATCACTCCGGCGAACGAACTGCTCCCTGGTGGCGTGGGCAGCGACGTGCTCACCTACACGTATGTGGATGCGAACGGTTGCACCGCCAGCGATCAGGTGGACGTGGACGTGCAGCCGGTGATCGATCCGGCCTTTGCCGGCAACGACACCGCGGTGTGCGTGGGCAGTGGACCGCTGCAATTGACGGCAACACCGGCCGGCGGAGCGTGGAGCGGCCCACAGGTCACACCAGGCGGCAGCCTGTCCACCGCAACGGCGGGAACGTACACCTTGACCTACTCGGTGGGCAGCGGCACATGCCTGCTGCAGGACCAGGTGACGGTCCTGGTGAATGCGCTTCCCATCGTGGATGCCGGGGATGATGTGGGCGTCTGTCTCGATGCGGGCCTTCAGGTGCTGGAGGCCACGCCGGCCGGCGGCACGTGGAGCGGGACCGGAGTGGACCCGCTGAGCGGTGTGTTCGATCCCACGCTTGCTCTGCCCGGTGGGAACCCGGTGAGCTACGCCTACACCGACCCCGCGACCGGGTGCGGCAACAGCGATGACGCACTGGTGACGGTGCATCCCTTGCCGGTGGCCTCGTTCACTCATGGACCCGTGGCCTGCGTGGGGGTGGGGACCGCCTTTACGAACACCAGCAGTGGCGCCACTGCGGCGGAATGGGACTTCGGTGACGGGAACGCATCACTCGCGATCGACCCGACGCACAGTTATGGCACCACCGGTGTCTACATGGTGCGGCTCGTGGCCTTCAATGCGGCCGGCTGTTCGGACACCACCTTCAGTTCGGTGCAGGTGTGGGATGTGCCCCAGGCCGATCTCATCCTGGATGTGGACCAAGGCTGCGGACCGCTGACGGTGACCTTCGACAATGCCTCGGCAGGGGATGGGCTGACCTATGCCTGGAACTTTGGTGGACTGGGCACCAGCACGGACCAATGGCCGGGCAGCTTCACCTTTCCCATGGACCCCCTGGATGCGATCAACTACACGGTGTCGCTGACGGCCACCAACGTCTGCGGGTACAACACCGAGAGCGCCCCGGTCACCGTGCTGCCATCGCCCACCGCCGTGTTCGGCCCCAACGTGGACCTGCATTGTGCCTACGCGAATGTGCCGTTCGGGTCGGCGAGCTACGGCCTGCCGGACAGCTTCACCTGGGATTTCGGTGATGGCACCACGAGCAATGATCCCGGTCCGGTGGTGGAGCATGCCTACCTGGTGGATGAGGATGACATCGTCTACTTCACTGTGACGCTGGTCGTGGCCAACCAGTGTGGAAGTGATACCGCCCAGCAGGTCATCGGGGTGGTGCCGAACGAGGTCACGGCCTTCTTCAATACCGATCCCGTGGTCGGCTGCGGGCCGCTCACCGTGGACATGACGAACTACAGTTCGGGCGATACCGCAGTGCTATGGGACTTCGGCGATGGCAACTTCAGCATCGCGGAGAACCCCACGCACACGTTCGTTGATGCAGGGACCTACACCATCGAGCTCTCCGCGTTCGGGTGCGGCTTCGACCAGTACACCACGGAGGTCACCGTACTGCCTTATCCCGAAGTGAGCTTCACCAGCACGCCCGCCACCGTGTGTGCAGATGAACCGTTCACGTTCACCAACACCACGCCCAACAGCGCCGGGGTGCAATGGGACTTCGGGGATGGCACCGGGTCCACGCTTTCCAACCCTGAGCATGCGTATGCCACGGGAGGCACCTACAACGTGACCCTCACAGTGACGACGGCGCCCGATGGATGCACCGCCACCTTGGTCCAGCCGGTGGTGGTGGGCACCACGCCCGTGGCGGCGTTCACCCCGCAACCGGCCTCGGGATGCATCGACCTCGAGGTGATCTTCCAGAACACGAGCCTTAACGCGGGTTTTCATAGCTGGGACTTCGGCGATGGCAATGGGTCCGGTGCCGTGTCCCCGACCCACACGTACACCTCCGCTGGTACGTATACCGTGACCCTCATCGCGGAGAACCTGAACGGCTGCACCGACACCATCACCGCCGATGTGGTCGCCTTCCCGCTGCCCACGGCCGCGTTCACCCTGTCGGCCTACGCCAGTTGCACGGCCCCTGTCACGGTGCAGTCCGCCAATGGATCGCAGGGCGCGGTGGGCTACAGCTGGGACCTGGGCAATGGATCGGGCTCTTCCCTCAATGCACCGGAGATCACCTTCACCGAGCCGGGTACCTACACGGTGCAACTGACCGCGACCAACCAGTATGGCTGCCCTGACGTGGCCACCCAGCAGTTCGTGGTGCATCCCACGCCCGTCGCCAACTTCAGCGCAGCGCCGCAGCCGGCCTGTGCACGATATCCCGTGGAGTTCACGAACACCTCGCAGAACGCGCAGTCCTTCCTATGGACCTTCGGCGATGGCGGTTCGTCCACTGCGGATGCCCCCACCCATGTTTACGAAGAGGCCGGCAGCTATGGAGTAACACTTATTGCCACGGGTGCGGGAGGTTGTGCGGACACCTTGGTGGTGCCGGCAGCGATGCTGGTGAACCCCACCCCCCTGGCATCCTTCACCACCGATACCGTGCCTGGAGTACGCTCGGCGATCCGGTTCTCCAACACGAGCCAGGGTGCAGTGACCTATGCGTGGGACTTTGGCGATGGGGAGGGCAGCAATGACGTGCATCCGTTGCACCTGTATCCTGCGGATGGTGGTGGGTTCACGGCGTGCCTGATCGCGGTGAACGAGCTGGCCTGCCCGGACACGGTCTGCTCCTTCATCGGTGTGCGCAGCGATCCCCAGGTCTACGCACCGAACGCGTTCACACCGAACGGTGATGGCCGCAACGATGACTTCCGGCCCATCCTCAACGGCTATGCCGGCTGGAGCTACACGTTCCTGATCTTCGACCGGTGGGGGATGGAGATCTACCGCACCAACGACCGCAATGCCGCATGGGATGGTCGCGTGAACGGCCAGGAGCCGGTGGTGGACGTCTACGTATGGAAGGTGGTGGTGGAGCGTGAGGGGGATGCCCGTGACCTCATCGGCCATGTCACCATCGTCCATTGAGCACGGGTCCCTGCGCCGGCGTTCCGTGCAAGGTCCATGGACCGTATGTGTAGCGAGCCCAGGCCCGGTTGGTGGAACTACCTTCGCCCCATGGCATGGCAACGTGTGGACGAGGTCCTCATCACCCGGCTGCGGGCTGTGGTGACCAACGGGGATGTGCTTCTTTCTGAGGAGGATCGACAGGCCTATGGTCAGGATGAGACCGAGGACCTGGTGCATCCGCCGGAGGTGGTGGTGCGGGCCACCAGCACGGCCGAGGTGGCCGCAGTGGTGCGGTTGTGCGCCGAGCATCAGGTCCCGATCACGCCCATCGGTGGACGTACCGGTTTGAGCGGCGGGGCCTTGAGCGTGTTCGGCGGAGTGGGTCTTTCCCTGGACCGCATGAACGCCATCGAGCAGATCGATGAGCGGAACCTGCAGGTCACCGTGCAGCCGGGTGTCATCACGCAGGTGCTGCAGGAGGCCGTGGCGGCGAAGGGCCTGTACTACCCGCCCGATCCATCGAGCCGTGGCAGCTGCACCATCGGTGGCAACCTGGCCGAGAACGCCGGAGGCCCGCGTGCCGTGAAGTACGGCGTGACCCGCGACTTCGTGCTGAACCTGGAGGTGGTGCTGCCTGACGGTGAAGTGATCTGGACCGGGGCGAACACCCTGAAGAACGCCACCGGCTACGATCTCACCCGTCTACTGGTGGGCAGCGAGGGCACCTTGGGCATCATCACCAAAGCGGTGCTCCGGCTCGTGCCCCATCCGAAGGCCACCCGCCTCATGCTGGTACCTTTTTCCAGTGCCATCAAGGCCTGCGAGGCCGTGAGCGCCACGTTCCGGGCCGGGGTCACACCCAGTGCCTTGGAGTTCATGGAGCGCGATGCGATCGCTTGGACCATGCGCTTTACGGATGGCCTTCCTTCACAGCTCAGCACCGCGCCGGAGGCCTACCTGCTCATCGAGGTGGACGGCGATCATGAGGACCTGCTGCTACGCGATTGCGAGACCATCCTCGGCGTGATGGAGGCCCATGGCTGCGGCGAGGTGTTGTTCGCAGAGACCACCTCCGAGAAGGATGCCCTTTGGCGGATGCGCCGCAGTGTGCCCGTCAGTGTGAAGGCCCACAGCGTGTACAAGGAGGAGGATACCGTGGTGCCGCGCTTCGAGCTGCCCAGGCTGCTCAGTGGGGTGAAGGAGATCGGGGCCCGTCATGGCTTCACCAGTGTGTGCTACGGTCATGCCGGTGATGGCAATCTGCACGTCAACATCATCAAGGGCGATCTTTCCGATGCCTATTGGGAGCATGAGCTTCCCAAGGCCATCAGGGAGATCTTCGAGCTCACCGTTTCGCTGGGAGGAACGCTCAGTGGCGAGCATGGCATCGGTCTGGTGCAGCGCCCTTACATGGACATCGCCTTCAACCATCGACAACTTGCCCTCATGCACGCCGTCAAGCAGGCCTTTGATCCGCTGGGCATCATGAACCCGGGCAAGGTACTTCCGTGATCAAGCGGCCTCCCGGGCGTCCAGTGCGCTGATCACCGCGCCCATCGAGGGGTGAAGGAACATCCCAGGCGGAACGTCCACCTTCTCCACTCGGGCCAGCTGGCTGCCCGTGAGCCAGAACTCAACCCGTTCGTCGGGGACAATGGCCCGCAGTTGCAGCAGGTATTGAGGCACCTCGGAGGGGGCCGGGTTGGCCATCAGCACGGTAACGAACACGATCCTGCCTTGGTGCAGGGCCACCACCTGACGAAGGTCCTCCGTAGGCACGCTCTGGCCCAGGTAAATGGTGCGTTCGCCCTTGGCCCGTAGCAGGTAGTTGAGGTAAAGCAGCCCAAGCTCATGGATCTCGTCCGCCGGCAGGTAGAGCACATGGGTGGTCCCGTTCGCCTTTTTCGGTGTGGTCAGGTCATGGCTCGCCACGATCAACCGGTGACGGATGATGTTGCTTACGAAGTGCTCCTGTGCCGGGCAGATCGAATTGGTCTGCCACAGCGTGCCGATGTGCTCGAGCAAGGGCACATAGATCTGCTCCACAAGCGCGCGGAAACCGTGCTGCTTGATGTAGGCGTCCGATGTTACCTCGAACAAGTCCTCATCGAAGGAGAGCATCGCCATCTTCAGCGTGTTGAGCACATCGCCGCCACCGCCCTGCTTGCCGGCCACCTCGTTCACCAGCTGCTCGCGTTGTGCGGGCGTCATGGCTGCGATGACCGAGATCTTGTAGCCGTGCTCGTTGAGGTAGGAGATGTTCAGGATGGCCTTCAGGTCATCCATCCCGTAGTAGCGGATGTTCGTATCCGTCCGTTCCGGGCTGAGCAGACCGTAGCGCTTCTCCCAGATGCGGATGGTATGTGCCTTAACCCCGGAGAACTCCTCGAGGTCACGGATCTGGAAACGGCTGAGGTAGGGACCCATATCGGTCGAAAGAACTTTCTTGGAAGGTGTGTTGACTGAACGACCCTCTAGAACACGTGGCCCTTCTTTTTGTTCACGGCCCCGAATGACAACGCCCCCGCCAGGAGGCGGGGGCGTTGTCATCGAACGGGCGCAGGGGGATCAGCGCACGATCTGGACCGGCAGGGCGCGGCGCTCGCCGGCACTGGTGATCGAGAGGGTGTAGCTGCCTTCGGCGAGGCCGTCCACGTCCAGCATCAGGCGGTTCGTGCCCGTGGCCAGGCTGCTGCCGGCCAGGCTGCGCACCAGGCGGCCGGTCATGTCCGTCAGCCGCACATCGGCCTGGGCGCTCAGAGCGGTCTCCACGTCGATGGTCAGGATGTCGTTCACCGGGTTCGGCCAGGCGATGAAGCTGCTGATGTTGCTCTGCTCGTTTAGGCTGGTGGCGATGGGCAGCTCGATCAGGTCGCCGCCGCTGGGCAGGGCCACCCAGATGCCGAAGCTCGGGCCGTTGCTGTTGTTCGCGGTGTTCAGGAATCCGCTTGCTACGGCAACGAGAGCTGAATCAGCCAGCTCGAGACCATCGAGCGGTGCGCTGTAGCTGGCTACCGGGGTGCCGTCCGGCAGTTGCACCTGCAGGGTGAGGTCAACGGCAGGCACCTCCAGGTAATCATCGTTGAATTCGCCATAGCTGAAGGCGGGCACCACCACGGCGCCACCCAGCACGGCGGTCTCGGCCACCTGCACGGTGGGGGCGTCGGTGCTGCCGTGGATCACCAGGATGTCCACGTTGCCAGCGGTGGCAGCGGCCTCACGGCCCGGGGCGAACACGTCCAGGCTGA
>Ga0315900_10009269_pt1 | contig 12504 bp, 10 predicted proteins | sample LakEriMetagenome_FD_203521 | JGI IMG/M metagenome (GOLD analysis project Ga0315900, IMG submission 203521) | Freshwater fungal communities from buoy surface, Lake Erie, Ohio, United States - Buoy 12 MA114 | ecosystem: Environmental > Aquatic > Freshwater > Lake > Lake biofilm | place: USA: Lake...
ATTTGTAGACAAGGAAAATTGTGAAATCATTATTACAGGCCGCACCAAACATTTTTTAAGTTTGGTAGGAGAACACCTGAGTGTCGACAACATGAATAAAGCAGTTCAATTGGCAGCCAGTCAGTTGAACATCAGCATTCCTGAGTTTACGGTCGCCGGTGAGCCTTGCGGTTCTTTTTTTGCGCATCATTGGTATGTAGCCTGCAATGATGCGGTTGATAAAGAACAATTGCGGCAGCTGATCGATGATCAACTTAAAGCGCTGAACGATGATTATGCCGTTGAAAGAAGAGCTGCGCTCAAAGAATTGCGGCTGGATGTTTTAAAGGAATCAGTGTTTCTTGATTTTATGCAGTCACTCGGTAAGCTGGGTGGCCAACATAAATTTCCCCGGGTGATGAAAGGCGATATGCTTTCCCGTTGGCAGGCTTTTTTAAATCATTCTTCTTCACCTACAGCAAAGTGATTGTCTGGCGGTAAAGCTTGAATTAACAGCGATTGTTTATGACCGATGCCGTATTAAAGGGTTTGTTGTTGGGCTTCTTTTTAGCCATATCAGTAGGTCCGGTCATTTTTGCTATTATCAAACATAGCATCAATCATGGAAAAAAAGCCGGCTATTATCTTGTGGCAGGTATTTCTGCCAGTGACATACTCTTGGTACTCGTAGCACATTTTTTTACGCAGCTTTTTCATTCACTGCTGGTACATCGTCAGGCCATTGCGATAGGCGGTGGCGTGTTTCTGGTTTTACTGGGGCTGTATACGCTCTTCATCAAGAAGGTTAAGACAGACGAGGAAAATAGGTTGGTAGACAAAGAATACAAAGCACATCAATATGCCGGCATGTTTTTGTCGGGCTTTTTGATCAATATGCTTAACCCCGCCGTTTTTCTGTTCTGGCTCGCCTGGACTACGGCGGTTCATGCCGATGCTGAAAACACGGCACACCCCAACAGCTATCAATTCATTGTTTTTGGCACCTGCCTATTGTTTGTGCTGGCTACCGATCTGCTCAAGGTGCTCATGGCAGACAAATTGCGCAAGAAGCTTACACAACCTGTGCTCCGCATCATCAATATTGTTTCCGGCGTAATTCTGGTCGGATTTGGTTTGGCACTGGCAACAGGTATACTGAGTTCGTCGCCCGGATCGCATTTGTAAAAACTATGCTTAGAATCGTATGTTTGATATGGCTGGCTGTTTCTTGCGGGCACGCAACGGCCCAATCTGATTTACTTGTATTCAAGAAAAAGAACCGAACCATACAATCCTGGTCTTCCGGCAGCTATATTATTTTTCAGATGGAAAATAGGCAATGGCTTGAGGGATATGTACGGCGGGTATGGCGTGACAGTGTTCGCATTGAGCTGGTTAAAATCGATCGGGTGATTAATAATTGGGGTACATATGATTTTGATACTACCGGTATGGGGCTGCTTATTTTGCATGTGAAGGAGCTCAGGGCGTTGCCCAAGAAAAACTTTTCTTATAACCTCTTCAGCAATGGCCAATTCTTTCGGCTGGGCGCCTTAGGATATGCCTCGCTCAATGTTATTAATTCGCTCGCCCGAAGAGACCCTGTGTTTGCTCCCGATAACCTCGGCAATCTGGGGATCGCCGGCGCGGTATTTTTAACGGGCACCCTGTTGGGCTCTTTCCATCGGACATACTGGGAAACAGGAAAAAAGTATAGATTTGAAATTGTGCGCCTTTCCCAAAGCAGTCAGCAGGCGTCGCCGGCCGCAGCACCTCCCGGACAATAATTCAACCATGGCAGCTTCCTTTAGAAACATACTCGTTCGCATTTGGCGGTCACTGCCGCGGTGGATTGGGTATCTGCTGCTCAGCTCATTTGTATATATTCTTATTTGCAGGTTCATCATGCCTCCCATTACGATCATGCAGATCACCAATGCATGGGGCATTGGATTCAAGCGGGATTATGTCAGCTGGTCAGCCATCGCTCCAGCGGTGAAGCTGGCGGCCATTGCCAGCGAAGACCAATCCTTCACCGACCACGGCGGCTTTGATTGGGATGCTATAGAACACAGCTTGCGTCCGCGGAAAAAAGGAAAGAAAACAAAGATCCCGCTTGGGGGAGGCGCCAGTACCATTACACAACAAGTAGCAAAGAATGTTTTTCTTTATAATGGTACCGGCGTTTTCCGATACATAAGAAAACTGCCGGAGGTATATTTTACAAAAATGATTGAGTGGTGCTGGGGCAAACAACGCATTTTAGAAGTTTATCTCAATGTGATTGAAATGGGTCCCGGCATTTTTGGTATAGAAGCAGCAGCACAAGCTTATTTTGGGAAGCCCGCATCGCGCCTGACAAGAAATGAAGCGGCCATGATCATCGCCTGCTTGCCCAACCCGCGCCGATTCACGGTAAAGCCCATGAGTCGTCGTGTTGCATGGCGCTATCCGCAGATCCTGCGTGAAATGAATAACCTCGAAGAGGATGAAGACATTCGGCTCTTGCTGAAGAAATAGTTAGCTGCTTTTTGCTGATAACATATTTTCTACAGCAGCTATTGCCGTTAGCAGCCGTTGTTCATTGCTGCCCTGAATAACCGACCATGGCGTGGTCTGATTGATCAGCAAGTCTTTGTACAAGTGAAAGAGCTCAATTCTGTTTTTATCATCAGGGTATTCGCGCAACTCATCTTTCACCCAGGGTAAATCCGGCGAGCAAAGCAAGTACCCATCGTATTTTCTTTTAGCGATTTGATCGAGAATAAAGGGATGGCATTTCCCAAATACATATTCACACCAAACTTTCATCACATACATATCTGTGTCGATAAAGAGTACGGGTGGATGTGGCGTTGCAATCAAAGTGTTTGAATTGATCCAGCAATTTTCTTTTGCCGACCAGCTCCACGCCTGTTCCAGTTGGTTGGTAAGCTCTTCTTCCAGCGCCAGCTGTCCATGTGCGATCTCCAACAACTGCTCGAAAGTATATTGGGTACCATAGGTGAGCAGGTAGGATCGGGCAAATTCAGGACACCACGCAGTATGAAAATGCTGAGCCAGTTCCTCACATAAAGTGCTTTTACCCGTTGATTCGGGACCTACAATCACTATTTTCTTGATCATGCTGGAAGGGTGCTGGCAAAAACAAATATAAGTAAGCTTTTATAAGGATGTTGCTGCTGTATTCGCAGCGCGTGCTTTCTGTTGCCAGGTGATCAGTCCGGCCACCGCCAATATCAGTAGCACCATGAATTGCACGCTGGTGAACATGAAGCCCTTTACAAAGTAGAGTGGAATGGAAGTAAGGTTGGTGGCAATCCAAAAATACCAGCTGGCTACTTTTTTTCGCGCCATGCACCACATGCCCGTGTAGGCAGTCGCGGAAGCAAAGGCATCGGCAAAGGGAATGGCTTCCGGCGCAAATGCTTTTTTTGCCCATAAGAGGGCAGCCAGTAATATTCCATAGGCTATTGCGAAAAACAAGCATTGTTGTAGCCAGTCGCGCCGGGTGTTGCCGGTGATTTGTAATACCGGAGCTCCCGATGATGTGTCTTTACGTGACCAAAGCCACCACCCATAGATGCTCATGATGGTGTAATAGAAATTCACACTTGCCTCACCCAATAAATGACTTTTGATACTGAGGTAAACATATAAGATGGTGTTCACCAGGCCGGTTGGATATACCCAGATGCTTTCTTTGCGGCTGAACCAAACGCTGATGATGCCCGCGATTACGGCAATAAATTCCAGCGGACCTGTTTGAAGGAGACCGCTGTAAAAGGACTGATATAGTTCTGTAAAAGACAAGCAGGTGGTTTATTCGGTCTGTCTCGGCGGAGAAGACTTTATTCTGCTTCGGCTACAACTTCTTTCACTTCCGGAATCATGCGCTTCATCATGCCTTCAATACCTGCTTTCAGGGTAATCATTGAAGAGGGGCAGCCACTACAACTTCCTTGCAGCATGAGGTTCACGACGCCGTTTTCATAGCTTTTAAACTGTATGGCACCACCATCCATTTCAACGGCGGGCTTTACGTAGTTCTCCAGTAATTCTTTCACGCGCTTCACGATGTCATCGTCATCGGCGTGTACGGTGTTACCGGCTGGCTGCATTTGTGCGAGTTCTTCCTCGTTCACTACTACACCACCATTTTCCAGGTAATCTTTCAGAAACTGTTTGATCGCCGGGATCACATCCTGCCAATCTTCCGTTTCAGGCGTTTTGGTCAGCGTGACAAAGTTGCTGGCAATAAATACACTTTTCACAAAAGGAAACCCAAACAATTCCTTTGCCAGGGGTGAGGGGGCAGCCAGGCTCTCCTCTGCAAAGTCGATGCTCTTGCCCGGATACAACAACTTGTTGGCCACGAATTTCATGGTCTCGGGGTTGGGCGTCATTTCTGTATAAATGCTGATGACAGGGTTGCCGGTCGTAATCATACTATATGAATTAATATATACAAAGATAAACAATTCGGAAGCCGAAAGGGTTGGGCGGCACCGGTTGCAGGGGCGTTTTTTCGGATTTCGTAAAAAAGTCGATCATCCGGCGGGATCCCCAATGATGCGCAGTTTGGCGTAATTCAGCATGATTTTCTTCTCTCCGTTCGTATCGAAAACAATGGTCGCCACCGGGTTGTGCGCCGACCCCTCAATACGTGTAACTTTTCCGAACCCAAACTTTTGGTGTTCTACCTGTTGTCCCACTGCCAGGTCAGATGTATCGCTGGGCGTGAAATCCGGGGATGGATTGTGCGCGACTGTTTTTGGCGCTGCCGGCGCAAGATAGGCAGGCGGTGTAGGGCTGGCTGTCGGCTTCTTTTTGGCGGCGGCACCCGGACTGGCGGGCAGATCGTTGTAGTCTCCCCATCCGCCATTCCATCGGCCCGCCGGTCGGTTAGCGCTATAACCGCCCATGCCCCGCACTCCAGCACCGGTATAAGTTTTATCCAGGAACTTTTCCGGAATCTCGTCAAGGAAACGGCTTGGGTCGTTTTGCACCAGCTGCCCATAGCGGTAGCGCGTATTGGCATAGCTGAGCCAGAGCTTTTGTTTTGCCCGGGTGATGGCAACATAAAAAAGGCGTCGTTCTTCTTCCAGGTCTTCGCGCGTATTGATACTCATCATACCGGGAAAAAGATTCTCCTCCAGTCCACCAACAAAAACACAGGCAAACTCTAGTCCCTTCGCTGCGTGAATGGTCATCAGCTTGACAACGTCAGATTGCTGGCTGTCATCATCTGCATCGGTATGCAGTGCAATTTGCTGAAGATAGGAGCCGAGTGATTTGTCGCCCAGTTCACCATCGTCATTAGACGGACTCTCTGTCCATTCTTTTATAGAGTTCAATAATTCCTGGAGGTTATTGTACCGATCCAGTCCTTCGGCCGACTTGTCATTGAATAATTCTTTTACCAGCTCGGAGTGCTTACCAACTTGTACTGCCACATCATAGGCGTTCTTGTCGGTGAGAATACTCTGGAAGTAGCGGATCATGGTTACGAAGTTGCTGATGCTTTGCAGGGTGCCGGCACGGAATCCAAATTCTGCTGCCCGCGACATCACTTCGAATACGGAGATCTTCTTTTCATTTGCCAGAATGACCAGCTTTTCAACGGTCGTTTTGCCGATACCCCGAACCGGATAATTGACGATTCTTTTCAGCGACTCTTCATCAAATGGGTTTACGGTCAGGCGTAGATAAGAAAGCAGGTCTTTTACTTCTTTGCGCTGATAAAAGCTGACGCCGCCATAAATTTTGCAGGGGATGCCCATGCGGCGCAGGCTTTCTTCAAATGATCGGCTTTGTGCGTTGGTACGATAGAGGATGGCAAAGTCGTTGTTGTTAAAGTGATTTCGGAGTTTTTGCTCCTGAATCGCATCGGCTACCATTTTACCCTCATCGTTATCGGTCATGGTGCGGGCCAGTCGTATCAGTTCGCCGGATACGTTGTCGGTCCACAATTCTTTCTTTATCTGTCCCTGGTTTCTTTTTATGACTTCATTGGCCACTTCCAGAATATGTCCGCTGCTGCGGTAGTTCTGTTCCAGCTTAATAAGGCGCACATCGTCGTAATCTTTCTGAAACTGTAGTATGTTTTCAATAGTCGCTCCGCGGAAACTGTAAATACTTTGCGCATCATCACCAACCACACAGATGTTTTCATGCACCGCTGCCAATAATTTCGCGATGCGGTATTGTACCGGATTGGTATCCTGGTACTCATCGATGAGCACATAGCGAAACTTGTGCTGGTATTTGTGCAGTACATCCGGAAAGCTGTTCAGCAGCTCAAACATTTTCAGCAACAGGTCGTCAAAATCCATGGCGCCATTGCGAAAGCAGCGCTCGCAATAGGAAGCATAGATGCGAGCGATTTCAGGTTTCTTCGAGCGCATATCTTCCTGCTGTATGGAGGGCTCCTCTGCATATACATCTGGATAGATCAAGGCGTTCTTCGCCCAGGAGATTCGGCTTCCTACGGCAGCCGGCTTATATTCTTTATCATCGAGCCCCAGCTCACGAATCACTGTTTTGATTACAGATCGACTGTCTTCTGTGTCGTAGATGGTGAAGTTGGCAGGATAGCCCAGGTGCCGTGCTTCTGCGCGCAGGATGCGCGCGAATACGCTGTGAAAGGTGCCTATATATAGGTTGCGGGCTTCATTGTTACCCAGGATCTTTTCAATCCGCTCTTTCATTTCAGCCGCAGCCTTATTGGTAAAAGTGAGTGCCAATATATGAAAGGCATCCACGCCATTGTTCATCAAGTGTGCGATGCGCGTGGTGAGCACTTTTGTTTTTCCGCTACCCGCCCCAGCGATGATCATGAGCGGACCATTGATGTGTTGTACTGCCTCGCTTTGCTGTTCATTCAGCCCCGACAAATAATTCCCCATGGCCGCAAGTTACACGCTTGTGGCAGGAAAATAGGGTTATGGGCATTTCGTCGCGCCGCTTTTTTTATGCACATGCCACGATTTTCTTTGGGGCATGGCAGGACAGGTAATTTAGCAGCAATATATTAGTCTATTGATTTGGTAGACTAAATATTTTTATTTTTCTTTGTGCCCCCGTCTTTTACATTGGTTGCGGGGGAATAACTTTTTCGGTCAGGTGGCCGAGCGGCAAGGTAGGGGTCGGCAAAACCCCGGACGGCGGTTCGATTCCGCCCTTGACCTCTGGTTTTTGGGTTTATGGTAGTAAGCAATCGACGGACCTGCATTTTTATGCGGGTCCTTTTGTTAAAACGGCCATAAAGAGGGTTTTTCCCCGCTCCCCCCGCCTTATATTTCGTAAATTTGCTGTTCCCCTAAACCCAAGGGGTCTCACTAACCTTGTTTTAGACACTAGAAATGAAGAAGTTATGAATGGTTGGACAAGAAAACCCTGGATGTTGGTTGGTATAATATCACTTACAATTGCCATTGTATTATTACCGCCGGCTATACCGACGCGTGGCAGCAATCTGGCTTCGATACGTCCGGATGACCCTTCCGGAAAATTGGCGTTATATGAGGAATTGGGTTTGGGCGCGCTGGGTTTATCAAAGAAGGCCTTTCAATATGCTTTGCGTGGTTGGAATGCCTTGATCAAAGAAGGCAAGATCAAAAAAGACAACATACTTTCTATACTTGATTTTTCGCTTCCCTCCGGTCAGAAAAGAATGTTTGTCATTGACCTCGAATTGGGTCGCCTTTTATTTAATACCTATGTTTCGCATGGTAAAAATTCCGGCACGGAATTGCCAACGCGATTTTCTAATCGCATCAACTCCAATCAGTCAAGTCTCGGATTTTTTATCACCGGCGATACGTATAACGGAAAACATGGTACTTCACTGCGACTTCAGGGAGAAGAATCAGGCATCAATGATAATGCCTTGAATCGTGGAATTGTTGTTCATGGCGCCAATTATGTAAGCGAGGGGATTGCCGAGCGGCAGGGCTTCGTGGGTCGCAGCCAGGGTTGTCCGGCGATACCTTCACAGCTCACTCGTCCGATCATCGATCATATCAAAGAAGGGAGTTGTTTATTTATATATAGCCCCGATGCCAGCTATCTCCGTCGGTCCTCCATCCTCCGCACTTCCGCCTTGCGCGGCTAAGCTTTTATTTGCCGGGTCAGCTTTAAGTGATGCAGTCATTATCTTAGCGGGTAAATAAGCACCTGTCATGAATAAAGTTTTTCTTGCCCTAATTCTGTTGTGCAGCACATCAGTTGCTTTGGCACAAAAGGTAGATCGTCGTTTGGAAAAAGAGTTGCAGTCGATGATTGCAGGATTTCGGGGTGATATCGGAATTTATGTACATGATCTTACCACCGGCAAGCAGGTAGCTATTCAGGCCGACTCTTTATTTCCTACGGCCAGTCTTGTCAAAATTCCTATTCTTACCGGCATCATGCGCAAGCTGGAAGATGGCACACTTTCCTATCATCAGCCGCTGATCTACAAGGATTCATTGTTGTATGCGGGGGAAGATATTCTTGGCTCTTTGAAGAACAATGAAAAAATGGAACTCAGCAAAGTAATGATGCTCATGCTGACCATGAGTGATAATACTGCCAGTCTTTGGTTACAATCCATTGCCGGTAGCGGTACGCGCATCAACGAATTAATGGATAGTCTTGGATTGCCGAATACGCGGGTGAACAGCCGAACAGCCGGCAGAGCCGAGGAAAGAAATAAATGGGGCTGGGGACAAACGACACCGCGCGAAATGGCGCAATTGTTAGAGAAGATCATTCGCCACGAAGTCATCAGCTATGCTGCCAGTGAAAAAATGTTGCGGCTGATGAGTAGAAATTATTGGGATGAGGAAGCTATCTCGCGTATACCTGCCGATGTGTTCATTGCCAGCAAAAGTGGCGCCGTGGATGCCAGCCGAAGTGAGTTGTTGTATGTCAACGGAAAAAAATGCAGCTATGTTTTTTGTATCTGCACCAAGAACAACGTAGATCGTTCCTGGGAGCCGAGTAACGAAGCCTGGGAGCTCACGCGCCGCATTAGTCAGTTGCTGTGGGAATACTATAATTAACTGAAGAGCTGATAAATCAACCAACTCATGCCATAGGCAAGTGCTGTCATGTAGCCGAGCTGTATGAGTGGCCACTTCCAGCTTTTGGTTTCACGCTTTACAACTGCCAGGGTGCTCATGCATTGCATGGCAAGCATATAAAATATCAGGAGTGAAAATGCGGCCGGCAGCGTGTATACTTTACTGCCATTGCTGTGTTTGGCAGCCGCCATTTTTTCACGAAGCGAAGAATCATCATCTTCTTCCACGCTATATAATGTTGCCATGGTTCCGACAAACACTTCCCGCGCAGCGAAAGAAGTAATGAGGGCTATGCCGATCTTCCAGTCAAAACCAAGCGGTCTAATGACAGGCTCTATGGCCTGGCCTAATTGTCCGGCATAGGATTGCTGTAATTTTTCTGTTGACCACTGCTTGTTCAGCTGTGCTTCTTGTGCCGGCTGCTCGCGAATCAATTGCTCATATTTTGTTTGCAGGGTCTCCATTCGGTTGCCGGGGCCATAGCTGGAAAGGAACCAAAGCACCAGGCTGATCAACATGATGACGCGGCCGGCATCGGTAACGAAAATTCTTGCTTTTCCCACCATCGTGATCAATACGTTTTTCCAGCGGGGAGGTCGGTAGATGGGCAGCTCCAGGATGAAGAAGCTTTTTTCCTTGATGCGAATGAACCCTTTCAAGATATAGCTCATCAGCAGTGCCATCAGAAAACTGCCGAGGTACAAGGCCATCATGACGAGCCCTTGCAAGCTTAAAAATCCGAAGTAATAAGTATCGTCAATTACGAGTGAGATGAGAATAGTATATACGGGTAATCGCGCGCTGCAACTGACCAATGGCGTTACCAATATGGTGAGCAGCCGTTCTTTTTTGTTTTCTATACTACGCGCCGACATGATGGCCGGCACGGCACAGGCAAACCCGCTGATAATGGGCATTACGCTCTTACCATTTAGTCCTGCCTTTCTCATCAGGCGATCACTCAGAAAGCCTATACGAGCCATATAACCGGAATCTTCCAGCATCGTAATAAGTCCGAATAAAATCATTATCTGCGGCACAAATACCAGAATGCCGCTGAGACCTGCAAGTACTCCGTTGATGAGCAGGTCGCTCCATCCGCCTACGGCGGAAGGCAAATGCGCACTGAGCCAGCTACCCATTTGCTGAAAGCCCCATTCGATAAAGTCCATCGGGAACTGCGCCACCCAAAAAATACTTTGGAAGAGGATGAATAAAACGACCAGCAAGATGACATAACCCCAGACGCGATGCAATAGAATCGTATCTAATTTTTCGGAAAACTTTTTTTGTTCGGCGGGATGCGGCTCTGTTACGTTTTCACGCATGACTTCCCGGATGTGGGCATAGCGGCCTACAACTTCTTCTGCCTGTGTTTTGGAGGAATTGAATGCATGTTTTTTCGCGATGGCCTCAATGTCTTGATGTTGGGCAGCATTTAACGGAAATGCATCATGGTGTATCAGGTAGTGGAGGGCGGCATAATCGCTGATGCCGGGAACCACTTCTTGCACAGCTGCGATGGGGGCACCGACAGTCGCTGCGGCATCATAAAAAGGCGGGTTCTTATTTTCATATTTTCCCGCAGCCGTTTCCAGTAATACTTTCTTTAGTTCGGCGATGCCTTTGTTTTTGCGGGGGTTGACGAGTACCACGGGTATTTGCAAGGCGGCGGCCAAGCCTGCAGCATCTACATAAATATCGCGCTTGATGGCGAGGTCGTTCATGGTAAGCGCCATTACAACGGGTAGGCGCAGGTCAATAATTTGCGAACAAAACAGCAGGTTTCTTTTCAGATTACTGGCGTCGGCAACCAGCAGAACCAGGTCTGTTTTTACTTCCGGATCGGCGCCCATCAGCACCTTGTATGCTACCCATTCATCTTCCCTTCGGGGATATAGGCTATAAGTACCCGGCAGATCGATGAGGGAGGCTTCGGTGGTTTTATTGAGTTGCGTGGTGCCAATCATTTTATCAACTGTAACACCCGGGAAATTGCCGACCTGCTGGTTCAATCCGGTGAGGGCATTGAACAGCGAAGATTTTCCGCTATTGGGGTTACCCACCAGGGCAATATGTAACAGTTGATCGCTCAAGCCGCTTCCAATTTGTACAAAAGTAGCAGCTAAAGATGGGTATGTGTTACGATATCGGGAAGAGAATTGGCTACTTTTTAAGGTTGTTTATCTGATACTTTCTGCTCGGAAAAATATGTTGACATAACTTTGCTGCATGAAAAAGTATGTTTGGATTTTAATGTTATTGCCGGTATTTGCAGTTGCGCAGAGTAAGAAAAAGCGACTGAAGGCTGAGCAACAGGCCCGGATGGAACGGATGACGGTGCTGCAGAACCACGTTAAGTTTCTCGCCGATGATCAACTGGAGGGCAGAAGAACCGGCACCCAGGGCGAGGAGAAGGCGATGCAATATATTATAGATCAATATAAGCAGATGGGATTATCGCCTGCAGGAACAGATGGATTTATTCAAACCTTTGCAGTTCAGGAGGGAAGATTACCCGATTCATCTACCCAATTGTCGGTGGGCGGCCGTTCCCTCTCTTTGATGAAAGAGTTTTTTCCGCTGCCTTATAGTCCTGCTACCCGAATAAAAGGCTCTTCTGCGATGGCTTTGCATGAATCGGGGGAGCCCTGGTTCTGGGATCTGCGTGAGCTGCTGGAAGCTAATACTGGCAATCCTCATTTTGACGTGCATGCTGCCTTACGCGAGCAGGCTTCAAAAGCTGCCAAAAAAGGAGCCACTGCCTTGTTTGTTTACAACAACTCGTCCATCACCGACAATATTCAGTACAATAAATTCGACAGCACGGCAGCTGCAGTTATTCCCATTATTTATTTAACACGCGCAACGCTACCGGTGTATTTCAGCGATCCTGCGGCCACGCTTGATCTTGAGCTCGTAGTGTCTATAACCGAACGGAAACGCATGGGCAGAAATGTTGCAGCATTCATCAACAAGCAGGCTACGCACACCATCGTGCTTGGTGCGCATTATGATCACCTGGGCTATGGAGAAGACAAAAACGCACTTGATACGGGTCACGTGATACGCAATGGTGCTGACGATAATGCCAGTGGCACAGCAGCGCTCATCGAGCTGGCCCGCCTGTTGCAAACAGCGGCACCTGCCGGCAACAATTATTTGATCTTACATTTTTCCGGCGAAGAGCTTGGATTGTTAGGTAGTAAGTATTGGTTAGAGAATCCTTCACTTGCTATTCAGCCCAACTATATGATCAACATGGACATGGTGGGACGGTATGATACGGCGCGAAAGCTGACTGTAGGCGGGTATGGCACATCGCCAGTATGGTCATCGGTAGTGCCAACCATCTCGGCACCTCTGATCACTCATTTTGACAGCACCGGCAGCGGACCGAGTGATCATGCCAGTTTTTATCGCAAAGACATCCCCGTGCTCTTTTTGTTTACCGGTA